>Ga0308419_1002484_pt1 | contig 11898 bp, 12 predicted proteins | sample HotsprSampleMS50_FD_203674 | JGI IMG/M metagenome (GOLD analysis project Ga0308419, IMG submission 203674) | Hot spring phototrophic mat microbial communities from Mushroom Spring, Yellowstone National Park, Wyoming, United States - 20090730_MS50 ... | reverse complement strand
TCCCTCGCCGAGGGAGGAGGGTCTGGGTGGAGGGTGGGTTTCGCGCTGCTGCGAGGCGCCGGCAGCGGCGCTGTGCCTAGTCTCGGCGCCAGCCTTGCGGGCCGCCAGGTTTCGATCGGCGAGGCACCCTCCCCCTTGATCCCCCTCCCGCAGGGCGGGAGGGGGAAGGCCGGACCTCCCTCCTCCCTCTCGGAGGGAGGAGGGTGCGGTCGGGAGGCCCCTCTCGGCGCAAGCCGCCTGGTTCGGCCGCACGCTAGGTCCCACCTGAGATCTGCGAGGGCCCTTGCCCATCGCGGGCGAAGCCCAGCGATGTTGAAACCGCTCTTGTCTCAATCCATGACCGGTGCAGACTTAGCGCACAGCAAGTGCAGTCTCAGACCACGACAGGTGCGGCAGCAATCGACCACCGGTACGATGGCAATCTGTGCGGGCGCGAGACAGGTGCGTCTCGGCGTCATCGAAGCGCAAGGCACCGCGTAGTCTGGGCGGAGACGCAAGGGCCGGGTCGACGAACCCGGCCAGCGGCGGCGGGCGGGGGTCGGCGCCGGGCCACGCCGGCTGCGCGGTCGGCGGACGCCGCTCCTTACGGCAGCACAAGGTCATGCGGCGCAGCGAAGGTCGGCCGATCTGTTGGACCCTCGTCTGTGAGCGTCCCTCTCCGTCCTCCACTTGGGGCGGCTCCTGGTGTGACCCGCAAAGGCTGCGCGGTCGTGTTGTCTCAGTCCACAGACGCATCCGGCAGTGTCTGGAGGCGCATGCCGCCGTCGAAGCCCTGGCAGTAGCATGCGTATCCGAAGAGCGCCAGGAAACCGACGGGAAGTAGCGACGTGACGTTCAGGTTCCTGTCCATTCCGACCTCTCCTTCCCCAGTCGGTTGAGGACGAGCATGTTTTCATGCTTGCCGGGGGGTGTCCAGGAAGCGGGCACGAGGGTGCCTTGGTCGACGTCCCCCGCGGGGCCAGCCCCGGATCGGACCGGATCGGGCAAGTGATCCGGCGCGGGGCTTCCGACTGGCCCTCGTTAGCCCCCGCTGACTCCCGGCTGTCCTTCACGAGGGGCTCCAAGCGGGGGAAGCCACGCCCGAGGGTGTTGCAGCCGCACCGGATGCGATCGATGACAACTGCAAGTTCCGTCAGCCACCCGTGCGGTTGGGATTCGCGATCGTGCGGGGAGGAAGGAGAGGCCGCGTCGGCCAAGGGGTTGCGCCTTGAGCGCGACCTTTCTCAGCCGGGGGGCCGGCGGGCGGCGAGACCGGTTGCCGGTTCGCCCCGGTGGGCCCGGCTGAGAGTGCGATTTTCGTTTGCGAGGCCCTCCACGCATCGGAGACGAGGCCCTCCACGCATCGGAGACGGGGCCCGACGATGTTGAAACTGCACTTGTTTCAATCGATGACAAGTGCAGTCTCGATCCGCGACAAGTGCGGATTGAGCCGTTGACAAGTGCGGATGCGATCGGCGTGCGGGCGGGAGCGCTGCGGCGCTCCTCGGCCGAGGTTCCGCCCCGGCGGCGCGCGGCGGCCCGGACCGCGAGCCCTTCGCAGCGTCGCCGCGAATCGGACAGCGGCCGGAGCTGCGCCTTCCGCACAGCTGCCGCCTCCTCCGGACGCCGGTTTCGGCCGTGCGGTTCTCCCGATGCGGAAGGGCCCGTGTCCCGAGCGATGCTCCCAACTGGCGCGAGCGCTGGGCTGTATGGAGGCACGCCGCCGACTTCGTCCGTCGCGACAGGGGGGCCGCTGAATCGGCGCCTTTCGCGTGCCGGGGTCTCCACATGCCGGCGAGCCTCGTCTCCGATGGGTGGAGAGCCTCTCTCCCAAGCATGGAGAAAGGCTCTCTCGAACGCGGAGAGCACCGCTTCCAAACGCTGCGCCGCCGAGGGAGGATCGAGAGCACCGAACGACACCCTCCCCCTTGATCCCCCTCCCGCAGGGCGGGAGGGGGAGGGCAATACCCTCCTCCCTCTCCGAGGGAGGAGGGTTGGGGTGGAGGGTGCCGACCCGTTCGTCGGAGACCAGCTCCGGACGCAGGGTCCTTCCAAGGCTGATTCTGATGTGAATCCGGTCCCCCGATGACAGTGAGCCACATCGCTGGCAGCCCGGGCCGCAGGTGCGCCACCCCCCCCCTCGAGCCCCTTCCCGCAACGCGGCAGGACGAGGGAAGTTCCCTCTTCCCTCTCCGAGGGAGTTGGGTCAGGATGGAGAGCGATCCGGGCTCCGCGACGCAAGCAAGCGGGTCGTTGCCTGGCTGTCTGCCATCCTCGGCCGGACGAGGCGTACGGCAGAGCCTCAGCGGCGCCCGTAAGTCTCCGCGCCCGCTGTTCGGCGCCCTGTGTGGAAGGGGCTATGAAGGCCGGCTGCCCTCTTGGCCGCGCCTGAGGCGCAGGCGCGCCACCCTCCCCCTTGATCCCCCTCCCGCGTGCGGGAGGGGGGAGGGGTGGGGGTGGGGGGGGCTGACCCGGCGTCAGGCCTCCTCCTGACCGGGTGCCTGGCGAGGCCGGTCCGCAGCTGCCCCATGGAGGAGCCTCGCCCGCGTTGGCAGGCCTCTTAACCGAACGTCTGTCGTCTCGCCTCCGACGAGGGATCGCGGGCCGATCGGTTGCTCGGCGGCGCCTGAGGCGCAGGCGCACCACCCTCCCCCTTGATCCCCCTCCCGCAGGGCGGGAGGGGGAGGGCGAACCATCTCCTCCCTCACCGGGGGAGGAGGGTCGGGGTGGAGGGTGCGCCGAATACCATTCCCCATCCAACCGCTTTGGGTCCGAGCCCCTTTGGTAGCTGGCCGCAAAGGTCCTGCCGCGCAGGACGGGCCGCCGCATCGCCGTGCGGTTCGCCGCGGGTCCGCCATCCCCCTTGATCCCCCTCCCGCGGGGCGGGAGGGGAAGGGCGAAGCCCCTTCCTTCCTCTTCGAGGGAGGAGGGTAGGGGCCGAGCGCCAGCATCGCTCTGGACCGCACGGTGGCTGCTCAACCTCGGTCTGCGATGCCATGGCCTCGCGAGCCTTCGGCAGCGCCTCCACTGCTGGCTGCCGCCACCTTCCCCTTGCATCCCCCTCCCGCAAAGCGGGAGGGAGACAATGGAAGCTGCATCGTCCCTCTGAGAGGGAGGAGGGTCGAGGTGGAGGGTGTCTTGGGATTTTCTGCGAGGCCTAGCCGAAGGTTGGGGCGCCTCCGGACCGCAGGGGTCCCGGCCCGCTGGCCCGGACATTGGGGCGGCGCCGCACGGAGACGCGCGGCAACGGCCCTCCCTTGGCGTTTATGAATGCCTCACCAACCCGGGGCGAGGCTGAACCATGATTCGATCGCGCCGGGCGCGGCCGCCAACCAGTGCACGGTCGATCGCGGACCGGTGCGGCTGCCATCGCCAGCAGGCGCGGCCGTTCTGCGCCGGGAGCCGGCGGGCGGCGAGACCGAACACCGTTCCGCCGCGGCTGGCCCGCCTGAGGGTGAGGTTTTCGTTTGCGAGGCCCTCCACGCATCGGAGCCCAAGCCCTCCGCGCATCGGAGCCCAGGCCCTCCGCGCATCGGAGGCGAGGCCCTCCACGCGTCATTGCCCCGGCCCGACGATGATGCGACCGCACTTGTTTCGACTCGCGACAAGTGGGGTTTCACGGCGCGACAAGTGCGGATGCAAACCGCAACAGGTGCGGTTTCGAACGATGACCGGCGCAAATGCGATCGTTTTAGGCGCGGGAAGGCTGCGGCGCGACCGTTCTCCACCGTGGGGTCGGAGGGCTGCCAGATCGGCTGTCGGACGAGCTGGACCTCGTCTGTGTCGGAACGAGGGGCGTCGTGTCGATCGAGGTGAAGCACTGGCAGATCGACCGCGATTGGGGCGACGAGCGTCTCGTTCGGGAGGCGCAGCGGATCGCGATGAACGTCAGAAGGCTGGCGGGTTCGCCTAAGGGTCGGAGGCGACCAGCGGGCGTGGCCGGAGGCGAGGAGAAGAGCGCTCTCTGCCGGGGCGGTGGATGGCCCGAGCGGAGGGGCCGTCCCGCGCCGGCGCCAAGCGACCAAGGGTACGGGACCTCCCTCCGCGGCGGCTCCAAAAGCTTGCGCGAAGATATGTAGAAGAAAGGGTCCCAACGGCCCGACGCACGGGGTGGCGGGTCGAGCTCAAGGTGAGCCCGAAGGCGGTTCTGCCTCTGGACCTCCTCGCTCCGTCCAGTCGGCGCAAAGGGCCTCCGTTTGATCCAAAACCAGATCTGTGGCCTTCTGCGTCTTGTCTGGTGGGTATCCGTATTTCCGAAGGATGCGCTTGATGGTCACCCGCATCTTCGCCCTGACGGTTTCCCGAACGGCCCAGTCGACGGTGATGCTGCTGCGAACAGCCTGGGCCAGTTCTTGAGCAATCCGCCGCAGCGTTTCATCGCCTAGGACGGCTACGGCGCTGTCGTTGGCGCCTAGCGCATCGTAGAAGGCCACCTCGTCCTCCGACAAGCCGAGCTTTTCGCCGCGCCGGCCAGCGTCGCGCAGGTCTTTCGCCAAGGAGATCAGTTCTTCGATCACCTGAGCCGTCTCGATGGTGCGGTTCTGGTATTTCCGAATCGCCTGCTCGAGAAGCTCCGCGAAGGAGCGGGCCAGGACCACGTTCCTTCTGCCCCGTGCCTTGATCTCGCCTTCCAGCAGCTTGCGCAACGTCTCAACGGCCAAATTCTTCTGCGGCATGCCGCGCACCTCGGCCAAGAACTCGTCGGAAAGGATCGAAATGTCCGGCTTCTTCAAGCCGGCGGCCGCGAAGACGTCTACGACCTCGTCGGAAGAAACGGCCTTGGACACAATCTGCCGAATGGCGAACTCGACGTCCTCCGCACTGCGGCGGCCGTCGGAAGCGCTCTTGGTCAGGACGGACCGCACCGCTTGGAAGAAGGCCACATCGTCCCGGATCTCCAGGGCCTTCTCGTGCGGTACGGCCAGTGCGAACGCCTTCGACAGCTCGCCAACCGCCTTCACGAACCGCTTCTTCCCGTCCTCCTGCGACAAGATGTGCTCTTGCGCCGCGGGAAGCACCGACAGACGCTCCTGGGGCTGGCCGGATTTCCACGGCGACCAGTCGAAGCCGTGGAACAGGCCGCTGCAGACCTCGTACTTCTCCAGCAGCACGCCGACCGCCTGTTCTTGATCGACCACGGTCTGTCCAGAGCCTCCTGCCTGCGTGTAGCTGGCCAAAGCGGCTTTGAGTTGGTGAGCGAGGCCGAGGTAGTCCACGACGAGGCCCCCGGGCTTGTCCTTGAAGACGCGGTTCACGCGCGCGATGGCCTGCATCAGCCCGTGGCCGCGCATCGGCTTGTCCAGATACATCGTGTGGAGGCACGGGGCATCGAAGCCGGTCAGCCACATGTCGCGGACGATGACGACCTTGAACGGGTCCTTTGGGTCTTTGAACCGCTTGGCCATCTCCTCGCGGCGCGGCTTGCTGCGGATGTGGGGCTGCCACTCTGCCGGATCGGATGCCGAGCCGGTCATCACGATCTTGATCGTGCCTTGGTCATCGTCCGAGTGGTGCCATTCAGGCCGGATCGTGGCGATGGCGTTGTAAAGATCGACGCAGATGCGCCGGCTCATACAGACGACCATGGCCTTGCCGTCCAGCACGGAGAGGCGCTCCTCGAAGTGCCGGACCAGATCCTCGGCGATGAGCTTGAGCCGCTTCTCCGTCCCGACCAGGGCTTCGAGTTGCGCCCATTTGGTCTTCAGCCGCTCCTTGTGTTCGACCTCCTCTCCCTCGGTGGCCTCCTCGAATTCCTCGTCCAGCTTCGGCTTCTCGGCCTCGTCCAACTCCAGCTTGGCCAAGCGGCTCTCGTAGTAGATCGGCACCGTGGCGCCATCGTCCACGGCCCGCTCGATGTCGTAGATGCTGATGTAGTCTCCGAAGACCGCGCGCGTGTTCTTGTCGGTCAGTTCGATGGGGGTGCCTGTGAACCCGATGAACGAGGCGTTCGGCAAGGCTTCGCGCAGGTGCCGGGCAAAGCCGTCGATGAAGTCGTATTGGCTGCGATGCGCCTCGTCCGCGATCACGACGATGTTGCGGCGGTCCGACAGCAGCGGGTGTTGATCCTCGCCGTTCGTGGGGAAGAACTTGTGCACCGTTGTGAAAACGACTCCGCCCGAGGAGGTTTGGAGCAACTCCCGCAGATGCGACCTGCTCTGCGCCTGCACCGGCTGTTGGCGAAGCAGTTCGTGGCAGCGTGCGAAGGTGGAGAAGAGCTGATCGTCGAGGTCGTTGCGATCGGTGAGCACGACCAGCGTGGGATTCTTCATCGCCGGATGCAGCACGACCCGCCCGGCGTAAAACGCCATGGTCAGGCTCTTGCCCGATCCCTGCGTGTGCCACACCACGCCGATGCGTCGGTCGCCGGGCTTGCCGCCCTTCGGCTGCTTGGCGAGATAGCTGCCCCTGGCCTCGTGGACCGTCGAGGGGGCCGCTTGCGGCTTGCAGGCCCGAAGAGTCGCATCCACAGCCACATTGACGGCGTGGAACTGGTGGTAGCCCGCCATCTTCTTAACGAGAGCTCCTCCACCGACATCCTCGAAGACGATGAAGTGCCGCATCAGGTCGAGAAACCGGCGCTTGTTGAAGACGCCGTGCAGAAGAACCTCGAGCTCGGGTTGCCGAGCATCGGCCAAGGTCTCCCCCTCGATGGTCCTCCATGGCATGAAGCGCTCTCGATCAGCCGTCAGCGTGCCTATGCGGGCCTCCACACCGTCAGAGATCACCATAGCTTCGTTGTAGACGAACAGCGAGGGAATCTGCGCCTTGTAGGTCTGAAGCTGGTTGAAAGCCGCCCAGAGGGTGGCGTTCTCGTCGGCGGCGTTTTTGAGCTCGATCACCGCCAGCGGCAGCCCGTTGACGAAGAGTACGATGTCCGGCCGGCGTTCGTGCTGGTTCTCGACCACGGTGAACTGGTTCACCGCGAGGAATTCGTTGTTCTCCGCATTTTCAAAATCAATCACCCGCACCTGTTCGTGGCCGGAAGATCCGTCCTTTCGCTGGATTTCAACGGGAATGCCTTCCACCAGCATTCGATGGAAGGCATGGTTGTTTCCCACAAGTGACGGCGAGTTCGGCCGCGTGAGCTTCCGGAAGGCTTCTTGCAGCGCATCTGCCGGCACCTGTGGGTTGAGCTGCGCCAGCGCATCGCGCAGGCGACGTTCGAGGACGACCTGCCCATAGCCCGCGCGCTCGGGTGCGGAGCCGTCCGGCGCGATGTCTGGGCCGAAGAGGGTTTGGTAGCCAAGATCGGCCAGCCACGAGAGGGCGGCGGCTTCGACGTCCGATTCAGTAAAAGCGCTCATGGTCTTTATCGGGCTCTTGCTTGATTCTTGCGCCAGATCTCTTCGATACGGCCGCGGCTCAAATCGAGCAAGAAATTCTCCCGTTTGTCGGGCGACTGTAGCCGCCCGGGCAATGATTCGCCGTGCATTGGGAAATCATGCCGATCATCCGTGACGCGATGCTTTTCCATCGCAATCAAAGCGTCTGCCTCAGCTTGTGTAAGTTGGATCTCCGCCATGAGACGATTCTCCCAGTCATTTCCTCAATGTTCTTCACTCGGAGCCCGCCCGAGATAAGGTTCGGCAGCAGCGCATCGCGCAGGGCGGCGTGAGCGCAGGTTACGGAGGCGGGGTTGGCTAATGTGATCATAGCTCTCCAGATTCAGCCTCTTGAATCTCCTTCAGTGTGCGGCCCTGCGCGTCTCTCCATTCTATGCGGCCATTTGCGGACCGGCCCAGCAGCACACCCGCAGCCGTGGAGGGTGAGTTGAAGGTGTAGTCCTGGGTCAAGCGGTAGTACGCGCCTTCATCCACCAAGACCCCTTGAGCCAACAGCGCTCGTCGTAGCTCTTTCAGGTAGCCGTGGAGGGAGGGGGCCTCATCCTTGACCGCGAGAGATCCCGCGCGCACTGCAAACCCCTCGGCAGTGTCTTGCCCCCTAGCCTCTATGCCCTTGCCTTTCAGTATCAGGTCGCGCGACTTTTTGCCGGGCGCCTTTGCTTTCTCGAAGACGTTTAAGCCGACGATCGGCAGGCACAACAGCATATCCTGGAGAAACGCTTCGGCATCTGCTTTGTCCGCTTCCGAAAGGGTGGAAAGCTGTGGGATGTTGCCGTTGTCGAGTTCAGCCCGTTTGGCGTCTGCGGCCAACTGAACAAGGCGCGCTTCAAGGTACTTCACATGCGCTTTGTTAAGATTCTGGTCCTTGCTGGTGAAGACGACCGCGTGGGTCCAGAAGTCTTTCTGCTTGGCGTGTTGGTCCAAACGTGACAGAACGGAATCGCCTTCACCGACGTAGATTCGCAGAAGCTGTCCCGATTCTCCAGGTCCCGTCAGCACATAGACGCCCGTACGTTTCAATTCATCCTGCTGGCGTGCTTCAGCAAACAGAGCGCGCGGAAAAAAGACGCCCTGACCGATCCAGTTTGATTTTTCAATGATACGCAAGCCGTCGGGATTACCGGACGGTATGAAGATGCGTACCGAAAAGCCCTGGCTATTCATAATCCCCTCTCCTTCGGTTACCGCTCGGCATCCTTCACCCTAATCTTGTCGCAGATGAGTTTGGGCAAGAGCGTATCGCGCAGGCGCTGCTCCAGCACCACCTGGCCAAAATCCTGCCGCTCGGCGAAAAGCCCATCCGGGGCGATTTCTGACCCGTGCTTGACCTGCCAGCCTAGGTCGGAGAGCCAGGTGAGGGCGGCGGATTCGACATCAGTTTCGCAAACCCCCGGTGCCATACCTATACCTCACTCTCATTCAAGAATTTGCGTAGTGTTCGAAGCATTCCTACCGCTTGATCCAAAAGTGCCTTCATCACTTCGGGCCCGCTCTTTCGCGTCAAGCCAAGTCGTTTCATCGTCTCTCGATAATCTCGACTCTTCCGGTGTGCCACAGATGTCGAACGAAGCCTTTGTATATCTCTCAAGAACTCCACAATTTCTTTCGTATGAGGACATTTTTTGCTTTCCAGGAAACGCTCAAATTTTCCAATACCCTTTTCATTTTCAACTTTAGGCAATCCCTTCACCAACTCATCTTCGTTCAAAGAATCCACAAGCAGTTTTGTAAGCCACAGAATCTGTTCGTCTAACTCGCGTTGCGATTCGGTCGTGGGAATGTGAATGGCGAGTATGTGCTTATCCTCATCGGCTGGATCCAAAAAGATAGGCCATCCAAACTTGTCCCGCCAAGCATTGTTCAATTCTTGGTACTCGTTGCGGAAAATCAAATCCACACTGGAGGGCTCAACAAACTGCGCCAGAAAAGAGCGACGGGAGAACGTCTCACTGAACCCCGCATCACGGGGAGGAAGCACGTTGTACTGCTTCCAATGCGATCGTTCACGATAAGGAAGGTCACGACCGAGGTCACCAAGGAATGCAACCACGTGCGTGGGATGACTATTATCGATCTGCATGCCCCATAATCCGAGGCATCGTAGATACCCATCCTCAACAGAATACCGTTCCGGCTCTGCGTAATACTTTTGGAGCACTTCCCGCCTGAAGTAAACCGGGGTCAGATAGAGTGGGGCTCCAGGATTCGCTCCAAAATCGTTCGCGAGCTTATCAGGATTTGAAGTGTATTCTATTAGTGTTCCATCAGGATTTGCTCCCATGATAAATGAAATTTCAGGTTCTGCACGTTTCTCATCAAACGGCCACTTGCCACATTCGTCAATAGGCGGCGGAGGAATTATTACCTTACCGAGTAAGCGCGAAAAAGTAAGAAAGCCTTTGCGAAAATCACATGTCGCCACACGTAAAGAATATCGCGATGACGTATCGCGGTACTCAAGTAACCGCTGATTCTCAGGGACATCGTCTAGGCGTATTCGGGAATAGCGCACAGAGTTGAAATATACGGCCAGGTACAACTGTGTTGCGGAAAGAAACCGTCTCAAATATGCCCAGTCAATGTCGACCCGACGTTCAACGATTCTAGCTACTTCTATTTTGTAACCTGACTCATCGAAATCTAAAAGGAGGCGCTGCTGATGATCCTCTGCCAGGTTATGAAAATGCCGGAACTCCTCGCACAGCTCAATGTAGGAGGGCCAATTGCCATGAAACTCCCTGACTACAACAAGTGGACGAATTCCCTCCGTTCCGAAACGGTGATAGGTCGTAGTCTCCTTTCCTTTTTGCCAGGACCGACTGAAACTGGGAAGACCATGGCGTATATCCAAGTCCCAATCGTTTTCCTTTAGTGCCTTTTGCACGGCTTGCGGCTCCAGAAGCGCGGAAAAGACGTCAAATGCATCTGGTTGTTGGTCATCAATAGCATAAACAACCTGCCATGCACCTTTCCCTATGCGAGGAATAAAATCAGTGATTAGGTCCCGCTGGAGAAGACGGTCCAGATCGCGTTGATAATCCTTGGCTGTGCTCATAGTACACGCTCCTTTAAAAACCGCTCCACCTCCTTCACCCGAATCTCCCCGCGGATGAGCTTCGGCAAAAGCGCATCGCGCAGGGCGACGAGGGTGCGAGATTCGCACACGGCCTCCGAGGAGCGTGCGAAGAGCGGCTTAATAAGGCGCCCGAACGCTTCGGCCACCGCATCTGACGCTCGCACAAGCTTGAAATGACGGAGAGAATCTGCCTGAACGCGCTGACGGCCGCTCGTCCCTGTCATGCTCTGGATGGCGAATTCACGGAAAGCTTCGCTCCTTGCCAAGCAATAACCGAACTGCTCCGGTAAAGGCGGCCTCGGACGCAGCACGATATATTCGGTAGAGCCCCAGCCGATTTGCCCGTCCGCCAGAAAATCCACGAATGCCGTTTTGCCATTTTCAAGGCATGGGGTAATACGAGCGACCAAGGTATCCCCGTTCATGAATCGCGTCCCGGAGCCAAATGGGCGGTCGACCACTTGGTCCGGTGCGTGGCCCCGAGTTGGCATATTCGCCATATCCAAGTAGGATGCCACTTCACCCTTGCGCAGTGGACGACTCGGGTTGACTTCGACTACCTTAGGAAGCGTGACTACCTCCCACCCCTCCGGGATCTCCCCCAGCTCCGAGTCCACGAGGCGGTCGGGGAAGAGGTCGTAGAGGTGGGCGGGGAGGCCGGGCAGAGATTGTCCGCGCTGCCAGCGATCCTCCATCTTGGCGCGCACCGGCTCGAAGTCCACGAACCAGGCCTTGAACAGGGCGCGGGCCATCGCCTCCAGCGTTTCGTTCTGTTTGCGGTTGAGTTCGATCTTGTCGTCCAGCGTCCCGAGGATGTGGGCGATGGCGCGTTGCTCGGGGAGAGGTGGAAGGGTGATGTGCATCCGCCGCTGATCGGCTAGGCTCACGTACTCGGCCATGTCAGTCTGGCCTGCAACGCCCTTGAACTGAACAAAGAACTCGCGTCCGGTCATCCAAAAGAATAGAAAGCGAGGATCGATCAGCTCAGGATCAAGCGAGCGCCAGAAGCACAGCTGCGGTGAGTAAACAAACCGTGGTGTCGCTGGTCGCACAAAGGCAAAGCGCCCTACCGTGCCCTTTGAGGTGAACACCACGTCTCCAGGCTGGCTGACCTTGTTGCCTACGCGCTCGATGTTGCCTTCGGGGAAGTGATCGGCGGCGTCGAAGCGGAATCCATCATTTATGTTCCCAGCGCGGGCGAACGGTAGCCCAAAGCTGGAGAGTTCCTCATTCTTGGCACGGTAGCCGTCACCGATGATGAGCGCCCCTCGCTCGATCAGGTCGCTCACCGCATGCTGCTTCCATTCACCCCCCATCCCCAACCTCCTTCAGTTTCTCCTCACTCATCGCTTCCAACACTCCGTTTCCAGCGCCTCCACCTTCGATCGCACAACGCCACGCTTTCATCCCTGGCTTCCTTCGTTGAGGATGTCCATATAGGCTCGATAGGCAAAGACGCGCTCGCGTTTTTTGCCGGTGATTTCCTGCACGATCCCCAGT
>Ga0308419_1002478_pt1 | contig 11906 bp, 8 predicted proteins | sample HotsprSampleMS50_FD_203674 | JGI IMG/M metagenome (GOLD analysis project Ga0308419, IMG submission 203674) | Hot spring phototrophic mat microbial communities from Mushroom Spring, Yellowstone National Park, Wyoming, United States - 20090730_MS50 ... | reverse complement strand
AATTGGAAAAAAAATTAAAAAAATATAAAGAAATTCTAGAAAAAAAATTCAAAGTAAGTATTGTGTCCAAGAGACATAATCTTACTAGGAGTGAAACTTTGTATGTTAATCAATCGTTATTTTACTAAAGAGAGTAGTGAGTTGTATCCAAAAATTCAGTGGGAAAAAAGAAATTCTCGTATTACCAATCCTGATGGTTCTGTAGTTTTTGAGGCAAATGATATTATAGTTCCTAACTTTTGGTCACAAGTGGCTGTAGATATTCTTGCTCAAAAATACTTTCGCCGTAGGGGAATCCCCAAGTACTTAAAAAAAGTAGAAGAAGTTGGAATTCCAGCTTGGTTGCAGAGATCTATTCCTGACGAAGAAAAGCTAAGTTCTTTACTTCCAGAAGATCGATATACAGGTGAAAATGATGCACGTCAAGTTTTTCATCGCCTATCTGGTTGTTGGACATATTGGGGATATAAACATGGGTATTTTTCTGATGAAGAGTCTGCAAGGATTTTTTATGAAGAAACTCTCTACATGCTAGCTATGCAAATGGCTGCTCCTAATTCTCCCCAATGGTTTAATACTGGCTTGCACTGGGCTTATGGAATTGATGGAACTTCTCAAGGACATTTCTATGTGGATCCTCAAACAGGAGTCTTAACTCGCTCTACTTCTTCTTATGAACATCCACAACCCCATGCTTGCTTTATTCAAAGTATCAACGATGACTTAGTCAATGAAGGTGGGATCATGGATCTTTGGGTAAGAGAAGCTCGCCTTTTTAAATATGGTTCAGGAACAGGGACAAATTTTTCTTCCATTCGTGGAGAAAATGAGCCTCTTTCAGGTGGTGGAAAAAGTTCAGGGCTTATGAGTTTTTTAAAAATTGGAGATAGGGCAGCTGGGGCTATTAAATCAGGAGGGACAACCCGTAGAGCAGCAAAGATGGTTTGCTTAGACATGGATCATCCTGATATTGAAGAATTTATTGAGTGGAAGGTGGAGGAAGAAAAAAAAGTAGCCTCACTTGTAACAGGATCCATTCACAATAATCGAGCCTTAAATGCCATCATGAAAGCTTGTCATAGTTTTAAAGGTGATCCTAAAGCTAAGTTTGATCCATCCCAAAATCTAGAACTTCGTAAGGCTATTTCTCAAGCTAGAAAAGCTTTTGTTCCTGATAACTATATCAAACGTGTGATTGATTTAGCAAAACAAGGTTTTGAGTCCTTAATTTTTGAAGAACTCACTACCGATTGGCAGTCAGAAGCTTACGGGACAGTTTCAGGACAAAACAGCAATAATTCTGTGCGTATTACAAATCAATTTATGCAAGCAGTCGAAAAAGATCTAGATTGGAACCTCTATTATCGCACTGAACTCGAAAAAGCAAAAAAAGAAAAAAGAGAACCTAAGCCTTACAAAACGTTACGTGCAAGGGAATTATGGGACAAAATTGCTTATTCAGCATGGGCAAGTGCAGATCCAGGTACTCAATACCATACTACTATCAATGAATGGCATACATGCCCCGAAGATGGGGAAATTCGAGCTTCTAACCCATGTTCTGAATATATGTTTTTAGATAACACAGCTTGTAACTTAGCTTCTGTAAACTTAGGGAAGTTTTTAAAGCCCGATGGAATTTTTGACGTTCACACTTTTAGATATGTATGTAGTCTTTGGACTATTATACTAGAAATCTCTGTTACAATGGCTCAATTTCCTTCTAAAGAAATTGCAGAGCTTTCTTATCGATTTAGAACCTTAGGTTTAGGTTATGCTAACTTGGGTTCCATCCTAATGATTATGGGTATACCTTATGACTCTAAGGAAGCTTTAGGAATTACAGGAGCTATCACAGCTATTATGCATATGACAGCTTATAAAACTTCTGCTTTAATGGCAAAAGAACTAGGAGTTTTTGAAGGATATCACAAGAATAAGGCTCATATGTTAAGAGTAATAAGAAATCATAGAAGAGCAGCGTATAACGCACCTGCAGAAGAGTATGAAGGATTAAGTATTACTCCTATGGGAATTGATTCTGCACATTGTCCAGCCTATCTTTTACAAGCAGCAAGAGAAGATGCAGACGCAGCTTTAGAGTTAGGTGAAAAATATGGATATAGAAATGCACAAGTTACAGTAATTGCTCCTACTGGAACTATTGGACTAGTTATGGATTGTGATACTACAGGAATAGAGCCTGATTTTGCTCTCGTGAAATACAAAAAATTAGCTGGAGGTGGTTACTTTAAAATCATTAATCAATCTGTTCCATTAGCTTTAGCTAAATTAGGTTATTCTAATTCTGAAATAGAAGCTATAGTAAACTATTGTAAGGGACATGCAACTTTAAATGGAGCACCTTACATCAATCCACAAAGTTTAAAAGAAAAAGGCTTTACAGAGGAAGTATTAGCAAAAATTGAAAGAGAACTACCTACTGCTTTTGATATAAACTTTGTTTTTAATAAGTATGTTTTAGGAGAAGATTTCTTATCTAAAAATTTAAAAATTCCTAAAGAAATTTATGATTCTTTAAACTTTAATCTCTTAGAGTATTTGGGATTTACCAAAGAACAAATAAGAAAAACAGGAGATTATGTTTGTGGAACCATGACAGTAGAGAATGCTCCTTTCTTAAAAGAAAAAGATCTTCCTGTGTTTGATTGTGCTAATAAGTGTGGACGTTATGGAAAACGTTTCTTATCTTATGAAGCCCATATTCGAACTATGGCAGCTGCTCAACCTTTTATAAGTGGAGCTATTTCAAAAACTATAAACCTCCCAGAAGAAGCTACTATAGAAGATATGAAAAATGCTTACTATCTTTCTTGGAAGCTAATGCTTAAAGCAAATGCTCTGTATCGAGATGGTTCCAAGCTTTCTCAACCACTCAACTCTACTCTTGAACTTTTTAATTTTTCAGAACTAGAAGAGCCAGAGTCAACACAGACAAGTCCTGTTGAGAAGGTTACAGAAAAAATAGTCTACCGATATATTTCTCAACGAAGAAAACTTCCAGCTAGAAGGGCAGGTTACACTCAAAAAGCTGTAGTAGGTGGGCATAAGGTCTATCTACGGACAGGAGAATATGAAGACGGTCAACTTGGTGAAATATTTATTGACATGCACAAAGAAGGTGCTGCATTTAGAAGTCTCATGAATGCTTTTGCTATAGCAGTTTCACTTGGACTTCAACACGGAGTGCCTCTAGAGGAATTTGTAGAAGCCTTTACTTTCTTTAAATTTGAGCCTAATGGGGTAGTCACAGGAAACAATCACATTAAAATGAGTACTTCAGTAATTGATTATATTTTTAGGGAGTTGGCAATAACTTATTTAGGTAGATATGACTTAGGACAAGTTATGCCTGAAGACTTACAAGCTGATGAGGTAGGTAGTCAAGGAAAAGAAACAAAGCCTAATCTAGATGTAAAACCTAGTAGCCCAAAAGTAAATTTAAGCAATGGAATAAAACCTTTTCAACCAGTAGCCATTTCTATGTCAGAAGTCATTTCTGGAAACAAGTTAGGACAAGTAGTAATTGATTCTAGAGAATCTGCTATTATTCAAGGATATACAGGAGACTCATGTGTAGAGTGTGGTTCCTTTCAAATGGTAAGAAATGGTTCGTGTTTGAAATGCCTTTCTTGTGGAGCAACTACTGGTTGTTCATAATGGCATAAAATTATTTACTCTCTTGTTTAAATCTTCCTCTGAAGTATTTGGACAAGAGAGTAGAGTTATAAACAAATCACCCCACAACAAAAAGTAAATAAAAAGTTGAATATTTTATAAACCTTAAGTTTATTTCAACAACTTTAAATTTTTTTGTTTTTGAGATCTAAACTAGAGTATTTAACTAAAATTCTTCCAATATCCTAAAATAAACCAAAAAACTATACAACAGAGAAATCAATAAAACTTCTTATAGGATTAAAAAAATTATTTATTTCATATCTTAAAGTGCTAAAAAGTAAAGCCAAAATATGAGTAATAATTCCTTGCTTTTTTTTCTTGATTTTTATAATCTTTTTTTTATCTTACATTTTTGAGGTTTAAACGTGCGAATTATCTCTTTAGGAGTACACTCTGCTTTTGCAACTGGTAAATATGAAGTAGTTCTTCCTGCTGGTAAGTTAGAAAGTCTAATTTCTAATTTAGAAGAATCTCCCGAAAACGACAAAAACTATATTTTTGATCACCTGAAAAAATTTATTTCTCAAAATAAATCTATCTATTACAATCCTAAGTGGCAGGCTAATTTCCTTATAGAATTTGACTGCCCAAACAAGAGAGATGGACATAGTCCTTATAGACTCGTTTTAGATTTTGGAGGAGATATTCGCCATTCTCTTAAAGCTTTAGGGCTTGCTCTGAAAGACATTGACGGCTACTATGTCTCTCATCCACATGCAGACCACATTGGAGGAGTAGAAGCTATTGCACTTACTACTTTTTTTAATCCTTTTTACACTAAACAAAAAGCAGAGTGGTTAGATGGAGAGTTTATAGCTGATCGAATTGTAACTCAAAAAGGTGAATACCGCTATAAAGTTCCTAGCTTTGCAAAACCTGATTTATATGGACATAAGGATGTTCTTCAAGAACTCTGGCAAGCTGCTATGCCAGGTCTCAAAACTTTACAAGGAGTTAGAGAAGTAGGTTTAGATACTTATTTTAATGTGATTAGTTTAATTCCAAATCAAGCCTTTGTATTTCCCGATGGAGAAAGAAAGTGGGAAATTTATACTATGTTAGCAGTTCACATTGTAGCAGGAGATGACATTATGCCTTCTTATGGACTTATTTTAGAATCTGAAGATAAAACTATCCTTATGCCTACCGATACTCAAATTATGACTACACCTCAACTCAAAACTCACTACCGAAGAGCTGATGTAGTCTATCAAGATTGTGAAACTTCTCCATTTCCTTCGGGCGTACACCCACACATTAACGATTTAAAAAAATTAGCTCCTGAGTATAAGAAAAAAATGCTCCTCTACCACTACGACGAAGAGCCAATTATAGAACCAGGAGAATTTTTAGGTATACTTAAAACAGGAGAAAGTAGAGAATATTAATTAAACTCCTAAGTTTTCAATAATTTTTTGATGGGTTTCGGATTGTAAGAGTAAACTTTCCTTCTCTATTGGCTTGGTAGAATCATATTTTAATATTTCCTTATAAATTTTTGGGACTAAATTAAAAAAAATTGAATTAGAATTTTGTCTCTTATCCCAAATTCCAAAATTTATAACTTCTGCAAGTGAAAAACATTCATAAGCTAAATTACAAATTAAAAGTCTATGAACTTCTTTATAAGCTTTCTCAGTTTCTAAGAGAGTAAGTAACTTTTCCTTTTTTTCTTGATACAAGTCAAAAATTTCTTTCAATTCAGAAAAATTTTTTGCCTCAAAACTAAGTTTATCAATTTCTGCAAAAAAAGACTCTTTAGACTTTTTCCTCTCTAATGCATGCAATACATGTTCTGTCAACAGAAAGTGTGTACCTTCCCAAGATTCATTGATAATGGAATCATTTAAAAGTCGAGGCAGTGGAGAAAAATCTCCAATAATTCCATTTCCACCTAAACATAAAATAGCCCTATGACAAATTTCTGTAGCTTGAGAAGAAGATTTGTATTTCATGAGAGGTATAGTTACTTCTTTAGCTGGAAGGTCTTTATCCCAAAAATCAATTGAACGAAAATTAGCTAAAGTATTTACTGCTTGAAGTATACACATTTCAGCTAAGTTTTTAGAGTAAATCGCAAACGACAAAAGTCCTTTGCCATAAGCTGTACGAAACTTTGCATATTCTACAGCTTCCATTACTGCTCTTCTAGCATTTCCACATGCCCCAATCCCTACATGTAGACGAGAAATAGAAATAACATATTTTATAAGATTTGCAAGTCCATGAGCAGGACGACCTAACTCTTCTGCTTCTACATCTTCATAGATAGCTTCAGCTGTAAGTTTTCCTCTTGAGCCAATGATGTCTTTTTTTCGTAAAAGCCTATGACCATTTAAACTTCCATCTTCTTTAAATCTACTTACTAAAAAAAGCCCAATTGTATTAGTACCTTCAATTTTAGCTGTTGTAACCCAGAGATCTCCAGGATTAGAACAAAACCATTTTTCACCTGTTAAAATCCATTTTCCATTTGAAGCTTTTTTAGCAATAGTCCGGTTTGCACTTACATTACTTCCCCCTACTCTTTCTGTAACATATTGACCTGCCATAAAATAAGACTTACTATCTTCTCCAGCTACTAATGGTAAAAATCTTTCTTTTTGAGAATCTGTTCCTAGTTTTTTTAAAGCTAAGATCATTCCATCTGTCATAGCTAGAGGACAAGAAACTCCTCCTTCTCCATTTAAATTCATAAGATAAGCTAGAGCATATCTATGTAAGCTAGTAAAAGGATGCTTCCAGTTTTTATGAAAATCTAAATTTACAACTCCATGCTCATAAGAAATCCGACGTGCCTCCATTTGTTCAAAAGAGTAAACTACCTCATCGACTCGATTTCCTACTTTGTCATAGTGCTGAATTTCTCCATACTTTCCTTCTCTATGGCATTTTTCTGTAAGTTCATTTAATATCCCACCTACAAGTTTTCCATATTCACGAAGGTGAGCTATCATATCTTGTTTGTGTTCTGGTGAATAAGTTTCACTATATCTATCAATAATTTTTTGAAGAAGTAAATCTAATTCATAAAAATTTTTATTTTTTAATCCTTTATAATTTGTCAAATCATAAGGAGCTAGTCCAAGATTCATAGTTACAAATTTATTTTTTACACTTAAAAATTTCAAGTAAAATTTTGTTTACTTAACGACATATACAAACAAATATTTCTAACTACAGGAGAAAATATGAATTCAGAACTCTTACAAAAACATATAGAATTTGAAATGAACTTAGTTTCTTCAGAAAATTTAAAGAACACTTTATCTCAAGAAGTTGAGTTCTTTTTTAATTACGTAAAAGACAAAAAACTAAAAGAAATTTTTCCACCTGATAAAATAGAAGATATTAGTTTAACTTATTTAAAAAAGTTAGAACTTAGTCCAGAAATTATTAACTTAATTCAACAAGGCTTAGTAGAAAACATAAGCTTTTTTGCTCACGAAAAAAAAAACATTAGCACTTATTTAGATAAAGAATCTTTTTTTAAGCTATTTGAAAAATTATTAGAGTTTCAGGTAATTCGAGATCATGTAATTCATTTTTTAGTTCACTCTAAAGCTTATTCTCGTATGATTTCTAGTATCATCTATTCTGCAATAAAAGATTTTTTAATTACAGAAAATCCTCTAGCTAAAAATCCTCTTGGAGGCTCTTTTTTAAAATTAGGTCAAGATTTACTAAATAATCTTCCTGGAATGGGTGGAAATTTTGATAAAAAAATTACTGAGTTCATAAGTCAAAATCTCTCTGGAAGAATCCAACAAAGTGAGACTCATATAAAAACTGAACTCAGTTCAGAAAAGACAAAAGAGATCCTAGAAGAACTTTGGAACTTTTTAGACACAACCAATCTCTCTAAGTTGCAAGAGGCAGTTCCTACTGAAAATATACATTCTATTTTACTGCTGTATCCTAAATTTTGGGAACATTTGAAAACTACAGGATTTATAGAAAAATATGTTTCTAAAAACATCAAAGCTTTCTACGAAAAATATTCAGAACATAGTATGGGAGATTTCATGAAAGAACTAAGTATAGATCAAACTAAACTTATTACAGAGATTACAGAATATTCATATAAGTATTTAAACACAGAGGAATTTAGAAACTACTACAGGCAAGTTCTGACTCGAAGGCTAGGAGCATTTTATGCAAGTTTGTAAAATTTGTAATTTACACACAAATCCAAATCTAGTCAGTTTACAAAACTTTGAACATTGGATAGTTCGAGAAGCTGAAAGAGAAAAAAATTGTAATGGATATTTATACATTGAACCAAAAAAACATGTTGAATCTTATATTGAAATTTCTTCACCAATGTGGAAAGAACTTTCCTTAGTATATGAGTTTGCATTTAGTTGGATTTATAAAAATTATTCTCCTATTAAAGTTTATCAAGTTAGTATTTCAGAAGTAATAAGTCATATTCATATTCATTTAGTTCCAAGGTACCAAGAAGAAGTGAAAGGTCTAGATTATTTAAATTTAGTTTTAACAGGAAAATGGAAAAGCTAAAATTTTTTACTTTATATTTTTTTATATTATTTTTTTTTAATATATGTATAGACAATAATCGAATTTCAGCTTGGGAGATTACTAAAAGAATCCAACCTATCATAGAAGCTAAAGCAGAAGAGTGTAAGAGCAGACCTCCAGTTCCTCTTTTTTTTACTCAAGACAAACCTCCCAATGAGGTAGAAGCTTGTGAAAGAGATATGTTAGGTATACGATGCCCTTTTAAAGCTTACCCTTGGAGTTGTGTGAGGATATTTTGAAAAAGATAATTTTTTTTATTATAATATTTTTTAAATTATTAGCTCAAGATGTAAATTACAATGTAGAGCTTATAGTCTTAGAGCCCGATAGAAAGACACCTGTAGAAAATGCCAAAGTTATTGTAGCAGGTAAGTATATAAACTTAAACTCAAAAGGTAAAGCTCAAGTCAAACTTCCAGCAGGAACTTATACATTTAAAATCTTAGTAGGTGACAAAGTAGAAACTCGCACAAAGGAAGTTAGTTACGAAAATCAAGTTCTAACTTTTTTAAGTTCCCAAGAAAATCGGGGTGGGATTACTGTACTTGGAGAAAAGGAAAAAGTAAAACTTTCTAGATTTAAATTAGAACAAGAAGAAATTAAAAGACTACCCGGCTCACAAGGTGACTCTCTCAAAGCACTTCAAACCTTGCCGGGGGTATTTGTTGGCTTTCCTGTAGGGCTTACTCCTACCCCTCAATTTAACATCAACATTACAGGTCAGCCTTACCGCAACAGTGACAGAGGAGATTTTACTTTTCGAGGAGCAGGACCTCGTGCAAACCAATACTACTTAGATGGATTTCCTATGAGTTACCCTTTTCACTTAGGAGGACTTTCTTCTGTCGTAAACAACAATTTAATCAAAGACTTGGAAGTTTATACGGGAGTTTTTCCTTCTAGATTTGGTTACTCTACAGGCGGAATTGTAAACATAGAAACAAAAACAGAAGTTAAAAAAAATTCCTACACTTGGAATATCAGTACTTTTTTAACCGATGCATCTGTAGAACTTACACCTTCTGAAAATGTATTTATCTTAGCTGGGGGAAGAAAATCTTATCCAAATATTTTTTTACTAAGAGCTTATCCTCAAGGAATTCCTGAAGACTCGAAATATGCAGATTATAATGACTTTCAATTAAAGTATAGTTGGACTATCTCAAAATCACATAAACTAACTTTTATTAGCTTTGGTGCAAGAGACATTCAAAACTACACCAAAACTCAAGCAGAGTTTGAGTCAGGCAAAGGTAGACCTGACAACAGACCACCTATAGGGCTAGATAGAAGTTTTGTTACAAATGGGATTCAATATGAATATAGACCCACTGATAAATTTTCTAACCTAACAAGGATTTCTAGAAATGATTTTAAAGAATACTTTGAAGTTCGTTTTGATAGTCCCCTTACAGCAGAAACTATATTTGGTTTAGCTAACGTAACTCGCCAAAGATTATACTACATAGAAAATATTTCTAATTTAGAAATTATAAAAAAATATATAAATTTAGAATTTGGTGGTCAGTATAGAGAAAGAAAAATTAATTTAAATGCAGAAAATATTAGTTCAAGAAGTACACAATTTTTTGACTTTTTCAATAATTTAGTGAATTCTAATCCAACCTTTAGAGCTCTAGTAGATGGAGACAGAACCTTAGCTAAAGAAACTGGTGGGTTTATAGAACTTCAACTACAATACCAAAATTTAAAAGGAAATTTTTCTACCCGTTATGATCACTATCAGCTTTCAAATGATAGAAGATGGAGTCCTAGAGGACTCATTTCTTATGAAATAGATTCTACGAAAACTACTTTTTCTTTAGGCAGTGGACTTTTTAGAAACTCACCAGTAGGAATTGAACAAATTTCTAGTAAATCTGGAAATCCTAATCTTCGTATGGAAAGTGCAGAACATAATGTCATAGGAATTCACCAAGAATTTTGGAAAGACTACCTAATAAAGATAGAAGCTTTTCACAATGTATTTAAAGACTTAGTTACTTACGACAATTTTATTTCTAATCCTTATGCTCTCAACAACTATCCTAGAGACCTTGTTGAAAGACCTAAATTTGTAGAAGAAAATCCTATTTTGCCTAGAGCCTTAGGTTACTCTAACTCCGCAGATGGTTACTCTAGAGGAATAGAAATCTTTTTAAAAAAATCTCCTCCTAAAGATTCTAAGACGGGATTTTTTGGATGGATTTCCTATAGCCATTCTATTACAAAAAGAAACAATCATCAACCCAACTTAACTTCAGATGAACAACAAAAACGAAACTTAGAAAATGGGACAAAAAAACTTTTAGGACAAACAAGAGTAGGAACTTCTACTTTAAACTACTATGACGATAATACCTATGAAGTTTTATATGATAATGATAAAGCTTTACTTTTTGACTTAGATAGAACTCATATTTTAAATATCATCTTTGGCTGGAAGTTTAGTGAAGCTTGGCAACTTGGAGGTAGGTTTCGCTATGCAACTAACGTTCCTATTACTCCCATCATAGACTCCAACAAAGCTACTCAAGCTGCAGCTGGACTAGGCATCAATCTTTATTTTCCAAAATATTCCCAGTACTACAACTCTTTTCGCTTAGAACCAGTACATCAATTAGATTTACGTTTAGATCGATTTGTAAATTACGAATGGGGTTATATGAATTGGTATATAGAACTTATCAATGTGTATGGAAGACGAAATCCTACTTCACAAGTTTTTGACAATACCCGACCTTATTCTTCAGATAATCCTAGAAAGGATTTTGATACTTTAAATTCACCTTATATTCAAACTACACTTCCAGGTGGAAGACTAGTTTATTTACCTATGGTATTTTTTGGATTGGAGGTAAAATTTTAATATGAAATTAAAAATATTTATAATAATTTTTATAATTTCATGTACTGCTAAAGACCAATATCCCAAATCTCAAACTCAAAAAGATATAAATTTTTTACTTGGCTTAGCAAACTATAGAGACTCTGGAAACTGTATGAGAATAGAAAAGCAAAATGGAATTACAGAAAATTATTGCTCTAGACTTCCACTAGGTCTGTGTAATTCTAATTTAGAAATTTATACTGAAGCAGAAAGACGAAAAAGACTTTCAGAGATTTCTAAAATTTTAGATACCCACCCCATATGTAAAAACTTGGTTGGAATCTCTGGAATTCTTACAGAAAAGGTAACCAATGAAGAAGAAAAACAAAATCTTCTAGCCAAAAAAACTTGGCAATCTATCCAAAGTTGTGAGGCAGAAAACTTTCCTACAACTCCCCCCCTTTTTTCAAAAGAAGAAGTTTTATTTTTACTTTCTAATAGAGGAAAACTTGGAATTACTTTAGAAAACTACCAAAACTTACAACCAAATCCTTTTACACCTTCTTATTTAATTTCAGAAGCTAAAACCTGTTTAGAAGAAGTTTATACTCAGCAAGAAAAAGAAATTTTGTCCCAAAATAAGCTAAATCAAAAACTAATCTGGATAAAAAAATAATTTATTAACTAAGTTTTTCAGGACGGGTTTCTAATATATTTAACTGATTAGTTAGGATACTTTCTAGTTTTTTATCACCTAGTTTTTTATAAATCATAAGTAAATTGTTGTACATTCTACGTAAGATAGATATAGTACTAGCCTTTGAAAAATATT
>Ga0308419_1002477_pt1 | contig 11907 bp, 9 predicted proteins | sample HotsprSampleMS50_FD_203674 | JGI IMG/M metagenome (GOLD analysis project Ga0308419, IMG submission 203674) | Hot spring phototrophic mat microbial communities from Mushroom Spring, Yellowstone National Park, Wyoming, United States - 20090730_MS50 ... | reverse complement strand
CTGGACCCGGACGAATACGTCAAGCAGTCGGGCGTGGAGGTCTACCGGCAGAAGCTGGAGCAAGCGCCGGGATACTTCGTGTGGCTCGCGGACCGCGCCCAGCGCCGCTTTGACGTGCGCACGGCGCAGGGCCAGGTGGCGGCGCTCCAATTCCTGCTGCCCGCCATACAGCGCGTGAGCGACAGGCTGGAACGCGCGGCCATCGCGAACGAGGTGGCCGGGCGGCTCGGCGTCGCCCCGGGGCTGGTGTTGGACCACTTCCGGCGGGCCGCCATCGAACGCAAAGCCGGCGCGATGCGGCCTCCGGCGCAATCCGTGCGCCCGGTGGAGAAAATCCTCCTCAATGCCGCGCTGCTGAGTCCCGAGGTGCGCGATGAGGTTTTGCCCCGGCTGGAATCCATGCCGGAGTTCGGCCAATTCCTGACCCGCCGCATCTTTGAGAAACTGGCCGCGCTGCACAACACGCAGCGGGAGTTCACGTTCGCCGACCTGGATGCGCGGCTGGAGGAGGCGGACCGCGCGCTGGCGGCATCGCTGGTTTTTGCCGATGAGTTGGATGAGGAGGCCTACACGCTGGAGCAAGCCCGGGCCTGCCTTGCAGCCATGGAGCGGGAGCGCTGGGAGGCGGAGAAGAAGGTTTTGCGGCAGCGGGTGAAGGAGGCCGAACAGGCCGGCGATTATGAAGCGGTGCTGCGCTTGACCGGGGAGCTGGCCCGGCTAAGCCGGCAGCGAGCAGGGTTAGGTTGATGTTGTAGAATGTGGTAAGTTACGCCGTCAGGCGTGAAGCGCGGGGATCTCTTGGCGATCGACGAGAAACACGGCCGGTTGCAGCAGCTTGTGGACGCCGGAAAGGAGAAAGGGTTTCTCCTTTACGACGACATCAACGAAGTTCTGCCCGATGACGTCACCAGCGGCGAGACGCTCGATGACATCCTGGCGGGCCTCGATGTGGCCGGCATCGAGATTCTCGAAGAAGAGCCCCGGCTCGGTTACGGCCGCAAGCTCGACGAGGCCGAGGAACTCGGCGAGCTGGAGCCGGGCGGCGAATTCGAGGATAAGACCAATGATCCCGTCCGCATGTACCTGCGCGAGATGGGAACCGTCCCGCTGTTGACGCGGGAAGGCGAAATCGAGCTGGCCAAGCGCATGGAGCGCGGACAGCGCAGCGTGCGCAAAGCCCTCTCCCGCGCCCCGCTGGTGATTCAAGAGGTTCACCGCACCGCGGAAGCGCTCAAGAAGGACCCCTCGGGTTTCCGCGACGTGTTGCAGACTCAGGAAACGGCCGGCGGCGAAGAGTCCTCCAGCGAGCAGCAGGCGCAGTTCTTCGCTGCGGTGGAGGAAATCAGCCGGCACATCCGCAAAGCGCAGCAGGCCCGGCAGAAACTGCAAACCGTTCCCCGGGGCATGAAGCCCAAACAGCACCGGAACCTGCGCTGGAAATTGGCGCGTTCGCTGATTCAAGCCTCCAGAGTCTTCCGCCAGATTCCTTTCTCTTCTCAATTCCAGCGCAAACTCATCGACCAGATCACCCAGACGGTGGAGCGCCTCAAGCCCGTGGAGCGGGAGATTGCCGCTCTTCAGCGGAAACTGGAGGAACTTGGCGTCGCCAATTCCGCCGAGCTGCGCGCCACCCGGAAATCTTCGCGCCAAGCCACCCAGCGGCTCAAGCAGATGGAGGAAGACGCCGGCGCCACAGCCGCCGAGTTGCGCCGCACGCTACAGATCATCGAGCGCGGCCAGCAGGAAGCCGAATCGGCCAAGAAGCAGCTCATCGAGGCCAACCTCCGGCTGGTGGTCTCCATCGCCAAGCGCTACACCAACCGCGGCCTGGCCTTCCTGGATCTGATCCAGGAGGGGAACATCGGTTTGATGCGGGCGGTGGAAAAGTTTGACTACCGCCGCGGGTATAAATTCTCCACCTACGCGACCTGGTGGGTGCGGCAAGCCATCACCCGGGCGATCGCGGATCAGGCGCGCACCATCCGCATCCCGGTGCACATGATCGAGACCATCAATAAGCTGGTGCGGACCCAGCGGCAGCTCCAGCAGGAGTTGCAGCGCGAGCCGACCATCGAGGAGCTGGCCCGCAAGATGGAGATGACGCCCGCTAAAGTGCGCAAGGTGATGCGCATTGCTCAAGAGCCGATCTCGCTGGAAACGCCCGTGGGCGAGGAGGAGGAGTCGCACCTGGGCGACTTCATCGTGGACCGGCAGGGGCCGTCGCCCAGCGAATCGGTCATCAACTTGAACCTGCGCGAGCAGACCGCCGAGGTGCTCAAGACGCTCAGCCCCCGCGAGGAGAAGATCGTCAAGATGCGCTTCGGACTCCAAGACGGAAGCGAGCACACCCTGGAGGAGGTCGGCCAGTTCTTCGCCGTCACCCGCGAGCGCATCCGCCAGATCGAAGCCAAGGCCATGCGCAAGCTGCGCCACCCCAGCCGCAGCCACCGGTTGAAGGCGTTTCTGGAGAGCCGGGCGCGCAGCTAGACTAACGGCGGTAAATGCCCCGCGCCAGAGGCACGGCGGCTTCCGGCACGAGATGCTCCCACGGCTCGCCGGCCGAAATTCTCCGGCGGATTTCTGAAGCGCACACCGGGTCGTATTCCGCCGGCATGGGGATCGGCCGGGCGCGGTCCCGCACCGCCTCCGGCGGCACGAACGGCCCGCCGCGGGGCGCCACGAGCAGCTCGAAAGCCGCCAGCATCTCCCGTGCGGCGCCCGGCCGGCCGTAATCCCAGTTCAGGAAACGCTCGGCGGCGTCTCGGCCGCACAAGATTTTGAGCGCTACGGCCGGGCCGTAGGCCTCCCGGCACTCAGCCGCGATCTCGGCGAACAAGCCGCCTTCGCTCACGCCCAGCGAAAACCGCGGGTTGTGCTCGATGGAGGCTTCCACCATTCGAAGCCGGTCTTCCAGGCTCGCCCCTTCGTAGCGCTTATGCGGGAATAGGCGCGGCAGCACAAAGAGGACTTCGTCGGCATGATCGAGCCCCGCCTCCGCCAGCGCCAGGTGGGCCCGGGTGGGAGGGTTGAAGGATCCCGGCAATATGGCGAGCGAGCGCGGCTGGCCTGGCGCGCGGCGAATGAATTCCACAGAAGTATCTTAGCCTCCCCGTTGCGTGGCGCGCCGTTAGGCGCCGACAGCCGCGCTAGCCTCGCCGGCGGAGGATCTTGCGGCTTGGCCGGTTGGCCCATTGTCCGCCTTTTCTAGAAATTCGCACTGACCGCCGAAGAGCCGCCGTGGACGTTCGACAAGGTCACCGACACCGAGGTGACATCGCCCAAATTCCCCTGCACGGTGAAGGGCTGCGTGTACACGAACGCGCTCCCGAACTGCTGCGACGCGTCGCCCTTGTACCATTGGTTGAAGGCGCTCTCCACATTCACCGTCGAAGTCAAGGTCTGGTAGCTGCCGGTCAAGTTAGTCTTAAATTCAAATTTCGCCTGCGTGACCTGGCGCGGAGTGGAAAAGCCCGTGACGACGACCTGGAATCCGCCCCCGCCTTTGATCACTTGAACCGACCGGATCTGGGGCGCGGAGCGGGAAACCGTGATGGTGCGCACCGGAGCGATGGCCGGGGTAAGGTTGACTCCGCCCGCGGAGTAGGCCAGCCGGAGCCGGATCTTGCCCGCCACGGTGCCGGTTTGCAGCGTGGGCGGCGTGCCCCAACGCCCACTCAACTGGCCCGCCGGGATCAAGAAGTCGATGGCGCGGCCGCCCGCGGAGAATTGCACCGAAGGATCATCGCTGGGGTTAACGGCGTCCGGTTCGAACGTCAGCGTCACCGTGCCGGTAATGTCGAGCGGGTAGCTCGAACTCAGTCCCACATCAAACGCGAGCTGCTCGGCCGGGGAGACCGAATCGGCCACGCCAATAATTGAGATCGCTGGGGTCGGCGGCAACGCCACCACCAGGCCGAAGCTTTTCGATGCCGTAGCTCCAGCCGCGTCCCGAACCGATGCGGTGAAGTAATACGTCCCCGCGCGTTCCGGCGTGCCGCTGACTACCCCGCTGCTGCTCAGGGTGATCCCCGGGGGCAGCGAGCCGGAAACCAGCGCCCAGGCGTACGGCGGGGCGCCGCCGGAGGCGGACAAAGCCTCGGAATAAGGCTGAGCCAGGGTCGCCCAAGGGAGGGCCGCCGGAGTCAAGATCACCAACGCGGAGGAATCATCCGCCAGGGAACTCGGCGCGGCTGCAAGGATCAGGGCAGCGGCCACCGTCAACATGAGGCGCTTCACCGAACACCTCCTGTTCTGCGGGGCGCGCGATTTTGGCCGGCGTCGCGGTGGATTCTCACCGCCTCCGGGACGAACACAATCCTCGGCGCGTCGCCGCCGGCATCCAACAACCAGACGGGAGCGCTTCCTTGCTCCGAAAGGCGGAACGCGGCGCTCTCCGCCAACCGTTCCAGCGTTCTGGGCGTGCAGGGGCATGCCAGCCGCAGCGGCTCCTCGCCCGTCAAACTCAACCCCACCACAGCAGGCGGATCCTGCGCCGCGACAAACACGCGGCGGTCCTGCGGATCGACCGCGACCGCTGCCGGGCGCAAGACTTCTTGCTCTGCACCGCCGAGCGGCGTAAAGGACGGCTGACGGTTCAGATCTTCGGCCAGCCACAGCTCGCCTGTCCCGCCATCGGCGATCACCGCCGCCTCGCGGCGGTTCAAGAACGCCAGCTTCGCCTTCGCTTCCGTCCATCGGATCAGCCGCTGGCCTTGCTCCGGGTCAAGGATCCAGACAGGGCAAGGCTCGCCGCTGCCCGCCGCCAGAATCATCCTGCCTCCGGCGCTCAGCGCCAGCTCCTCCAATTCCCCTTCCGGCCGGGCGAGTTCGATGCTCCAAGCCAGCTGCGGGCCTTCCGGCAGCCCTTGATAAACTTCCACCCGTCCCACGGGCGCGTAATATAAGGCTGCCGCGCTTCCATCCGGGCTGAAAGCGATGCGCGTGGGCCAGGCCGGCGCGTCCAGCACTGCCGCCTGGGGCGCACGGCTGAGGTCGCGCACCACCGCCACTGTCCCGTGCTCGGACAGCACCGCGATCGCATAGTCGCGGGCCGGGGCCAGCGCTGCCGTCTGGATTCCGCTCGAAGGGAGCACGGACGGTCCAAGGGTGGCCGCTCCGGGGATGCCAAGCACGGGCCGGATGCCGGTGCTGCGGTCGTAGAGGAAGCCCATCACAGGCCCGCGCAGCGTGCGGACCTCATCTTGCTCCTGTTGTTCCTGCCCGCACAGGGCGCCGCCGTGGCTGAGCGCCAGCAAAACGTAAATCGGAAGCAAGCCGAATTTCATCGTATTCCGCATATCAAAGTTTCCCACCGTCTACTGCGGGCCGCCCACGCTGGGCGAACCCGGGGTGATGGCGATCGGGGGCCCTTGCGCCTCTTCGTCGCTGCGGGCCAGCACCAGGGCCAATACGGCGCCTACGGCCACTCCGCCTGCGATGGACAGGAATCGGGAGGAGAGCAACCGGCTCCGCGAGGTCTGCGTTTCCGCGGAGTTGATTTGCACGATGGATGCCTTGGCGCTCGCGCCCTGATAGGAGACCTCGACCCCGATCTCAAACTTGCCTTGAACCCCGTTGGCGCGGAACCCTTTTACTTCGACCTGCCCGGTCCGGTCGGTGCGCAACAGATAAACGCGCGCGCCGTTGGGGAAGACGCCCCCAGGGCCGCTGTCAGGGCTAGTGAACTGGACCGCTGCGCCCATCAGCGGCCGGCGGTTCTCATCCTCCACCCGCACCACCAGCGGAGCCTTCGAGCGCTGGCCCGCGCGGTAAATGGCGCCCTGGCCCTCCAGGACAACGACCTGGATCTTTGGGGCCTCGCGGCCGGCCTGTTGCGCCTCCAGCGGAGAAGCGGAGGGCACGGCCAGCAGCGCGCAAAGCGCCAGCGCCGGCAAGTCACGGCCCCACAGTTGCTGCCAATGAATCCTCATGTTCCACCTCTTATCATTTTGCGCGAATTGAACGCCTCAGGGTGCGTCCGGTCTGCCTGGACCAGCGGGCGCTGCGTAGCTGGGATATCCATTGAAACGCGCTCCAGCCGCTCTCGGTTTCAACCGCTTCGCGGAGGGCTCCGGCGCGAGATCCGCGGCGCGGCTTCTGTTGGATCGCATCCGCGGCAGAGAACGTTGCGGTAGAGTAATGGGTGCAGAGGCAATGTTTACCTGGATCTGTCCGAAGTGCGGCGCCGAAATTCCACCGTCGCTTTCCGAGTGTCCGAACTGCACGGGCCAGACGTCATCTGCTCCGGGCGAAGCCATCCCGGCTGCCTCGCCGCCCCGCCCGTCGGCCCCGCCGCCAGGCCCGCCGCCGCGAGCTGCCGCAGCGCGCCCCCATCCCCCGATGTGGTTGATGGCGGCCGCCTCCGCGGTGGTCTTTGTCCTGCTGGCCGCGGGGGCTTATTTCGCTTACCGCCATTTTCGCGGCGAGCCCGCCGCGGGCGTTTCCTTGAAACCGCCGGCCCCGCCCGCACCCGCGCCGGCGAGCGCCAGCGCCACGCCCGGCATGAAAGCTCTGCTGGACGCCGTCGAGGTGACCGGAATTCGCATGCTCCAGGATAAGGCCAAGAAGGCGGAAGTCGTGTTCATTGTGGTGAACCACTCGGCGGCCCCGTTGACGGACCTGTCGGGAACGGTCACCCTCCGCCCGAGCACCTCCCAGCCCGGCAAAGAGATCGTCGGCATCTTTGGCTTCCGGAATCTCTCGCTGGGGCCGTTCGAGAGCCGGGAACTGCGGGCGCCGCTGAACACCAGCCTGAGAATGTACGAGCTGCCCGACTGGCAGTTCCTCAAAACCGAGCTCAGCCTTTCGATGCCGTCGCTTGAAAAATGAAGCTCGCGCGCGCCTTCACCTGGCTGGTGATCGCGGCGCACGCCTCCCTGCTGGTGTGGTCCTTTCCAGACTATTTCGCCGACAACGACCTGGGCTGCCACATTTCTCTGGCGCGCCAGTACGGCGAACACGGGTCCTACTTTTGGGACCAGCTCAACTACGGCCCCACCGGACGCCCCAATTTGCAGGGTCCGCTTCTGCACTACGGCGTGGGCCTTCTGGGCCGCGCTCTGGGCGGCGGCGGGGATGATTACGTTCACGCATTCACCGTGTTCGCCATTCTTCAATGGGCCGCGGCCGTGTTCACCGCCGTCTTCTTCGCCCGCAAGTACGGAGGAGACCTGGCGGGACTGTTCGCCGCGGCGCTGCTCACCGGCGGGATCTATTCGGCGGGGCCGTTCTTTGTAGGCGTACCTTCGGGCTGGATCTTCATCCTGAGCGCGTGGGCCGTTTTCTTTTTCCTGGAAGGCAAGCTCTGGCTCTCTGCGCTGGCCGCGGCGGCCGCGGTCTACGTGCATCTGGGCGGGATCACCACCGCGCCCTTTGGCATCCTGCTCGCGGCCCTGGTGACGCGGCGCTGGCGGGCGCTGGTGAAAGTGGGCGCCGGCATCGCGCTGCTGGCCTCGCCCTACCTCTTCCATTTCGTGCGGAGTCTCGACTACTGGGTGGGGCGGCGGGGCCACGTGGCCGGATCCGCCAATCTGCTGCTCTACGCGCTGGCCGTGCCGGCTGTGGTCTGGCTGCTGCGGCGGCCGCGGGAGAACGCGATGCTGTTGTGCTGGGCCGCGGCGCCGCTGGCTTGGTTCTTTCAGGACCGGCTGCGGTTTTTTCTGCAATCGAGCGCCGCAGGGGCGGCAGCGGCGGGGGTCTTCGCGGCGTGGCTGCTCGGACGCTACGCCGGCCCGCGGGCTCGCGCCGGCCTGAGCGCCGCGCTGGTCCTACTTGCGACGGTGTTTCCGTTGTCGATCCCCAGCTTCCCTGTGGAGCTCCTGTGGGCCTCGGGCCGCGGCTTTCCCAGAGAACTGGACTGGAAGGAGGCGAAAATCCTGGCGGGCATTGTCCGCGATGAGCGACTAGACAAAAGGCTGCTTTGGTCGTACTTCCCGTCGTTGGGCTGCGCCGTGGCCGTCTATACGCCGGTTGCGCAAGAGGGTGGCCACTGGAATGAGGTCCGCCCGCGGGTGAATCCGGCGGCGGAGATGTCCGCCGGAGAAAAGGTCTACCTTCTTCCCATGCCCCCAGGGGATGACATCCTGGTGCAGTACCGCATCTACGGGCTGATTCGGATTCACGGCGGAACGGCGCAGACAAGCGTCGTGACCTTGACTCAGCCTGGGAGGCTGGATTTGGCGGCGCCGCTGGCGGCGGAGGTACTGCGCCGGGAGGCGTTGTGGCTGGCGGACAACGCAGTCAACAATACGATGCCGCCGCTCGGGACGGTTCTGGACCCCGCCAGGCTGGAGGAGTGGCGCGCCCGCAGGTGGCGGCAGCGCGTCCGAGCCGGGCGCATGAGCCTGGCGGTGCTGGCCTATGCCCACGCTTTGGAGCGGCTCGATCCGGAAACGGCCCGGGGAGCGCGCAACGCCGCCCGCGATTTCGGCACGCTCGCCAACTTCCTGGGCGACGAAACGGCGATAGATTACATCAGCGAGCAGCGGTTTCAGCGCCTCCGGGAGAACCTCAGGACCGTGGCGCAGCACGCGCCGGTGCTGCGGCGCCAGACGCTGCCCTCGCCGGAGCTGAGCGATGCGGTTGAGCGCTTGTTCCGGGAGTATTTTTGAGAGGATGAAGGCATGGAGCCGCATGCAGATGCCGCCGGCTTGGATGCGAAGCAGCAGGGGGCTTTGTCCGCGCGGCACGCGCTGGGTTTCGTGGTTCTGCTCGGCGTGGTCAGCCTTCTCTCCGACGCGACCTACGAGGGCGCCCGCAGCGTCACCGGGGCCTTTCTGGCGGCTCTCGGCGCCAGCGGCGCGGCGGTCGGCTTTGTCGCGGGCTTCGGAGAACTGGTGGGTTACGGGCTGCGCCTGGTTTCGGGCGTTTTGAGCGACCGCACGCGGCGCTACTGGCTGATCACCATCGCGGGCTACGCCGTCAACCTGCTGGCCGTGCCTCTGCTGGCGCTGGCCGGGCGCTGGGAAACGGCGGCTGCGTTGATGATCGCCGAGCGCGCCGGCAAAGCGCTCCGCACCCCCGCGCGAGACGCCATGCTTTCGCACGCCACCTCGCGCATGGGCCGCGGGTGGGGCTTTGGTTTGCATGAAGCCATGGATCAGATCGGCGCGGTGGCCGGTCCTCTGATCGTGGCGATGGTGCTGCATGCCCGGGAAGGATTCCGGACGGCCTTCGCCATCCTGCTCGTTCCCGCGCTGCTGGCCCTGGGGACGCTGGCGGCGGCGCGGTTCCTTTATCCCCGCCCGCAGGATCTGGAAGCGCGCCCGGCGCGGCTGGAGAGGGCCGGATTTCCCCGCGTCTTCTGGCTGTATCTGGCGGCGGTGGCCCTGGTGGCGGCGGGCTACGCGGATTTCCCGCTGATCGCCTACCATTTCCAGAAACACTCCGTGGTGAGCGCCGCCTGGATTCCCATTTTCTACGCCGTGGCGATGGGGGTGGACGCCGTTGCGGCGCTGGTGTTCGGATGGATTTTCGACCGCCTGGGTTTCGTCACGCTGGCGCTGGTTTCGTTGTTGTCGGCGCTGTTTGCCCCGCTGACCTTCCTGGGGGGATTCCGCGCCGCGCTGGCGGGCATGGCGCTGTGGGGCATCGGCATGGGCGCGCAGGAATCCATCCTGCGGGCGGCGGTGGCGGAGATGGTTTCGCGCGACAGGCGCGGCACGGCCTATGGCGTCTTCAACGCGGGCTACGGGCTGGCCTGGTTTCTGGGCAGCGCCCTGATGGGGACTTTGTACGACGTGTCTCTGCCGGCGTTGATCGCGTTTTCCGTGGCGGCGCAATTGTGTTCCGTGCCGCTGTTCTTGCTAGCCGCCAGGAAGCTGCGCGCGGCAGACGGTGAGTGATGGCCGGGCCGGAGAGCGAAGCCGAACGCTTGACCTTGGCCCCGTGGGGATGGCAGTCACCGGTCCCGCTTGCGCCAGAGTAAAGTAGAGATTCCGGAGGCGAGGGGACGAGTGAGTCTCGCCGCCGGCCTTTCCGGAGGCTCGGCATGGAGGGCCCCAGCCGGCGGGCTGGAATCTCTTCAGTGTCGAGCGCCACCCCTAAGTGGATGGAGCTTGAGCTGTGTTCAAGAACCTCTTACTCGCGGTTTGGCTTCTGGCGGCGTCTTGGGCTGGCGCGTCCGCGCAGCAGCAGGCTTCGCAAACCTTGACCCTGGAGGACTGCATCCGGTTGGCGGAAGCCGCGCCCTCCCCGTTAAGCCTCGCCCGGCTGGAGCGCGACATCACATCCCGCGATGTGACCCAGGCGCGCGCCGGCTTTCTGCCGCAATCCCGGCTGGCCAACGGATTCATCTACAACAGCCCGCTGCTGTACAACCGCGAGGTTTTCAGCTACGTGCCGTTGAACGGCATCCGGGAGTACGCGGCGCTATTGAGCGTGAACCAGGAAGTGGACACCTCGGGCCGGCTCCGCGCGGAGCTGGACCGGGCGCGCGCGGCCGAGCAGGCCTCCGCGGCGGGCGTGGCGCTGGCGCGGCGCGATCTGCGGCGGGCCGTGACCGCCGCCTATTACCGGACGCTCTTGAAGCGGCATTTGGCGCGGATTGCGGAAGACGCCCTCGCCGAGAGCCGCAGTTTCGAGAACCGCGTGAGGCTCCTGTTTCAAGGGGGCGAGGCGGCTCAAGCCGACCTGGTGAAGGCTTCGGCGCAGGTGGCCTTTCTCGAACAGGCCGCCAACGCCGCCGCGCTGGACGCCCAGCTCGCCAATCAGGAGCTTGCCTCCTTTTGGACCTCCGAGGTGAACAGCGCCCTGGCGCTGGAGGACGTGCTGGAGAACGCTGCGCCCCCGCCGGAACCCGAGGTCCAACAGCCGCCGCCCTACTTCAAAAGAGTGGAGTTCAATCTCTTTGACGCGCAGCGCCGGGGTTTCGAGGCCGACGCCAGGCGCGCCCGCTCGGCCCTGCTCCCGCAACTGGGCTTGTCCTTTCAATACGGCCTTGATTCGACGGCCGTGCGGATTCGCGACCGGGGCTATGCGGCGTTTGTGAATCTGAGCATCCCGCTTTTCGATTGGAAACGGTCGCTCAGCGCCATGCAGCAGGCGCGCCTGCGCACGCAACAGGCGGTGACTGCGCGGCGAATCGCGGAAAGGACCTTCTCCAAGGAATACGAGGGCGCATTGGCCCGCGTCCGGCGGATCTATGAACAGATTTCGCTGGCGAGCCGGCAGGTCAAGCTGGCCCAGGAGGATTTGCGCTTGAGCCGCATACGCTACGAAGGCGGGGAAGGCTCGGCCCTGGACGTGCTGACGGCGCAGAGCCAGTTGGCGCAGGCGCGGAGCAATTACTATACGGCCCTGGCCGAGTACTGGAATGCCAGGGCGGATCTGGAGGTTGCAGCGGGACGATGAAAGGGCGGAAGTTACTCCTGATTCCGGCGCTTTGGCTTGCGGGCTGCGGCCCCCGGGCGGAGGAAACGGCGCCGACTCCGGTTGTGGACGTGAAGGTGCGTAAGGCTGAATTGGCGGAAGTCCGGCTGACGGTGCGGGGGCCGGCCTTTGTTTTTCCACGGGAACAGGCCGGCATCAGCGCCCGGATCACCGCCCCCATCCGGAAGCTGCTCGTCCGCAAGGGCGACAGCGTTGAGGCGGGCCAAGTGCTCGCCGAGCTTGACAACCGCGACCTGCTCGCGCAACGGGACGAGGCGGCGGCGGCGGTGACGGAGGCCGAAGCCAGCCTCCAGAAGCTGACCTCGGCCACCTTGCCGGGAGACATCGAACGCGCCCGCGGGCAGGCCGCCAGCGCGGAAGCGGCGCTGAATCAAGCGCAGAAGTTCTACGAACGCCGCCGCCAGCTCTTCGAGCAAGGGGCCATTCCGCAGCGGGACCTGCTCGTCAGCGAGACCGAACTGGCGCAGGCCAAAGCTAACTACGCCGTGGCCAAGGGCGCCCTGGACCTGCTGTTGGGAC
>Ga0308419_1002474_pt1 | contig 11912 bp, 11 predicted proteins | sample HotsprSampleMS50_FD_203674 | JGI IMG/M metagenome (GOLD analysis project Ga0308419, IMG submission 203674) | Hot spring phototrophic mat microbial communities from Mushroom Spring, Yellowstone National Park, Wyoming, United States - 20090730_MS50 ... | reverse complement strand
GCCCTGGTGGGAACGCTGCCGTTCCCATTCCTTTCGCCCTTCTGCTGGAAGACTGTTACAGAAGCTAACCTCCCTTGGGAACTGTTGGCAACGCCCAGGTAGGCACTCTTATACTCCAGATAATTGAACGCTACCTGCACCTGCACATCAAGCCAGAGCAGACCGGGGTGCATATCGTCAACAAACTATTGCGGCGGCTGGGGTTAGAGCCAAAAGCGATTGCCCGCCCGGGGACAACCGAGCGAGAGCGGGTGTACCAAGTGGTCTCAAGCGAATTGCGGACTGCCCTGTTGGGGGCATACCGTCGCCGGTTGGACAGCCTACGTCCACCGTTTTCATCCAATAATCTGGAGGTAAACCTAAATCGTGGACGGGGTGTCAGTACAGAACTCCCACTAGTCATGCCAATCGGTGTAGTTAGGAGCACACCTGGTCATAGGCAATCCCTGTGGCTCCCAACGTTCCCCCCAGCGCCGCCTGATACCGTTGTCCCCAGTGGCACAGCCATTGATCTCGCCCCGCTGGTGCAATGAATGTGATGCCGGTCGGTAAACCGTTGGGCTGTCTGCCGTTTGGTACTGCCAAAGCACACAGGTCGAGTAAATTGACAAAGTTGGTGTACCGTCCCAACTTGCGATTCAGGGCGATGGGATCGGCCAGCACTTCCGCCACCCGGTAAATCGTCCCCGTAGTCGGCAAAACCAGCAGGTCCATCTCCGCCCATTGCGCCTCGGTTTCCCGTTTCAGCGCCGCCAGACGGTACATATCCCGGAACACCCGCACCCCAGAAATGGCCTCACCCGCCAAGATAATTTGCCGCACCACCGGGTCAACCCCCACCTGAGACTGGCGGAGAAATTCCCCCACTGCCGCCGTGCGTTCGGCCAACCACGCCCCCTCGTACAACAAATCACCCGCCGCCAAAAACGGCAGGACATCCACCGTGACCAAGGTACAGCCCAACCCTGCCAACCGAGTCAACGCCTGCTGGTAATTGTCTGCCGCCGCCTGATTCCCAAAAAAATCCAGCTGCTCCCTAGGCGGCACTCCCACCCGCACCCCCGGCGGTTGATCCGTCCACTGGGGCGAGCGAGAAAACGGGTCCAGCAGGTCAAACCCAGCAGCCACCTGGAGAATCGCCTCGGCATCCCGGCACGTCAGGGCAAAGATGGACACACAATCCAAACTCCGCACCGCGGGCACCACCCCCTGGGTGCTCAGGTAACCCCGGGTCGGTTTCAAGCCCACAATTTGGTTAAACGCCGCTGGCACCCGCCCCGAACCCGCCGTATCCGTCCCCAAACTAAAACTCACCAGCCCCGCCGCCACTGCCACCGCTGACCCGGAACTTGACCCCCCCGGAATGTACTCCGGGTGAAAGGGATTGCGGCAAATACCATAGGGCGAACGAGTACCCACCAACCCCGTCGCAAATTGATCCATATTGGTTTTACCGATGGGTATGGCCCCGGCAGCCAGCAATTTTGCCACCACCGTCGCCGACTCCTTGGGCACATAAGCAAAACTGGGACACCCTGCCGTCGTCGGCACCCCCGCCCAATCCACATTGTCCTTGATGGCAAAGGGAACCCCGTATAGGGGCAACTGGCTCGGTTCGGTTTGGGTCAACGCCTGCGCCCGCCGTAAACTTTCCTCCCTGGGAGCCAAATAAATCCACACGGCCGGGTCAGCATAGCGTTCAATCCGTTCATACACCGTTTCCACAACGTCCACCGGGGTCACCTGTCCCGTGCTGTACGCCTGGCGCAAGGATTGCAAATCAAGGCTCAGGATCATCCATCGTCCCCAAAAGTTACCAAAGCGGCAGGGTAGTCAACGTAGGCCCTAACCCAACCGTCTCAGGACTGGAAGGGCATGAAGAAACCGGAACGCCTAGACAAGCACCGCTGCCTAAGCCACCAACGCCGGAGCAGGGGCATCCGCCCGTCCTTGTTGCCGCAGGATGCGCACCAATTCATCCCGGTAGTCATGAAAAGCTGGATGGCGTTTGATGGCCATCACCCCCAAACTCCGATCCGGCAATTCCACATGTATCTCCCGACAAATGCGCCCTGGACGAGCACTCAACGCCAAAATCCGGTTGGCCAAAAATACCGCCTCTTCCACATCGTGGGTGATCATGAACACCGTGAGACGGGTACGCTGCCACAGTTGCACCATAAATTCATACATGGTTTCCCGGGTGTGCAAATCCAACGCCCCAAACGGCTCATCCAGCAACAGAATTCGTGGTTCGGTTGCCAACGCTCGAGCAATCGCCACCCGCTGTTTCATCCCCCCAGACAACTGCCGGGGCAACGCTTGGGCAAACGCCGTCAACCCCACCACCTCCAGGTAATACTGCGCCTGTTCCCGCCGCACCCGGGGGGAAATCCCGTGCAATTTCAGGCCAAACTCCACATTCTCCTGCACCGTCATCCAGGGGTACAGAGAGTAATGCTGAAAAACGATCCCCCGGTCTGCCCCCGGCCCGGTCACCCGCTGCCCATCAATCCACACCCCACCACGCGTCGGCTGATCCAACCCGGCAATCTGCCGCAACAGAGTGGACTTACCCGAACCCGAAGCCCCCACCGCACAGACAAACTCCCCGGCAGCCACTGAGAAATTAATATCTTCCAGGGCTACCAACGTACCCCGCTTGGTCGGGAAATGCTTGCTCAACTGTCGCACCTGTAAAAACATGAATGAACCTCCAAATTAGCAATAGAAAAACTCATTTGGTATCCGCCCAAGGACAGGTCAAGCGCACCAAATATTGAAACAACAAATCCAACACCAATCCAATCAGGCCAATCACGATAAGGCCCACAAAAATTTCATCCGTCCGTAAAAATCTGCCTGCCAAACTAATCCGTCGCCCCAACCCCTCGGTTGCCGCTACTAATTCCGCCACAATCACCAACTGCCAAGCCGCCGCCAAATTGATCCGACAGGCATCCAAAATCCCCGGCAGCACGTGGGGAAAAATCACTTGCATCACCGTCGCTACTCGATTTCCGCCTAGCATATAAGTGGTTTCAATTAACTCTTTGGGCACAAATTTCACCGTATCCATCACCATCAGCGCATTGAAAAAAAACGTGCCAATAAAAATCAGCGTCACCTTAGGTGCTTCTCCCACCCCCTGATACAAGATCAACAGGGGAATAAATGCCGGAGCAGGCATATAGCGCATCAGCCCAAACAAAGGTTCTAGCAACGCCCGCACACTGGCAAAACTTCCCATCACCAATCCCACCGGAATTGCCACCAACGCCGAGAGGGTAAACCCGGCCCCGATCCGCCCCACACTCGCCCAGGTATCCTGCCACAACTCTCCCGAACGCCCCAGACGAATCGCCGCCTGTACCACCTGTCCCGGCGAGGGCAAAAACTTTGGGTCCACGGCCCCCACCCAGGTCACCAACCCCCACACCAGCAGCGGGAACAGGATAGAGAGCGCCGCCAACCGCCAGTACAACCGGGGGGGAATGTCCTCAGCCAGCCGCCAAAACACGGACGGGCGCAACCGCCGGGGCTGCAACTGGTCACGAATGCGCTGGGAACGGTCGGGGTCGATCATGGGCGTTCCTTGTACTGGGGGACGTTTGGGTTTGGACACGGGCGGCATAAGCTCTCACAAACCGGTCGTCGAACAATTTGCTCAAATCCGGCTGCGTTTTCGCTAAACCAACTTGCGTCAAAAAGGCACTGATTTTTTTAGCGGCAAAGGGCAACGAGGACATATCATTGCCAGGTTGAAAAGCAGTGATATTTTCCTGTACTGTAAAAATGCGAGTGCCGCCTGCATATTGCTTGTATTCTTCCACGGAAACATTAGCTTTTTTGGCCATAATGGCAATGGCTTCATCGGGATTGGTTTCCAGAAATTTCGTCGTTGCAAACCAGGCATCTACTACTGCCTGTACCTGTTCGGGATGCTCATTTACAAAGCTACGGGTAAACACCAAATGATCCGAAATTGCTCCCGGAAAATCCTTGGAACTAAATAATTCCTTACTGCCCGGACGTTTGAGGGCTTGGGTAGTAAAAGGTGCAAACACTCCCACCGCATCTACTTGTCCGGCAACAAATGCGGTTGCGGCTTTCCCCGTCTCCATAGGCACAAACGTAATATCTGAAGGTTTCAATCCCGCTTTTTTCCATCCCCAAAAGCAGGAGAAAATGATCCACTGTGCCCTCTTCGGCAGCTACTTTTTTCCCTTTCAAATCTGCAATGGTATTAATGCCTTCCCGGACAATAATTTTGTCATTTCCTGTCGAATTATCATTCACCAAAAAATCACCTGATCCGCACCACCAGCTACGGCACTAATGGTGTCATTAAGGGTCTGAGAATTGGCATCTAACTGTTGGGCCGTCAGGGCATTAATGGAGTCCAAATAGCTGTCAAACCACTTCAAATCCACCTGCACATTTTTGGTGGCAAAAATCCCTTTCTCCTGAGCGACCTGCCAGGGAAACCAACCCGGCCACGCACTAAAACCCAGGCGTACCGTGGGAGTTTGATCCTCTGCCCCAGGACGGACACAACTGACGGTAAATACTATTGCCAACACAAACAACAGCCCTTTCCAGGCGTGGGATTGCCATCTCATGCCACCCGTAAACTCCAAAAAATGAACCGGAACCGAACTGTTCCTCACCAGGGAAAGGAGTGAGAAATCGTGAGGACTTCACCCCCCAAGACCAATGCTCCCTGTACGGCTTAAGCATCCCCAAACCAAATTGGGAAAAACAGTATCTTGGGATACACTTTTTAAAATTTGCTGGGCATATATAGGAAAAAAACCAAACGAACAGGTTGTAAATTTTTGTAAAAAGTAACAAAAGTAACTGTTTTTTGTAGGGGGTGGGTTAGGATGGGTTTAGCAGCCAGCAGGAGAGCTTCTAGGGTTCCGGCAGCGGTGGTGACTGCTGCGGCTGGTCCAAGAGAAGCAGGCCGTTGCCCTAGCGGGTGCGGTTACACGGCGGGATAAAAGCCCGGGAGGTCGTGCGGTTAGTCTGAAAGGCAGGCTAGGTCGCATCATCTCCTGGGCTGTGTCGTTTGGTAACCCACGCAGGAGGTACAGGTATGGTGGCAACGGTGTGCGAGACAGATATTCCCGCAGAATTGGTGGTTTGGTCGGAGAAGGTGCCGGGGGGAGGCTATTGGCACGGGGTGATTCCCCGCTGGCAGACCCTACGGATTACGGATTTGGGGGGGTCCCAGGGGGTAGCGATGATTTGCTACAACGCGGACCGTCCAATGGAGCGGCTGAATGTGGCGGATACGGCCAAAATCCAGTTCAGTGCCTTTTTGCGCCAGGGGATGGTGCTGTACTCGGATATGGGACGGATTTTGTTTTCCATCACGGCGGATACGTCCAACGGCCATGACCTAATCTGCGGGTGCAGTACGGCAGCGAGCAATCGGGCCAAGTACGGGCATGGGGGCATCGGCACGGACATTCACGGTCGCCAGGATTTTCACAATGCCCAGGATCAGTTTCTGCGGGCGTTGGGCAAGTGGGGGATGTCCCGCCGGGATTTGATGCCGAATGTGAATTTCTTTAGCCGGGTAACGGTGACACCAACAGGGGATTTACAGTACGATGCCGGAGCGGCTAAACCCGGTGCTTACGTGGATTTGCGGGCGGAAATGAATGTGCTGGTGGTGATTGCCAACTGTCCCCATGTCCTGCACCCGGATACGGTGTACCGACCGCAGCCTATCCAACTGACGGTGTGGCGTTCCCCGGAGCCTGGCCCCGATGACCCTTGCCGCACAGCCAACGAAGAAGTAGTGCGGGGATTCATCAACACGGACACCTGGTGGCGGCAACGACCGCTAGCTCCCCATTACGCTCTCTAGGGAATGTAATTGTTTTGTACTAATTTCTGCATTAACTTCTTTTCAGGAGGTACAAACGGTATGGCGACGATGGCAATGGCGACCCCGACGCTGGACCCGGCCAAGGCGATTTATGACTACGAATTGCCTGCCCGCCAGCCCTGGTCGAAGGTGGTGTACAAGGGGCAGATTTTACGGATTGTGGATTTAGAGGGGAATCAGGCGGTGGACACCCTGATTTACAATGCCGCCGATACTTCAGAGCGCTACAGTGCGCCGGATACGGTGGTGCGTCAGAGGAATATCTTTATCACGGCGGGGACGCAGTTGATGTCCAATGCGGGCAATGTGCTAATGACGGTGCTCAATGATACCTGTGGCCGTCACGATACTTTGGGGGGTGCGTGCAGTATGGAGAGCAATTCGGTGCGCTACGGGTTGCATAAGAAGCATCTGCACGCCTGTGTGGAAAATTACCTGCTGGAGTTGAGCCAGTACGGGATGAACAAGCGGGATTTGGTGAGCAATATCAATTTCTTTATGAATGTGCCAGTGGGCCCAGATGGCCGCTTGGAAATCGTAGATGGAATTTCTGAGCCAGGGAAGTACGTGGATTTGCGGGCGGAAATGGATGTGCTGGTGTTGATTTCTAATTGCCCCCAGATCAACAACCCCTGTAATGCCTACCACCCCACGCCGGTGCGGTTGCTAATTTGGGATGCGGAGGGCTGATGTTTGCCAAAGTATTGGTCGCCAATCGGGGGGAAATTGCCCTACGGATCATCCGCACGTTAAACCGGTTGGGGATTGCCAGTGTTGCCATCTACTCGGAACCGGATCGCCATAGTCCCCACGTGGACGCGGCGACGGAGGCTCTGGCGTTGGGAGGGACACTGGCCAGCGAAAGTTATCTGCAAGGGGACCGGGTGTTGGATTTGGCGGTGCAGGCGGGGGCGGCGGCGATTCATCCGGGGTACGGGTTTCTTAGCGAAAATGCGGATTTTGCCACTGCCTGTCTGCAACGGGGGCTGGTGTTTATTGGACCTAAGCCAGAGCACATTCGCCAGTTTGGTCGCAAGCACCTTGCCCGTGATCTGGCTGCCCGTCAAGGCATTCCCCTGGTTCCCGGCACGCCTTTATTAAATAGTCTGGAAGAGGCGCAGGCGGCGGCAGAGCAGATCGGTTACCCGGTGATGCTCAAAAGTACGGCAGGGGGTGGGGGGATTGGGATGCGTCGGTGCGAGAATGCGGCGGAATTGGCAACGGCCTACGACCAGGTGCAACGGCTGAGCCAGGCCAATTTCCGGGACGGGGGGGTGTTTCTGGAGAAATATATTTCTGTGGCCCGCCATGTGGAGGTGCAAATTTTTGGGGATGGTCAGGGACGGGTGTTGACCCTGGGGGAACGGGATTGTTCGAGCCAACGACGTAACCAAAAGGTGATCGAGGAAACGCCAGCGCCGGGGTTAGCGGAATCGGTGCGGCAAGGACTATACCAGGCGGCGCAACGGTTGGGGGAAGCGGTGCAGTACCAGTCGGCGGGCACGGTGGAATTTATTGTGGATGGGACAACGGGGGAGTTTTATTTCCTGGAGGTCAATACCCGGTTGCAGGTAGAGCATGGGGTTACCGAATTGGTCTGCGGCATTGACTTGGTGGAATGGATGGTACGTTTGGCTGCTGGGGAACGGGATTTTTTCGACCGCTATTGCCACCGGCCTCAGGGTCATGCCATCCAGGTCCGGATTTACGCCGAAGACCCCCACAAAAATTACCAACCCAGTAGTGGGGTGCTGACCCACGTGCATTTGGCTGAGGGTGCCCGGTGGGATGCCTGGATTCGCAGTGGGAGTGAGGTGACCCCGTTCTACGACCCCCTGTTGGCGAAAGCGATGGTGCATGGGGAGAACCGGGCAGCGGCGATCCAAAAGTTGCAAACGGTGTTGGCGCAGACGACTCTGGCAGGGATTGCAACCAATCTGGAGTACCTGCAACAGGTGGTGGCGACCCCGGAGTTTCAGCGGGGCGAAGTGAGTACCCAGTTTCTTGCCCAATTCACCTATCAGCCTCAGACAATCGACGTGTTGGCACCCGGTACCTTTACCACCGTGCAGGACTATCCGGGGCGGTTGGGATATTGGAATGTGGGGGTGCCGCCTTCCGGGCCGATGGATCACCTGGCCTTTCGCTGGGGCAATCGGTTGCTGGGCAATCCCCTGGGGGCGGCTGGGCTGGAATGTACGATGACAGGGCCGACGTTGCGGTTTAATGCGCCTACCCGGATTTGTTTGACCGGGGCCATGATGCCAGCAACTTTAGATGACCAACCGGTTCCCTACTGGCAGACGGTGACGGTACGGGCAGGGAGCGTGTTGACGCTGAAGGCCGTGCAGGGGCCTGGGTGTCGCACCTATATCACGGTGCAGGGGGGGCTACCGGTGCCGGAGTACTTGGGCAGTCGGGCAACCTTTACCCTGGGGCAGTTTGGCGGGCATGGCGGTAGAGCGTTGCGGGCGGGGGATGTGTTGCCGCTGGCGCCCTGGGATGGACAAGATCAACCCGCAGCTTTGCCCCCCGAACTCATTCCTCAATACACTGATACCTGGGATATCGGGGTCATGGTGGGTCCGCACGGGGCACCGGATTTTTTTACCCCGCAGGATATGGAGATGCTGTTGAGCCACGCCTGGGTGGTGCATCACAATTCGGCCCGCACGGGGATTCGGCTGATAGGGCCAGCGCCAACTTGGGCCAGACCCGATGGGGGAGAAGCAGGATTACATCCTTCCAACATCCACGACAACGCCTATGCCATTGGCACGATTAACTTTACCGGCGATATGCCGATCATCTTGGGGTGCGATGGGCCAAGTTTGGGGGGGTTTGTCTGTCCGGCGACGATTGTGCAGGCGGAATTGTGGAAAGTAGGGCAGTTGAAACCGGGAGACCGGGTGCGGTTTTTTCCCATTGATGAACCGACGGCCCGTGCCTGGGAACAGCGACAGGAACAGGAATTAGCTCGCCTGGAACCCCTACCCCCGATCCCAGCCGTACCGGTGGCCACAGAACCCATCTTGCAGCAGATGACGGATGCCCATCCTGTGGGGGTTACCTACCGGCAAGCGGGGGACAAATATGTATTGGTTGAATACGGGCCATTAACTCTGGATTTGACCTTACGGTTCCGGGTGCATGGGTTGATGACCTGGCTACAAGCGCAAAACATCCCCGGCATTATTGACTTGACCCCCGGCATTCGTTCGCTACAAGTGCATTACGACAACCAACAGTTACCCCGTTCTGAACTTTTACATATCCTAGCAGCGGCAGAGGCGGAACTACCGGCTGTGGATCAGATGGTCGTACCCACCCGCATCGTGCATTTGCCCCTGTCTTGGAATGATGAATCCATCCAGCTTGCTATTGCTAAATACATGCAGTCGGTGCGACCGGATGCCCCCTGGTGTCCGAGCAATTTGGAATTTATCCGGCGGGTGAACGGGTTGGCGGACGTACAGCAGGTGTATGACATTGTGTTCGGGGCGAGTTATTTGGTGCTGGGGCTGGGGGATGTGTATCTGGGGTCACCGGTGGCTACACCCCTTGATCCCCGGCATCGGCTGGTCACAACCAAATACAATCCGGCTCGCATCTGGACACCGGAGAATGCGGTAGGCATTGGCGGGGCGTACCTGTGCATTTACGGCATGGAAGGGCCGGGGGGGTATCAGTTGGTGGGGCGTACCGTGCCTGTGTGGAATCGCTATTACCGGACTGCCGATTTTACCCAGCCCTGGTTGCTGCGGTTTTTTGACCAGATTCGCTTTTTCCCGGTCACTGCGGCGGAACTCCAGCGCTACCGAGAGGATGTGATCTATGGACGGGTGAAACTGGACATCCACGAGGAAACGTTTCATCTGGGGGAATATCAACGCTTTCTCCAAGAAAATGCGGATGCCATTCGTGCCTTCAAAACCCAACAGCAAAACGCCTTTCAAGCAGAGCGAGAGCGGTGGGTAGCGGCTGGGGAATTTGACCGCCCCGATACGGAAGCGGTGACAGTCCCGCTAGAGCCGACGGAAATTCCCATTCCCCCAGGGCAGGTGGCAGTGCGGGCGGAAGTCAGCGGTACGGTTTGGCAAGTGGTGGTACACCTGCAAGCAGTGGTTCGTGCCGGGGAAAAGTTGGTCATTCTTGAAGCGATGAAAACCGAAATTGAGGTACTTAGCCCCACAGATGGCACTGTCGCCCAGATTCTCTGTCAGCCGGGGCAAGCGGTTACGGCAGGGCAAATAATTCTTTTACTCATCCCGGCGACGTGAGGGTTCCCAGCGCACCACCCGCCCGGCGGCCAAGGCTTGCATCGTTCCATCTGCTCGTTGCACCTGCAAGCGTCCCCAGGCGTCAATCCCCATTCCCATCCCGCTGATCATCCCATCGGGCGTATGGACAACCAAAGGACAACTGTACAGCACATCCCGCTGGCGCAGTTGGGGCAAAAGCCCGGTCAAACCCTTCTGCCGGATCACCCCATGCGCTTGCAAAAGGTAATCCCGCAATTTGGTCAACAAGGGCATCACTTCCGGCGGCGCATCGTTCACTTCCGACAGACTCGCCACCTGTGCCGGGGATAAATGGATGGATTCCGTTGCCAACACCTGTGGCCAATCTACCTGCCGATTCAGCCCCACCCCAACCACCGCCTGAGGAAACCGGGCTTCACACAGCACCCCTGCCACCTTTCGCCCCCAAAGCAGCACATCATTTGGCCATTTGATGCCCAGAGCCAGGGCAGGCAAAGTCATCAAATCTTCCACCGCATAGATCACCGCCAAGCCTGCTGCCAAACTCAACCAGGGCAATTCCGGGGGGGCAAGCGGTTGCAGTACAAACGAAGCGGTTAAAACGCCTGCTGGCGCATACCAAGAACGCCCTTGCTGTCCTCGCCCTGCCGTCTGTCGGGGGGTAAAAACCACATCCCCTTGAGTTAATCTGTCCAGCGATTGTAATGCCCAAGTGTTGGTACTCGGACACTCATCCAGCCAATGCAACCAAGGGGGCAAAGACATGACCCAATTGTAGTTTGATTGATGTACAATACCAAATTACAGTCTTTTGTGCTATTATGGGATACAAACCATAAAAATGAGAGGACAAAGAGATGCCTACACATTCCTTAGATTTACGGCAAAGAATTGTAGCTGCATACCAAGCGGGAGAACAATCCGGGAGGTAGCTAAGCGGTTTATGGTAACTAAAAGGACAGTACATCGCCTCGTACAACAGTATAAACAGACTCAAGACTTAACACCTAAAAAAGTAGGGACAAAGCGAGTTGGAATTTTAGAACAAAATAAAGTTGAGATTTTAGCCATTGTTGAAGAGTATCCAGATAAGTGTTTGTGGCAATATGTTGAGATTATTGGAGAAAGGCTAGGAATCCATGTGAGTATTAGCACCTTGCATTCTTTCTTGAAAAAGCATAAAATCACTCTAAAAAAAGACATTCCGCAGTGAAAAAGCCAAGAGTGAATTTATGCAGGAACAACGCCTAGGACACTGGCATACAGTCTTTTTGTTGATTACAGGGTACAACTCGAATCCCTTCCATCGGTGTATGGACAACTCTCCCATACCCCAAAATCTCTGAAAAGACTGTAAATTAGTTGAAACAACCTGGATACTTTCTGCGAATATTGTTGCCCATCTCATCCTCTGATGTGGCGTAGCCGTAACCTTGCTATTCAAGTCTATGATAGTTTTTCGATAAAATTGATAGGGAGCATATTACTTTATCTTCACCATTATCCATGGGCGCTTCGCAGGTTGGGAAAACCAAGGCACCAACGGAGTGGCGGGAGTATCCCGAACCGATTGATAACCAGCGGGTCATCCGCACCCTCGAGCAAGCGTTGCAGGATTTGGAGCAGATAGGGGACGTTACCATTCCCAAGGAAACGCATCTTGCCATCCGTGAGATTGAAGATGCCAAACTCAGAGAGGAACGCATTTTTGCAGTCCTAGAAGCGGCGGGGGTAGCCTCCCTCCCCTTTAG
>Ga0308419_1002468_pt1 | contig 11936 bp, 10 predicted proteins | sample HotsprSampleMS50_FD_203674 | JGI IMG/M metagenome (GOLD analysis project Ga0308419, IMG submission 203674) | Hot spring phototrophic mat microbial communities from Mushroom Spring, Yellowstone National Park, Wyoming, United States - 20090730_MS50 ... | reverse complement strand
GTACACTAAAAGTCACTAACATGGAAGATTCTTTTTCAATTTTCCAAATATTCCCTTGAACTACCATTTCTTCAATAGGAAAAGGAACTACATTTTCTACCTCATAAGGCATGCTTTCTCGAATAACCTTTTCTGCACCAAAACGACTAACGTCACTTCCTATGGGAATTACTATATCTCGAATAAAAAGTTTTTCGAGAGGAAGATTCAGGATAAAGTTTGACTCTTCTGGAAAAAAAGATTGAATAAAACGGACTATATTGTATTCGTATTCATCTCCTTCGTCAATTCCAAGCTTTACAATTTTTAAGTTCTCACTTCGTAAAATGGAGATATTTCCAAAAACTTCTCTGTAAAGTATTCCTTTGATATAAGAAGTCCCATAATCAATAGCAAGATATTGGTTGGCAAACATTTAATCCTCAGAATAAAGTAAAATCTGATCATTTGGTAAATCATAAATACACGTAACACGCCTAACTGCTTTTCCCATAGTTCCTACTCCTACAATACGGTAAATTTCTCCTTTGGATTTAATACGAGCTCCATATAAAGAAATTTCATTGGGAGAGTTAGCAGGTCTAGAAGTAGAGCCTTGTAGGGGTGGGGTAGTCCCACTTCCTCCCGATTGCTCTCCTGTGAGTTCGGCATAGAGTGTAAATCCATCTGTAGTTTTTACTTGAAATTCGGGAAATTTTTCTAAGTCTTTATATTCTTTTATATATCCACCCTTTTCTATTTTATATTTCAAGATTCTCATAGCAGCTTGGCGAGTCATAAAATCTGACAAAGACATAAGCACATGATAAGGGGCGGCGTTAATGTTAATTCGATCATCTCCTGTATCTTTATAGGGAACAAAGGCAGTAATATTACTAGCTAAAATAAAATCACTGTCTGTGATAAGTACTTTTTCTTCTTCAGAAAGAAAATCTTTAGAATAATTTTTATCATAATCAACTGGCTTTAAACTTTCATAAATTAATTTCCTATCATAACCTCTTACAGCAGTGAGTTCTGAAAGAGTATAGAGAGGACCATTTTTTATTTTTCGAGGAGGTTTTTCCATTTGGTAAAAAGTTTTTTCTGCAACACCCTCATCATTTTCATCAATCCAATCTATAAGATAAGTAATTTTTTCTCTTGGAATTCCAAACTGTTCATAAAGTCGAAACATCATTTCTTGAACGCGTAAATTTACAGATTGATCGTAAGCTTTTACAAGGTTATTGACATTAATTTTTCCATCTTCAGGATTCATCCGATAGTAAATAGTTCCACCTGCCATAGGAACTGGAGGAGGATTAAAAGCTATTCCCGACTGATACAAGAATTCTTCAGGAATTTTTTTCAAAGCACCTAACGCTCCTTGCATGCCTGCTCTTGCTAAAAGAAAAGCTCTAAACCCATCTGCTTGTGATTTAGCTACTCTATATTCCATAACTTTTTCTTCAAAGTATTTATTAGCCGTCACAAAACTACTAGAGCCAATAGCTACAATTAGCATAATGATCATAGAGCCTTTTCTAAAGTGTACTTTCATTTGTAATATAAACCCGGAGCAGCTAAAGCCTCGTATTTTGTTTCATTTTCTCCTACTAAGGCTACAATTTCAATCCTAATTAATTTTGGTACTCTTTTTGTGTCTCTGGAATTCCATTCATCTATCCATTTATCTCCTCTCTGTGAATATTTAAGTTGAAAACTAATTACATAATCTAGAAGTATATGTTCTACTCCACCTGATTCGGGACTTGAATCTACCATCTCGTCTTCTCGACGAATGAGATAATAAAATTCTGTTTCATTAGGCATCGGCTTTAGAAAAAAACTTACCTCTCTAACTCCTGCTGTTCCAGTTTCTTCTGCATTTACGTGGTTAGCTGCAAAGACTACTTTATCTAGTCTTTTTCCTAGTGCTGTTTCATTTTTCCCTATAAAGATCAATCTACGATGTCCATCTATAAAAAAAGTTTGAGCAAGTGATGATCTTACATTTTCTAGGGCATAGAGAATATTTTGACGGGTTGTACCATTTTTAGGATTTGTATCTCTTGAAATCTTAAGGGCTGTGTAATAAGTTCCAAAAATTCCTACCAAAAGTATACTTAAAACTGCTGTAACCACAGCTAGTTCTATTAAAGTCATACCTTTGCGAAATTTTTTCTTTAAGCTAACAAAAAGGATCCCCACATCTATCTTCAAACTCGCTTTCTGTTGGATAAATTTCTATCATTCCTTCTATACCCATAAGTTCTAAAATTCTCTTGTTTTCAAAAGATAAATTAGAAAGTGCAATTCTTATTCCCTCTTTAGATTTAATTTTTTGCAGATTGATAATCATCCCAAATCCACTTGAGGAAACTAATTGCACATAACGTAAAGAAAATAAAATATGATAGTCTGGAAATTTTTTTATAATTTCATGAATTTCTTTTTCTAATTTACTTGCCTTGACAATATCAATATTACCTTTTAAATAAAAAACTAAATATTCTTTATCAGTGTTTACTTTTATTTCCATTAATAAATGACCTGTTCAAAGCCAACACTCTCAAAAGAAACTAGCACAAAAACAGGTTTGTTATTTCTATCTTGGATTAATTCAGGTTTTAGCTCTTGTAAAGAAAAATACTCGGGAGGAAAAAAATTTTTTTTGATAATAGGATTGTAATATACCAACATTCCTTTCCATCTCCCTTTGACCCTATAAGCCTGACCTTCCTTAAGTCCAGAGATTTTGTAATCTGCATCTTGATCAAATTGATTTCTTCTATATTGATATAGGGCTTCATTTCCATCTAAATCATAAAAAACAATATAATCACCTTCTTTGGATTTGTAAAAAAGTTTCATTTCTTCTGGAAAATTTTTTTTCTCCATATAGTCTCTAATTCTTGGCTCATTTTGCCCTATATCTCCATTATACTTTTGCCCTAAAATAACAAGTGTAAGAAAAAAGCTAACTAAACTTATAAAAAATTTATTCATAGCTTTACCTAGGTGATATAGGAGGAATTAGTTTTTCTTCTTTGTCTGCTTCTTCTTTTTTCTTTTTATCTTCTAAGATTTTTTTTGCTACTTCTTGAACTTTTTTACTAGGATCTCTTTGAGCTTTGTATTCCAATAGTTCTAATATCTCTGGAGTATCAATTTCTGCCAATTGTTTGATAGCTCGAATGCGAATATTCGCATCGTCATCTTTAGCATAGTAAACAAGTTCTTTCATAATTTCTGAATCACCTAAAGCAACTAATGCCCCAATACAATACATCTTTAGGTTAGAAAGACGTTTTAATTCAAATTTATTTTTTATTTCATTGATTTTTTCTAAAACTTCACGAATTTTTGGGACAGAGTTTTGTGAGTTAATTTTTCCAAGAGAATTTGCTGCATAAGCTCTAGTCATAGGATCTTCTGATTCATCTACTAATACATCTTGAAGAACAGACTCAGCTCTTATATCTTTCATCTTTCCAAAATATAAAGCAATACTCGCCCGAATATTGTTATGAGTAGTTTTTTCTCGAAATTTACTTTCTAGAAACTCAAAACCTATTTTCCCTGATTCTAGCTCACTTAAGGCAGCAATTCCATTGTGAGTTAAGTTTTGATTTTTTGTAAAATCTTGTTCCTTAAGTAGTTTTACTAAGTCCTCACTAGCTTCTTCTAATTTTAGTTTTTGAATAGCAAATACACCTGCTTCTTTGACATCGTCGCTTTTATCTTTTAAACTAGAAATAATGATTTCTGGCTCTTTTTTATACTGGACTTCAGCTAAAGCACGCAGACAAGAAATTTTAATTCCCATATCTGTATCAGAAGATAAGATTTGAGAAATAATTTGATATAGTTCTTCTGCGTGTTCTTTTGGGAAACGGACAACTTCCCTCATAGCATCTTTTCGTTCTTTATGGCTTCCAAATTTTAAAACCTTAGTGAGAACTTCTTTCTTTTTTTCGAGCTGTTCTAAGGTGAGTTCTGGAGATGGTTTTTTAGTTTTCTTTTGGCGAGAAGAATTAGGTTTTTCTTCTGGATTAGAAGGCTCAAACTTTCCTAAGCTCTCTGGTTCTTCACTGCTGTCTTCTACCGATTTATCCCTAGAAACTAGGGAACTTTTTGGATTTGCCTGTAAAAAAGTAGAAAAAAAACTAAAGATCACTAGGTTGATTAAGCTTAGACTTACGTAGTTCTTGATTCTCTTTTTCCAATTCTTGGATTCGGCGATTGAGTTCTTTGAGCATGTGTTGATTTTCCAAGTTTTGGCGAAATTTAGTAATGAGTTCTTGAATATCTCGGCTAAGCAAGTCAATGTTCCAAGGTTTTTCCACATAACGACTAAGCCCTCCATAGCTAATGGCTCGTATTGCAGAGTCAAGACCTGCCTGCCCTGTAAGTAAGATTTTAATAGCATCTGGCAATTTACGGTGAATTTCTTCAAGAAATTTATCTCCTTTCATACCAGGCATAACTTGATCTGATATGATAACTTCAATGACCTCCCCACTCTCTTGGATCTCATCAATTAAGGCAAGAGCATTTTCTGCACTTTCTGCAATCTCAATCTCATGAGTTTGCCCAAACCTTTCCCTTAGTTGCTCCTGAAGAGTCTCAAGAACTGATACTTCATCATCGACACATATTATATAACCTTTACTCATGCTCGAGAAAACAGCCCCTATTTTTTATTTATGGGTTGGAACTCTAACCCTTTTAAAACTAATTAAAAATATCTTTTTAAAATTTCCAATCCTTTTTCTTTGTAAACTGTATCTTCTATTTTGTGTTCAGGTTTGACTTCATGACTTGCCATCCATTCTAATTGTTCTCTAGCTTTTTTTCTTTGTCCTATGTCAATATATAACTCTGCTAAGTAGAGCCTGTTATTGAAAAAATCAGGTCCTAATTCTACAGCTCTTTCTAAGTGCTGTAGTGCTTTGGTTTTATTTCCTACTGAAATAGGCCAACCAGGCGCCATGTGGTACAATCTTCCTAAGGCTCTATGAGGTCCACCAAAGAAAAATTTTTCATTTTCTTTAAGTACAATTTCGTAACTTTTTTTCATTGGATCTACTGAAGCTAAAGAAGCCATCATTCCACGACAAAGCCCAAGCATTCCAACGTTAGACGCATACCAAAAATTTCCATATATAGCTCTTGGATTTAAAGTAATAGCTTCTTTTCCAAAATTTACTCCATGCTCGTAGTACAATTCTTGTTTTTTAGGATTTTGAGTTTCAAATAGTCCCTTGTAGAAATAAGCACTAGAAAGTTTTCCACAAATAATATCCTCATCGGGATACTTAGACTTAAACTCTTGTAAAATAGTTATTGCCTTATCTAAATTTCCAGGTACTTCTCGTAAATCTAGATATGTTCCTACTTCATCTAACATTTCTTTCTTAAACATGTTTTTCTTCTTTTTTTTAAGTTATATCCGTTGGTTTAAATAAATGCGAAGGGGGAGGTAAATAAACAGGTTCTATTTTCCAAATATCTTTAGCATATTCTTTAATTGTCCTATCAGAAGAAAATTTTCCTATTCGTGCAACGTTAAGAATAGACTTTTTAGTCCATAACTCTTGATTTAAAAAATCTTGAGAAATTTTCCACTGTGTATTAGAATATGAATCATAGTCAGCTAAAAGCATATACACATCTTCATACAACAAACTATCATGTATAGGTTTAAATAAATCAGGCTGATCCATACTAAAGAAGTTTTCTCGAATTAAAGTAAAAATTCTCTGAAGTTCTTCGTTAACAGCTAAAATTCCACTTGGATTGTAACCTTTCCTTTTCCAGTCTAAAACTTCCTGTGCAGTTAAACCAAAAATGTAAATATTTTCTTTCCCAACTTCTTCCATGATCTCTATATTTGCACCATCTAAGGTACCAATAGTAATAGCACCATTGAGTGCAAACTTCATATTTCCTGTTCCACTAGCTTCAGTACCTGCTGTAGAAATTTGCTCTGAGACATCACAAGCAGGAAAAATCTTTTCAGCAAGAGAAACTCTATAATTTGGAAGAAATACAACTTTAATTCGACCATCTACAACTTTGTCATTATTTACAATATTCCCAACAGCATTGATAAATCGAATTATTAACTTTGCCATGTAGTAACCAGGGGCTGCTTTTCCACCAAAGATAAATGTTCTTGGAACTATCTCTAAGTTTGGATTTTGTTGTATACGAGTATAAAGTCCTACAATATGTAGAGCATTGAGCAATTGACGTTTGTACTCATGAAATCTCTTTACTTGTATGTCAAAAATGGAACTAGTATCCACCACAATTCCTGTTGTATCTTTGATAATTTTAGCCAGTCGTTGTTTGTTTTCTTTTTTTACTTTTTTCCACTCTTCTTGAAAGCCAAGATCATCTACATGTAATTCTAATTTTCTCAGTTCATCTAAATTGACTAAAAACCCATCCCCAATCCTAGATTGGATTAAGATAGACAATTTAGGATTAGCTTGCATGAGAAATCTTCTTTGAGTTATCCCATTTGTCTTATTGTTAAACTTCTCTGGAGAAAGCTTAAAAAAAGCTGGAAAGACAAGAGTTTTTAAAAGTTCCGTATGTAAAGCAGCAACTCCATTTATACTTTGACTTCCCATTATAGCTAAATTTGCCATTCGTACCCTTTTTTCATGCCCATCTTCAATACAAGAAAGTTGAGCAATTTCTTCATCTGAAAATCTTCCACTTTTGCGAACTTCTTCTAAAAAGTGGTGATTGATTTCATAAATAATTTCCATGTGGCGAGGTAAAAGATGTTGAATAAGAGAAACATTCCAAACTTCTAAAGCTTCTGGTAAAACTGTATGGTTTGTATACGCAAACGTTCTAGTACATATACTCCAAGCTTCTCTCCATTCTAAATGCTCTACGTCCATGAGGATTCTCATAAGTTCAGGAATAGCAATACTGGGATGAGTGTCGTTTAATTGAATACAAACCTCATCTGGGAAACGTTTGAAGTCTTTGTTGGCTCTTTTATATCTCTTAATGATATCTTGTAGACTAGCTGAAGCCATTAAAAACTGTTGCTTCAGTCGTAAAATTTTTCCTTGCTCTGTTTTATCATTTGGATACAAAACTTTGGAAATATTTTCTGTTTTTTGTTTGTCTTCTACAGCTTTTAGATAATCTCCATGATTGAAATAGTCAAAGTTAAACTCTTCTGAAGACTTAGCTGACCAAAGCCGTAAATTATTTACTGTAGAAGTATTAAAACCTGGAATTGGATAATCATGAGCTACTGCCAAAACTGTTTCTTCTGGGTACCACACAGAGACAATTTTGCCCGTAGGACTTACTTTTTTTTCTGTGTGACCATAAAAAGGAATTAAAAAACTAGAGTCTGCACGAAATACTTCCCAAGGATTTCCCTCAGCTAACCAGTGATCAGGTTTTTCTACTTGTGCCCCGTTTTCTATAGCTTGATTGAAAATTCCATATTCATAGCGAAGTCCATATCCATATCCGGGTAGACCTATGGTAGCCATAGAGTCTAAAAAACAAGCAGCTAACCGTCCCAAGCCTCCATTTCCCAATCCTGCATCCATTTCATACTCTTCAATTTCATTTATGTCATAACCAAAATCTTCTAAGGCAGACTTTACAAGGGAATATATGCCTAAATTAATTAGTGCATTAGTGAGTGTCCTTCCAATTAAAAATTCTAAAGAAAGATAATAAACTCGCTTGGGATTTCTCTTTCGATATTCAGATTGAGTTTCGTTCATACGATCAATCATAATATCTCGAACCGTATAACTTAAAGCTTTGTAAATGTCTGAAGGCTTAGTGTTGTATTTGTGACGACCTACTGTATACTCTAAATGGTGGGCAAGCATTTTTTCTAGATTATCTTTGTTAATAATTTGTTCTCTTTCTAAAAGTGCCCATAGTTTTTCATGTGTCTTCTGCATTCTCAAACTCCAATTCTAAAAGCATAAGAAATAAATAAAAAGTTTGGCAAGTTTTTTTTTAAGTTTTTAAGATTGTTTTTTCATTTTTCAGTATCAAAGCCAAACTTAAATCAATTTCTCAAACAAGTTTCTTTACCTTTTTAAAATGTCTTTTAGATTGTTTTAGGTTTTATTTTTATCTTTTTTTATTAAAAGTAGAACTACTTCTAAAATTATCACTTTTGCAAAACTTTCTTAGAGTCATATTAGATTTAATTTATGTAACATATTTTTTTATAAAAAATTTATTTATTTTACTTACCAAAAACTTTTTTTAATTCACAACTTATTTTTGTAAAAATTTGATTATACTTCTCATTTTATACCAATTGCCAAAAGTATTTCCCCTTTTTATAAATCATAAAGTTTATTTTGTAAGGTCAATCAAAATTGATTGGAAATTTTTTTTGACGTTTAGTATAATTTAAATATTTCACGTAACCTTAAAATTTCTTTATATGTTTTTCTCATTATATAAAGATCTCACTTAAAAGTAGATACTAAAATATATTTGATACAAAATCGTTGCTTTTATTTTACAATAAAAAGCTGTAGTTTACGAATGTAATTTTTCTTATGAAAGTTTTATTTACAAGTATTAAGAAATTCTTAGTTTATTTATTAAAAAGTTTTAACTTAAACGTTAATTTCTAAATTAAATATTTAAATTTTTTATTTACTAAGATTACAAAAAGTCTCTGCTCACAAAAAAAAGCCTGAATATATAAAATAAACAGGCTTTTTCTAGTTACTATTCAAAGCTTACGGTACGTCATTTATGTCTTCATGAATAGTCAAGGTATGAGTAGAATTTGTTCCTAAACTTAGAGCAGGACTTAAATTTGTAAGAGTAAAAATCACAGTTCTACTCATTGGAACATAATCTACATTGTCAATGATAGTCACAGTAAAGCTTTTTTGTGTTTCACCTGGATTAAAAGTTAAAGTAGTAGTAGTCGATAAGGTATAGTCACTAGGAGAAGAGGCAGTTCCACCACTGACTTGATAATCCACACTAACTACAGTATCCAGATGGCTAGATAAAGTAACTACTATAGAAACACTCGAATCCGTACCTTCAGTAGCTGAAGAGCTAGTAGTTTGAAACTGAACTAGAACTGGAGGAGGAGGTGGTGGGGTATCGTTGTTATTGTTTGTATTGGAAACATCGTTGGTAGTGTTGCTGATAGGACTTGGATTACTAGATTTTTGGCTTGGACTAGAAGTTTCTTGCACAAGTGGAATAAGCGGAAGTAGAACCCCTCTTTTCTTATTTGCACAATTTTGAAACAAAACTATACTCAAAATAAGCAAAATCCATCTTAGCATATAAAATTTCTCCTTTATAACTTAGTTTATTATTAGTTATATTTTACGTAAATTTTATTAGATATAATACAAATATTTAAAAAAAAACTGAAAAATAGATAAAAAATACATTAGATCCAATGAAATTATAGAGAAGCTCTAATAACCTCTAAAATTAACATTAAAGAATAAAATTTCCTATGAAAAATCCAGTTTTTTAATTGAAAAAAGTAGTTTTTAGAAGCGCCCTATATTCTTTGGAAAAAAACTAACTTTTCTCTAAAAAATTCTATAGCTTTACAAGTTAATTCTACAGATTAAAAGGTGTTATTTGTAAAAAAAATTATTAAACTCTTTGTAGTTTACGAAGATTAAGGTATATGAGGTTTTTGATTTTTTTTTCTTTTTTATTTTTTACTTGCACTTCTTTACCAAAACAGCCTATTCAACCGGAAGGTCTCCAGAGAGGAGATTTTTCTTATGCCATACAGAAGGCAAACTGGAATTTAGAAGTCTTAATTCAAGCCACAAAACTACAAGGTCTTTCAGTACTTGTGGTAGATTCACAAAAAGAACTTTTTTACAAGGGACATGGACTAGAAGATGGTCAAAAAGAAATTGATAAAAATACCAAGTTTTTTATTGGCTCAGTTAGCAAAGTAATTACTGCACTACTAGTCTTAAAGTTAGTAGAGGAAAAAAAAATTTTTTTAGATAAGCCTATTACAGATTATTTAAAAAGTTTAAAACTTATCCCAAGAAACTCAACAGATCCACCTCCTACAGTTAGGCAAATTTTATATCATCACAGTGGTTTACCTTCTGATATTTTAAATGGTTTTTTAAGTGTAAGTTTAGAAACTGCTAATTCTAGTGAATATCGCCATTTAGCTAATTCTAAAATTTACATGGCAGAAAAACCTGGAAAAGTAATGAGTTATTCCAACTTAGGTTATAGTTTGCTTGGATGTTTAATAGAAGTAGCAAGTAAAAAAAGCTTAGAAGATTTTGCAAAAGAAAAAATTTTTTTACCTTTGGAAATGAATCACACTTCTTATTATTATCCTCAATTTCCTAAAAATGGATATAAAAAAACTAAATCTATTGAAGTAGTCTATATTCGCGACTTACCTGCTGGAAGTATAGTCTCTACAGCAAGTGATATGGGAAAACTTTTACAAATGTTTTTAAATGAAGGTAGATTCCAAGGTAAAATTCTTTTTCAAAGTTCCACTCTACAAGAAATGAGAACAAGTCAAAAGTCTTCTGTATATGACTTTGATTTTAAAATAGGTTTACCTTTTTGGTTTGCAAATGATTTTATAGACAAAATGCAAATGGTAGGTCATGGAGGAGATATTCCACCTTATCATGCCTACTTTGGATTTGATGTTTACTCTAAACTAGGAATTATTTTAATGACAAATACCTTATCTTCTTCTGCAGAGTTAGAAAAGACAGCTCTTTCCATTTTAGGAGATTTTTTTGAAGCCAAGACAGGAAATAAGCCTACCTCAAATCTAGCTTTAAAAAATCCTAAAGCTATTTCTAAATCAGAATTTCAAAAATGGGAAGGAAATTATCTTACTCCTACTGGATGGATAAAACTCCAGGCTAAAGAAAAATGGCTTTCTACAAATCAAAATATTGTTTTTGTCCCAAAAAGAGAAAATGAATTTAGCTATGAGGTTCGACTACTCTGGGAGCTTATTCCTATTTACTTGGAGGCTTTTTCCCCTTTACGTGTCAAGTTTACAAAAGGAGAGAGTGGAGAAAAATTTTTTGCTATAGGCTATGGAAATAAATTATTTATAATGTATGGAATAGAAACTAAACTATCTCCTATTTTTCCAAAATGGAAAACTAGAGTTGGAAAATATAAAATAGAAAATTCTACAAAAGAGTTTTTAACGGATTTTTCTTTAGAATACAATGAAAAGGAAAGTTTAGCTTATTTAAATTATAAACTTAACTTAGTTCAACCTATTCCAGTAAGAGTTGCAGTAGAAGTTCTCTGTGAGGATTTAGGCTACTTAGCGAGCTTAGGTAGAAATCAAGGAGTAGCCTTAGTTTGGAAGAGAGATGAGCTTGGGGAATATTTAGAGTTTTCAGGATATAAACTTAGACAAGAAAAATAAACTTGTCATAAAAACTTACAAAAAAATATTAGTAACAAGATCTTATTTATGGAAACACAAAAAACAAAAAAAAGAAGAGTTAGAAATTCTTTAAGTCAAAAAGAAATTTTAGATGTAGCAGAAGCTATTTTAGTAGAAGAAGGAATTCAAAATCTTTCTATGCGAAAAATTACCAATCGCTTGGGCTGTAGTGTAGCTAGTCCCTATGCTTATTTTTCTAGTATTGAAGAAATTGCAAAGGGACTCTTACAACGAGGCGAAGAAACTCTCAAAAAAATGATCAGAGACTTTCAAGATCAAGCACCTAAAGATAGTTTTTCTCAGTTGGGAGCTGTTGCAAGGGCTTATTGGGCTTTTGCACGTCAACATAGAGAATTTCATAAGCTTATGTTTCAAGTAGGAGAAGGGATCTTACATAGAAAACTTTTCAGTGTTATTCCTTCTAGTTATAGAATTTTTCTTTCTACTTTAAAAAAAGGAATTAAAAGTGGAGAGTTTAAATTTCAAA
>Ga0308419_1002467_pt1 | contig 11941 bp, 7 predicted proteins | sample HotsprSampleMS50_FD_203674 | JGI IMG/M metagenome (GOLD analysis project Ga0308419, IMG submission 203674) | Hot spring phototrophic mat microbial communities from Mushroom Spring, Yellowstone National Park, Wyoming, United States - 20090730_MS50 ... | reverse complement strand
GCAAAGCGACTGAAGATGGATCGGCTATTCCAGTTGTTTCAATCAATAACTCGTCGAAATCATTAATTCTTTTGTAAAGCGATAAAAGGGTTTGATATAAATCGTCGTTCAATGAGCAGCAGATGCAACCGTTTGACATTTCGAAAATATTGTCTTCAGTTTTTATTATTAGGTCTTGATCGATTCCAATTTCGCCAAATTCATTTTCAATGATTGCAAATTTTTTATTTTTATTATCATTTATAATTGCGTTAAGAAAAGTTGTTTTTCCAGATCCCAAAAACCCGCTAATTATTGTCGTCGGTATTTTTTTCATATTAGAAGTCCTTTTTTTAATTAACAAATATACGAAAATTTTCTTCGGTCATTTCTTCAAAAGCTGGAAAATTTACGGGCAAAAAATTGGGTCTTCTATAGTTTTGAAAAATTATTTTTCCTTCGGTAATTTTCTTTGCGAATTCAATATCTTTTTTTTCAATTAAGCCTTTAACCACAGTCATTCTAAAAGCTTTTTCGATTTTTGATTTTTGTAAAATTTCTATGCTCGTTAATATATTTTCTGGATTGGTTTTCGTTCCACAAACTTTATCGTAATTTTCTGGCGAAGCTTTAATATCGATGGCGATGCAATCGGCTAAATTTGATTCGATAATTTGTCGAGTTAGTTCTGGAAATGATCCGTTAGTGTCTATTTTTATTTTAATAGCAAATTTTCGTCTAATCTCTTTTAAGAAATTTAAAATATTTTTTGAAAATAGAGGTTCGCCGCCAGATATAACAACTCCAGTTAGTTTGTTTTTATTTTTTTCGATGTATTCGAAAATATTGTCTATATCTATTGGGCTTGAAAAATATTCGGGAATAACTAGATGAATGTTATGGCAATATAAACATCTAAAATTGCACGATTGACAAAAAACTTCGCAAGCAAGCTCGCCTGGATAATCTATTAAAGTAAGTTTCAAAAAATTTCCAATCGCTATCATAATTATTATTATTGTAATTTAAAGGTTTTTCTTAGTTTAAATTCTTCTTGCTTTCCGTCGTTCCAATTTTGCAAAGGTCTAATATAACCGACGATTCTAGAATATATTTCCATTTCGTTTTCGCAAACTTTGCATTTTTGTATTTCGCCTGGAAAATATCCGCAATTAGGGCAGATGCTGAACGTAGGCGTTATAGAAATATATGGCAATTTGTAATTTTGAAAGACAGTTTTGATAAATTTTTTTAGCGAAAAAATGTTTTCAATTTTTTCTCCGATGTAAATATGTTGAACTGTTCCTCCCGTATACTCCGCTTGCAAATCATCTTGATTGTCAAGCAAGGAAAAAATGTCGTCGTAAAAATCAACGGGAGCTTGAGAGCTATTTGTGTAAAAAGGAACGCCTGTTTCAATAAAATTTTTCTCGTTTGAGCAAATAATAGCGGGAAATTTCTTTTTATCGATCAAAGCTAACCTGAAAGAGGTTCCTTCGGCTGGTGTCGCTTCTAAGTTGTAAAGATTTCCAGTTTCTTCTTGAAATGACAGTAATTTTGATTTGATATATTTCAAAGTTTTTAAGGCGAATTCTTTTCCTTCTTGTTCCGCTATAGAAACGCCTTTAAAGTTAAGCAAAGCTTCGTTCATTCCAATTATTCCAATCGTTGAAAAATGATTTTTCCAATAAAAGCCAAATCTTTTTTTAACGTCTTTAAGATAAAATTTAGAATAAGGATAAAGGTCTTGTTCAGTAAGTTTTTCTATAATTTTTCTTTTAATTTCAAGACTGTTTTTAGCCAATGTTAATAATCTATCCAATCTAGCGAAAAAGTTATCTTCGCTTTTAGACAAATATCCAATTCTCGGCAAGTTAATCGTTACGACTCCTATTGATCCCGTAAGAGGAGAAGAACCGAACAATCCGCCCCCTTTCTTAATAATTTCTCGATTGTCGATTCGCAATCGGCAACACATGCTGCGAGCATCTTCGGGGGACATATCGGAATTGATATAATTTGCAAAATATGGAATGCCATATTTTGCCGCGGCTTCCCACATTGGTTTTAAATTTTCGTTATCCCAATCAAAATCTTTTGTGATATTATATGTTGGAATTGGAAATGAAAAAACTCTTTTTTTTGCGTCTCCTTCAAGATAACATTCCATTAAAGCTTTATTGAAAATGTTCATTTCTTCTTGAAATTCGCCGTAAGATTTGTCTTGAGCTTTTCCTCCAATAATTACAGGTTGATTTTTAAAGTATGATGGCGCTGTCAAATCTAATGTGATATTTGTAAATGGAGTTTGAAAACCGACTCTTGTCGGCACGTTCATATTGAAAAGAAATGATTGCAAATTTTGTTTGACTTCTTCATAAGTTAAATTATCGTAATAAATAAAAGGAGCTAATAACGTGTCAAAGTTTGAAAATGCCTGGGCTCCTGCGGCTTCGCCTTGCAATGTGTAAAAAAAGTTTACGATTTGTCCTAAAGCCGAACTGAAATGTTTGGCAGGAGTCGATTCAATTTTGCCGCTTGCTCCTTTAAAGCCTTTTAATAAAAGATCGTATAAGTCCCAGCCGACGCAATAAACGCTTAAGAAACCTAAGTCATGAATATGAAAATCGCCTTCAATATGAGCTTCTCTTATTTCGTTAGGATATATTTGATACAGCCAATATTGTTTGCTTAGTTCAGATGCAAGATAGTGATTTAATCCTTGAAATGAAAAAGTCATATTGCCGTTTTCTCGAACTTGCCAATCTGTTTTATTTATGTATGCTTCGATTAAGTCGTTGTTTTTATTAGATAGCAATTCTCTAATTTGTTTATGTTGTTCTCGATAAAGTATGTAAGCTTTTGCCGTTTTTTTGAATTTTGATTCTAAAAGTTCGTCTTCTACAATATCTTGTATTTCTTCGACTGTTGGAATTCTTTTAGATAATTCGCATGTCGCTTTTTCTAAAACTTTTTTTGTAATTTCTAAAGCTTCGCTTTCTCCAAATTCCTGTGTGGCTTGAGCGGCTTTTAAAATCGCTTGAAAAATCTTCTCAGGCTGAAAGGGTTCTAAAGCCCCATTTCTTTTTTGAATGAATTTAAATTTTGTTTTAATCATTTTGAACCTCTAATTTTAATTTAAATTTATAATTAGAGGTTTCGGAACTAAAGACTAAGTTTTTAGGCTTTTGGTCCCGAAAGCCTCGGGTTTGTATGTTATCGGCAGGTCTCCTGACTTGTTTCAAGCTTTCGCGCCTTCCCAGTCATTCTTAAACCAGTGGCTTATTGCGAAAACTTATCGAAACTCACAGTTGCGGGCACAGTCTCGGATTTTCACCGAGTTCCCTTTTAATCTCTTTCGAGAACCGATAACTTTAAAAATTATTATAACGAAAAAAAATATTGAAAAAAACTTTTTTCTTTGTTTAAAAATTTTATATTAAAACTAAAAGTCCCTTAAATCTTGCTTCTTTATTAAAGATTGCTTCTGTTTAAAGTTTAAAATAATAAAAGATTATTTCTATATATAAATTTTTTAGCTATATCAAACAAAAAATGGTTTGGAAAAAACGCATATAAACCTAAAGCGAATATTTTTTGTCGAAATTAAATTGTTGATTTTAAAATTAATGGCAATAATAGTTAGATTTATAAAGATTATTTTAACGGCTAAGAATCGAATTATTGATAATTCATTTATTTATATTTAAAAGGTTACTTATTCAGATTCTTACAGAATTGTTCAATTTATAGTCGGAGGAGAAGAAAATTTTTATTATATTTAAATATAGTTGTGAAAAATTATGTTTATTAAAATGAATATTAAAATTAAAATATTTATAATTTTTATATTTGCGACAACAATTTTTTATTCTCAAACTTTTGAGCTAAGACCGCAAGTTGGACATTCGGGAAGAATCACTGATTTTTCGATTTCAAAAGATTCGAAATTTTTGCTTACCTCAGCAGAAGATTTAACTTTAAAAATTTGGGATTTAGAAACTGGAAGACTTATAAAAACATTTTATAATCACGCTAATATTCCAATTTCGGCGCTTTTTTCATATGACAATTCATATTTTTATTCGTTGGGATTAGACGGTTTAATTGTAAAATATGAAATCATAACTTTGAGCGAATTGTTAAAAAAAACAAAAGATTTTTCAGTCGCTTATTCTCTTTATCAAACGAAGGATAATAAAATCTTTTTATCTTTCAAAAATTGGAATAATGAATTGGAAATACTTAACGTGGAAGATGAAAACGAAAAATATATCATTAGCGAAGATATCTTTAAGTTTTCGATATCTTTTGATGGAAGAAAAATTGCTTATATAAATCAAGATGGCAAATTATACTTTAAAAATTTGAACGAAGACGAAAAATTCGAGATAGCTCTAACTTCGAATTTTAGAGAATTCAATTTAAATTTTTCTCAAATGTCTGATAAAATATTATTATGGAAAGATAGAAAATGCGTTGTTATGGATATAAATAATAAAAACGAATTAGGTTCTATAACAATCGACAATTCTAAAATTAAAAAAGCAGAGTTTGTTGGCGAAGATAAATTTATAATTTTATTGATGGAAAACGGAGAGGCCGCAATATATAAATTCCCATCGCTTGCCGTTTCAAGAAAATTTTCTTCTAAAGAGGCTGCATACATAGATTTTAAGGCAAGTCCAAATCAAAAATATTTGCTGCTTTTAAATTCTAATAACATTATAGACCAATATGATTTTACCTCGGGGCAGTATTATCTATCATTTAAAGGGTATTTTGAAAAATTTAAAAAAATTAAAATAAGCAAAAATAAAAAATATATTGGCATACTTGGCGAAAATTACGGAGCTGTTTGGGATTTTAAGCGCGGAAGGGATATTTATTTTATTCCTTTTCCGGATAAAAATAAATTTAACGATTTTGCATTAAACGAAAATGGAGAATTTTTTATTGCCGCATGTTCAGATTATAGCGTCAAAGTATTTAATTCAGACAATGCGAAATTATTGAAAGATATTCATTTTCATTCTTCCCAAGTAAAAAAGATAAGTTTGTCTCCGTTGGGAAATATTGGGATTTCTTCTGATGAAAATAATGTTATGATTTTGTTCGATGCTATGAAGACTGCTCAATTAAATAACTTAAATCCACATATCAGCGAGATTGTCGCTCTTTCATTTGCAAACAATGGAATGTCTGTTTTTTCTTGCTCAAAAGACGGCGAATATAAAATTTATGACAACTTTAAAGCGAATTTGCTTTTTCAAGGCAAAATTGAAGATGAAATTATAGATGCTTATATTCCAAATTCGCTTCCAATAGCTTTAATTTTTTCTTCAAACAATAAAGTTTATGCGATTAATTTAATCAACGGAGCTGTAATTAAAACTTTTTACGGCTTCGAAAATAAAATAACATCTATAGCTATAAGCGAAAAAGGAATTATTTTAGCTATTGCGGACGATAAATTCGCTTTAAAGATTGTAGATTTTAACAGCGGAGCTGTTTTGAAAAATATCAAGGCTCACGAAGGAAGAATAAATTCAATTGAATTTTACGACGACGAATTTATTGTTTTTACCGCTTCCTCAGATGGTTTAATTAAATTATGGAACTATAATACCGGCGATTATCTTGTCGCATTAGCTTTAATGAGCGACGCAAAAAATTTTGCTCTTGTAGCTTCGGATAAACGATTTGAAGCTTCTAGCGAAGCGGCTTCTCGTTTGCATTATGTTTCAGGTTTTAAAGCGCTAAGTCTTGAGTCTAATAGAGGTCAATATTTTACTCCAAATTTAATGAGAAAAATATTAAAATGAATCAAGTCTTTGCTTTGTTTAATCTAAATTCTAATGCTTTTAAAAATATAACATTTTTAAGATTGAAAAAAAATCGAAGTTGATCGAGTTAAGTATTCAAATATCAAAAAAATTATTTTTACAAATTTTGAAAGTTTTTTAGCTGTTCAAATCTGCCAATCGTTTTTTTTTCTTATCTAAATTTCTTCTGCGATTTAATTTTAGCAAATTTCTAATTCTTTTTGAGATTTTCTAAAACATAGTTCTAAAGTTTTGATTTAAGCGACAACATTCATCTTATTAGTCGTAGATATTAATATTAAGCAGTTTGTTTTAATATTTTCAAGATTTTATCTTAAAATGAGACGGGGCGAGTATAAAAATGAAAAAAAAACGAATTGAATTGTAAGTAGCAGTATGGCTTGTTTTTTGAAAACTAATCAGAAAACATAGCTAAATATTTATGAAAGATAAACCTTTAATTACAATTGGCATTCCAGTATATAATGGAGAAGATTTTATAAGGGATTGTCTCAATTCAATTTGCAATCAAACTTATGAAAATTTAGAGATAATTATAAGCGATAATGCTTCTGATGATCATACTTCTGAAATATGCGAAGAATTTGCAGCTAAAGATTTAAGAATAAAATATTTTCGGAATAAGAAAAATCTGGGCGCCGCTCCTAATTATAATAAAGTTTTTGAATTATCTTCGGGCGAGTTTTTCAAATGGCAAGCCCATGACGATATGATTGAAAAAGATTTTATTGAAAAATGCGCGAATGTTTTATTGCAATATAAAGATGTTTCTCTTGTATACGCAAAACGCTCCGTAATCGACAAGTTAGGGAAAAAAATTAAAGATATTGACGACAAACTTTTCTTTTTTGACGATTTGCCTTCAAAAAGATTTGGACAATTTATGAAACGATTTACCAAATCGACCGAGTATTGCGATCCAATTTTTGGTCTAATAAGAACTTCGTCATTAAAGCAAACTAGACTTTTTGGTTCATTCCACACATCCGATATGATTTTATTAGCCGAATTGCTTTTGAATGGAAAATTCTTTGAAATTGACGAGAGATTATTTTTGCGTCGCATACATGAAAAAATATCCACAAACTCCTACCCCGATCCAAAAAGCAGAGCTTTATGGTTTAATACAAATAATAAAATAAAATTTTCTTTCCATTATTTTAAATGGCTTTTAGAATTCATAAAAACTATATCTCGCTCTAATATAAATATTGAAGAGAAATTAATCTGCTTCTATCATTTATTTGTATGGTCTTTAAAATTATGGAAAGGATTTGCCGTTAACATTAGAGATGCGGCGATAGATTCAGCTCCAATGTTATTGTCTTTTTTCAAAAAGAAAATTAATTCAAAAGAAATAAAGCAAATTAAATATTTGGCAATAAAGAATGGAGAAAATATATGAAGGTTGCAATATTAGCCGGCGGAGCGGGGACGCGTCTTGCCGAAGAAACAGAAATCAAACCAAAACCGATGGTAGAAATAGGCGGCAAGCCAATTTTATGGCATATTATGCGTCATTATTATCATTATGGGTATAAAGATTTTATTCTTGCGATAGGATATAAAGGAGAATATATTAAAAAATATTTTGCCGATTATGCTTCTTTAAATGGAAATTTAAAAATTTCTTTTAAAGATGGAAAGGTTGAAACAGAAGGCGGATTTCGTCCAGATTGGACTGTGGAAATAGTTGAGACTGGATTGCAGACTTTAACTGGAGGAAGAATAAAAAGATTAAAACCTTATGTTGGTAACTCCACTTTTATGCTTACGTGGGGAGATGGCGTATCTGACGTTAATTTACACGATTTGTTAAGATTTCACAAATCTCATGGCAAATTAGCGACTTTAACCGCAGTAAGACCTCCGGCTCGTTACGGTCATTTAAAAATAAAAAATGGCGGTATTGTCGACGAATTTTCTGAAAAACCGCAAGCTGCTGAAGGATGGATTAACGGAGCTTTTTTTGTTCTTGAGCCAGGCGTTTTTGATTATATCGAAGGAGACAACACCCAATGGGAAAAAGAGCCATTAGAAAATTTAGCGAAAGATGGTCAATTGATGGCTTATATGCATACTTCATATTGGCAATGCATGGACACTTTACGAGATAAATATTTGCTGGAACAACAATGGAACAGCGGCAATCCAAAATGGAAAATATGGGAGGACTAAAATGAGAATTTTAATAACAGGTCATAAAGGCTATATAGGAACAATTTTAACAAAGTTGGCTTTGGAAGAAGGTTACGAAGTTGTAGGTTTCGATTGCGACTTATATGAAAGATGCGATTTTATAGAAGGAAGAGTAAAAGTTCCTGAAATTATTAAAGACATTAGAGACGTTGAATTAAAAGATTTGAACGGATTTAACGCAGTTTTGCATTTAGCTGGATTATCTAACGATCCGCTTGGAGATTTAAATCCTGATATTACTTACGAAATAAATTATCAAGCTTCTGTAAAACTTGCATTTCTTGCTAAAAAAGCTGGCGTAAAAAGATTTATTTTTTCTTCATCTTGCAGTAATTACGGAGCCGCAGGCGATAATTGGTTAACTGAAGAATCGGAATTTAATCCTGTTACTCCTTATGGTAAAAGCAAAGTTCTCGTCGAACAAGAAATTTCTAAACTGGCAGACGATAATTTCTCTCCGATATTTTTGCGAAATGCAACCGCTTATGGAGTATCCCCTCGTTTAAGATTTGATCTTGTATTAAATAATTTAACAGCTTGGGCTTTTACCACGGGTAAAGTCTTTATAAAAAGCGACGGCAAATCTTGGAGACCAATCGTCCATATTGAAGATATTTCAAGAGCTTTTCTTGCAGTTTTGAAAGCTCCAATTGAAAAAGTTCATAATGAAGCTTTTAACGTAGGAAGAAACGAAGATAATTATCAAGTTAAAGATATTGCAGAAATTGTAAAACAGACTATTCCGGGCGTAGAAATTCAATTTTCTGATCAAGCGTCTCCAGACAAGAGAAATTATCGCGTCGATTGTTCAAAAATTCAAAAAGTATTGCCTGAGTTTAAACCTCAATGGAATGCAAAATTAGGGGCTAAAGAATTATACGAAACATTTAAAAAAGCAGGTTTAAAATTGGAAGAATTCGAAGGTCCTAAATATCAAAGGATTGGACACATTAAAATGCTTTTGAATGAAGGCGTTTTAGACTCAAGTTTGAGAAAAAATAAAACTTATCTTTATCAAAATATTTAGGAATTTAAAATGAAAATTTATAATAGAAAATCAAATTGTCGAGCTTGTGGCAGCTCTAATTTAAAAGAAATAATATATCTTGGCGAAACGCCTTTAGCTGACGCATTAATAAAAAAAGAAAAATTAAACGAAGAAGAGATCAAAGTTCCTTTGACATTAGCTTTTTGCGAGCAATGTTCCTTAGTTCAAATTTTAGAAGAAGTAGATCCTGAAATTTTATTTTGCAGAGATTATCCTTATTATTCGTCTGTTTCAAAAGCTCTTCTGGAGCATTTCAGAGAAAGCGCATTAAATTTAATAGAAAGAAAAAAGCTCAATCAAAATACTTTAGTTATAGAAGCCGCAAGCAACGATGGCTATATGCTTAAAAATTTTGTCGAAAAAAATATTCCTGTAATTGGAATTGATCCTGCGGAAGGACAAGCAAAAATTGCCAATCAAAATGGAATTTTTACAATAAACGACTTTTTTAATATCGATTTAGCTAAAAAATTGGCTTCAGAAGAAAAAAAAGCAGACTTATTTCTTGCTAATAACGTTTTAGCTCACGTTCCAGATTTAAATGGTTTTATAGAAGGCATAAAAACGATTTTAAAGAATAACGGTTTAGCTGTAATAGAAGTTCCTTATGTTATCGACTTGGTAGACCATGTTGAATTTGACACAATTTATCATCAACACTTGTGTTATTTTTCAGTAACGGCTCTTGATAAACTTTTTAGATCTCATAACTTATATTTAAATGAGGTAGAAAGAATTTCAATTCATGGAGGCAGCTTAAGATTATTCGTCGAAAAGCATGAAAATGTTAAAGAATCTGTCATAAAACTAATTAAAGAAGAAAAGAATCGCAAAGTTGATAAAATAGATTTTTATTTAGATTTTGCCAACAAAATAAAAAAAGTAAAGTCAGATTTAATCAAATTGCTCGATTCCTTAAAAAAAGATGGAAAAAGAATTATTGGCTATGGAGCCGCCGCTAAAGCAAATACTTTGCAAAGCTATATAGGCATAGGAAAGAATTATCTTGATTATATTGCCGATTTGAGCAAATATAAGCAAGGATTATATTTCAGCGGAAACAAATTATTAATTGAGCCTCCGTCAAAAATACTCTCTGATAAACCAGACTATGTTTTAATTTTAGCTTGGAATTTTGCGAATGAAATTATGCGACAACAACAAGAATATGCGAATAATGGAGGGAAGTTTATTATCCCTATACCAGAGCCTAAAATTGTATAAAACTTAATAGCCGATTATCGATAAAAAGAGCCGCTTATAGTCAAAAAAATCTCTTTTGTCTATTCAGAATTATGAATTTTAATAAGGCTCGATTATATTAGCAAATGCAAGGAGATTTTTTTGATGCGATGCGAGTATGTTTGGAGTTCTTTTGTAGTTCTTTCTACTTTTGTTTTGTTGTCGTTCTCAATCTTAGCTCAGAAGAACTATTACATTTCTTCAAGCGAAGGCAACGACAATAATAATGGGTTAAGTCCGGCTTCTTCCTGGAAAACAATAGATAAATTGAATGCAAGCTGGGATAAAATAAAACCCGGCGATAGCATTCTATTTAAGCGAGGAGATATTTTTGCGCCTCCAAATACGCCCGGCGGAACGAATGGCCTCATTCGACCGCCGGTTAATTTTTCTGGAGCGCCAAGTAAATACATCGTTTTTGGGGCATATGGAACGGGACCAAAACCTATAATTTCATCTCAAAATATGCCGTCAGTTTACCATCGTATTCTTTACTTTAGAGGCGGCTCATATATAATAATACAAGATTTAGATTTTAGATTTTATACTTCTTCATCTAATACTGGAAGCGGTTATGCAAGATTTGAAGCGATGGATTATTCAGTTGGTTTGCATGACTTTAAGATTCTTAGATGCGATTTTGATTTTTCAAATTCATATTCCGATTGGAGCGGCCTTGTCTTTCTAAATAATTTCATCGATAATCAATCTACCGTTCAATTGCCTTATCCAAATGGCGCTGGCTTAACTTACGAAATTCCTAACAAAGCTTATCCGATATATAATATTGAAATTGGCTATTGCGTTTTTCGCAATAAGTTTACAGGAAACGATATGATAAACATCGCCGCGCCTGACAGCAATATATATTTTCACTATAATAAAATTTTTAACTTAAAGACAGCCAATGAGGGTTTAGATATTGGAGGAGGCAGCGGACACCTCATCGAGAATAATATTATTTCTGGAATTGGCGGAGCGGGAATAAAACTTCATTCTCAATATAATTTATTTAAGAATTCAATTATTCGAGGAAATTTAATTGTTCGTTGCGGAGGCGATAATGGGACAGACGCTGCTATATTATTTCAAAATGCTGAGAATTGCGAATTATACAATAATACTCTTGTTGGAAGATATCCAATTACATTAGGCGATCGAGATAGATGGGCCCCCTATGGTTATTTTGGGACATTAAAAAACAACAAAATTTATAACAATATTTTTGTCGGTATTATTCAAGTTATTGGCATTTGGAATAATGTTGTTCGCGATTTAACATTAAAAAATCAATTCTACAACAATATTTATTTTCCCTCGGGAACGGGACGCGGAATTAACCTAAAATATTCCTCATCCCCCGATAATAATATGTTACAACGTTATTGGGATATAGTTGATAATCCCTTAAATTCTTATGAGCCTCAATATAAAGTTGGAACCAAAGTTTATATTGGTTCTAGTTTTGCTTCCTACTGGAAAATAAAAACTAACAATACTGAACTTGACGCCGATCCGTTATTTGTCAATCCAGTTTGGGAGTCTCCGGAAAATTATGGCAATTGGAACATAAATGAAAATTCGCCAGCTTTTAAAACTGGAGTTCCTGTTATTAATTATATAAAAG
>Ga0308419_1002466_pt1 | contig 11941 bp, 13 predicted proteins | sample HotsprSampleMS50_FD_203674 | JGI IMG/M metagenome (GOLD analysis project Ga0308419, IMG submission 203674) | Hot spring phototrophic mat microbial communities from Mushroom Spring, Yellowstone National Park, Wyoming, United States - 20090730_MS50 ... | reverse complement strand
ACGCTGGTCAGCCCGACGCTGGTAGGGACCGAGGCGGTGCGTGTGCAGGCCGGCGCGGTTCACCTGACCAATACGCTGATCGCCTCGCACACAGTGGGGCTGGCGCGCCAGGCTGGCCTGGCTCAGGTCAGCCATGTGCTGATCGCCGGGGCCGGCGCGCCGCTGAGCGGGACGGTGATGCTGGCCGGACCGCTATTCGGCGGGCCGGTGCGCTTCGTGGATCACACAAACTATCACCTGGCGGCGATCAGCCCGGCAGTGGACGGCGGGGCTGCGGGCGGGCCGACCAGCGACTACTTCGGCGCGTTGCGTCCCCAGGGCGGCGCGCCCGACATCGGCTATGCCGAGTCGCCGTATCACGTGCGGCGCACGTTCATCCCGCGACTGATGCGCTGACGGTGGGCAGGATGCCTCATTGTCCTTTGCAAACCCTCTGGAGCGCACGGACTGCCTTCATCTGCCCGGCGGTGTGGTTGGAAGCGAAAAGCAGCCTCTGGGTGGTTGACGCGCCGGCCACAGCAGTCAGGCGAGTCTTGTCGGCGCACTGTCGAAGCCCACGGCTTCGGTGGCTCAGGCGACCAGCGTGCCGGCGCTGGCGGTTGCACTGATTTTTCAAGCGCGGACGGCAATTGCAGCAGCGGCCAACCGGTCGCTCCTACCGGTCAGTCTGCCGGCGCTCATTTGCGCAGCGTTCGAGAAAGGCGTACCATGCTTCCATGCCCAGGCCGGTGCGGGCGGACACCTCGAACACCGTCGCCTGCGGCGCGATGCGCCGGATGTTCTCGAGCGCCGTCGCGCGGTCGAAGCCGGCCGCCTCTGCGATGTCCATCTTGTTGACGATCACCACGTTGGCGGTTTTGAACATCACCGGATATTTGAGCGGCTTGTCCTCGCCTTCCGTGGCCGCCAGCAGCACCACGCGCAGATCTTCACCCAGGTCGTAGCCGGAAGGGCAGACCAGGTTGCCCACATTCTCGATGATGAGCAGGTCCAGATCGTCGAGGTTAAGCTGATTGGCGGCTTTGCCCACCATCTCTGCTTCGAGGTGGCACATGTCGCCCGTGGTGATCTGAACCGCCGGCGCGCCGCTGCGGGCGATGCGCTGCGCGTCGTTGTCGGTGGCCAGATCGCCCACGATCACGGCGCCGCGCAGCCGGCCGCGCAGATCAGTGAGCGTGCGTTCAATCAGCGCCGTCTTGCCGGATCCCGGCGACGACACCACATTTAGCACCAGCAACCGGCTGGACTTGAACCGCGCGCGATTGCGCGCTGCAAACAGATCGTTCTTCGAGAGAATCCCTTCATTGACGGCGACAGTTTGCGTGAAAGCGCTGTCGTTCGCCGCTTGTTTACTCGTTATCTCTGCCATCTCCCATCTCCCATCTGTCATCTGTCATCTGTCATCTGTTGTCTGTCATCTGTTGTCTGTTGTCTGTTGTCTGTCATCTGGCTCCTGACGACTCACCTCAAGGAACGCCAGTTCCAGTTCGCGGCCCGCCCGGATTTCGACATTCAGACTGCCGCACTGCGGACACTCATAGAACAGGCCATCTGGCTCGAACTCGAGCTGGCAGGCCGGGCAGAAGCATCGCGCCGGCACGCGCTCGATCTCCAGCCTGGCGCCCTCCGCCGGCGTGCCCTGCGTCACCACATCGAACGCAAACGCCAGCGCCTCCGGCACGACGCTCGACAGTGCGCCCACGCGCATGTGAATGCGATGAATGCGCGTGGCGTTCTGCCGTTTGGCGTGTTCGACGGCGATCTCCAGCGCGTTTTGCATGATGGATATCTCGTGCATCTTGATGTGGCATTTGGCATAGGCGCGCGCAAACGCACCGCTTATCAATCGTCAATATCCCTCAGCCATTGCAGGATGCGGTCCACAGCCTGGTTGGCCAGCGCAGCCGTGGCCGGCGAAAGGGTTTGTTTGAAGCCGAATTGATAGCCGCGCACCGAGATCACCATGCCCTCCGGCGCCCGGCCATACGCGGCCTGCGCCAACGCCAGCAGGGTGTCGGGCGTCAGATGATGCGTGAACGGCGAGGACTGAAAGACGGCCTGCGTTTCGGCGATGTTCAGGTCGTTGGGGTAGGCGCCGGTGTGGGCGTCTACAAAGCACACGCGATCAAAGCGCGCCGCGCATTCGGCAAACTCCGGCATCAGTTGCAGCGCCAGCAACAGGCCGGGCGCGCCGTCGCGCGGGCGCAGATCGAGGGCGCTGTAGGTGATAGATGCGCCGGGCAGTTGCGCGGCCACCTGTTCCACAATTCGCCAGCCGACGCCATCGTCTTCGCGGTCGGGGTTCCCGTAACCGATAATCAACGCGCTTTTCATCGTGCCGCGCGATTGTAGCATCCCGCGCATTGATATACTCGGCGCGTATGCCTGTCGAGATACCCGCCGATAAAATGGCCGACTATCGCGAGATGGCCCGCCGCCGGCATGAGCGCGAGCAGGCGCAGTTGCGGGCGCAGTTGCAGGCCCGCGAGACGCTGGCGTGGCAACTGGCCCGGCGCGCGGCGCAGTTGCTGAAGGAAAACTTCGGCGCGTCGCGCGTGGCGGTCTTTGGATCGCTGGTTCAGCCGGGCATGTTCAGCCTGCATTCAGATGTTGATCTCGCCGCCTGGGGCATTTCGCCCGAAGACACCTTTCGCGCGATCGGGGCGGTGTGCGATCTCAGCAGCGAGATCGCGCTGAATCTGGTGGATGTCGCTGTCGCGCGACCGTCTGTTTACCGCGCCATCCTTGAGCAGGGAGTCGATTTATGATCGAGCGTTACGCGCTGGTCAGCGGACGCATTCGGGCGGAGATGACCGATCTCGACCGGGTTGTGGCGCGCGCCATCGAGGCGATGCGACACAGCAAGACGCGCCCCGGCGAGCAATCTTTCCTTGTAGACGCTGCGGCATTGAATCTGCATGACTTCTACACCGGCCTTGAGCGCCTCTTTCAGCACATCGCCCTGAATGTGGATCGTGTTGTTCCGGAGGGGCGTGACTGGCATCGAGAGTTGCTGCGCCAGATGAGCGCAGAAGCGCCGGGGATTCGTCCGGCGGTGTTGTCTCCTGACGCCAGTCGCGCGCTGGACGAGTATCTGCGCTTCAGGCACATCGTGAGGAAAGTTTACGCTTTTGAGTTTGACCCTGACCGTGTCTGGCGACTGGTCGAACGCCTGGGCGATTGCTATGGTCGCGCGCGGTCTGATCTGTTGGCCTTTTCCGATTATCTGGAAAGCCTGGCGCGCGCCGGTTGACCTGCTCTGCCTGTATTTTGCTCAACGAGACGAACCATCATGATCTTTCTCACCCAACACGCCGTGCCCGGCGGAACGCGCTGGGCAGCCCAGGGCTGCTATCTGCCCGAAGGCTTCAACCTCAGTCTGTTGCTCACCATGCAGCGCGCCGGCATCCATGCGCTGTTGCGCACACTGCCGGGCACAGAGAAAGCCGAAGACGCGCTGGTTGCGCCCATCGAGAACGACCAGGAAGTGTGGGCCTGCGGTGTGACCTATCTGCGCAGCCGCGACGCGCGCAAGGCCGAATCGCAGGTGGGCGATGTGTACCAGATGGTGTATGAAGCCGAGCGCCCGGAGATTTTCTTCAAGTCCATCGGCTGGCGCGTGGTCGGCTATGGCGAGCCGGTGCGCATCCGCGCCGACAGCGCGTGGAATGTGCCGGAGCCGGAGTTGACGTTGGTGGTCAACCGCTGGCAGGAGATCATCGGCTTTACGCTGGGCAACGACATGTCATCGCGCAGCATCGAGGGCGAGAACCCGCTGTATCTGCCGCAGGCCAAGATTTACAACGGCGCCTGCGCGCTCGGGCCGGGCATTGTGATTGCCGACCCCGATGAGATACGCGACCTGCCCATTCGCCTGGAAATCCTGCGCGACGGCGCGCCGGCCTTCCAGGGCGAGACCAGCCTGAAAAACATGAAGCGCAGCTATGAAGAGTTGGTGCGTTATCTGTTCAAGGAGACCGAATTTCCCGAAGGCGTGTTTGTGATGACAGGCACCGGCATTGTGCCGCCCGAATCGTTCACCTTGCAAGCCGGCGACGTGGTGCGCATTCAGACGGTCACGCACACCAACGAGTCCTTCATCCTCGAAAACCCCGTCGCCTGATACGCAACACGCCATACGCCATACGCAACACGCAGTGCGCAACACCCCCCCCCATGCCCATGCAAGCCACACGCGCTTTTCTCACCCGTCTGGGTCTGCCACCCGGCGATCTGCACGACCTGCCCACTTCCGTCAAACGCTTCCCCGACGGCGCGCACTACCGCGTCGAGATTCCCAGCGTCGAAGGCCCGCGCGCCCTGGCAGCCGTGCTGAGTGAAGCCGAGGCGCGCCGGGTGCGCGTTCATCGCGTCAGTCAGGGCAGCGGCATTATGCTGCTTACCGACAGCGAAATCCGCGAGATGGCCAGACTGGGCAAAGAAGCCGGCGTCGAGGTCAGCCTGTTCGTGGGGCCGCGCGCCGGCTGGGAAACCGGCGCGCAGATCATGTCGCCGGCTGGTAAAAATCTGGGCGCGCGGCATCGCGGCATGGATCAACTGGTTTACGCAGTCGAGGATGTGAAGCGCGCCTGCGCGCTGGGCATCCGCGGCGTGCTGGTCGCCGACGAGGGGTTGTTGTGGGTGATCCGCGAGATGAAGAAAGCCGGCGAATTGCCGGCCGGCCTGGTGGTCAAAGTCTCGGTGCAGATGGGCGCGGCCAACCCGGCCAGTGTGCGCTTGCAGGAGCAGCTTGGGGCTGGCACTTATAACCCGCCGACCGATCTCGATCTTGCCAGTCTGGCCGCTATCCGCGCGGCGGTTGATCTGCCGCTCGATCTGTATGTCGAAGCGCCGGACAATTTTGGCGGCTTCATTCGCTATTACGAGATCGGCGAGATCGCGCGGGTATGCGCGCCGGCGTACCTCAAGTTTGGCCTGCGCAACGCCCCGGATGTGTATCCCAGCGGCGCGCACCTGGAAAACACCGTGATCGCCTTGAGCCGGGAGCGCGTGCGCCGGGCCGAGATCGGCCTGGATCACCTGCGCCGCTACTACCCGCAGGCGACGCAATCCGAGTTGAGCGCCGCCGGCCTGGCGATTCCGGTTGTCGCCTGATGGCGCTGTCTGGACATTGCATGAGTCGTAAACTTCCCGTGACGATCCTCTCCGGTTTCCTGGGGGCCGGCAAGACCACGCTGCTCAATCACATCCTGCGCGCTCCGCATGGCCTGCGCATCGCGGTGCTGGTTAACGACTTCGGCGCTATTAACATCGACGCGCAACTGGTGGCCGAAGTGCAGGGAGAAGAGGGCATTGTCAACCTGTCGAATGGCTGTGTCTGCTGCACCATTCGCGGCGACCTGCTGGCCGCCGTCGTGCGGCTGATGAATCGCCAGCCGGCACCGGAGCATATCCTCATCGAGACTAGCGGCGTGTCCGACCCCGTGGCCGTCGCGCAAACGTTCATGCTGCCGCAGTTGAGCGGCCTCTTTGACCTGGACGCCATCCTGACCGTCGTCGATGCCGAGCAGGCGCGCGACTTGAGAGAAGACCAGATGGCGCTGGCGATGGACCAGATTGCCGCCGCGGATCTGGTGATCCTGAACAAGATTGACCTGGTGACGCAGGATCAACTGTCGGCCATCCGCTCGTGGATTCTGGAGATTGCGCCGGCGGCTCGCATTCTGGAGACTGTCCATGGGCGCGCGCCGTTGGAGCTGATTCTATCCACCGGCAACTACGCGACTGAACGCCTAGCGGCGCAGCTCTTGCAGCGCGCGCCGCGTGACATTCATCTTCATGAGGCCGGCCATGCGACCGACCCCGCTCACAAGCACGATCATGCGTCGGTGTTCAGCGCCTGGCACTACATCACCGACGAGCCGCTGGTGTATCGCGCGCTGTGCGACGCCTTCGACGCGCTGCCGGCCAGTATCTATCGCGCCAAAGGCTTTGTCTGGCTGACCGATGCGCCGGAGCATCGTGCGATGGTGCACATGGTAGGCAGCCGCGCCACGATCTCGATCGATCAGCCCTGGGGGGATCGCCCGCCGCGCTCCGAGCTGGTGATGATTGGATCGCCGGAAGGCATGGACCCGGACGCGCTGCAAGCGCTGTTTGATCGTTGTCGCGTCAGCCGCGCGCAGCCTGCGCCCGCCGGCCCGCTGGAGGCGTTGAAAAGCTGGATTCGCAACCTTGCGCGCTGATGCGGTTGCGGCGTTAGCAAGATGGCCAGCAGCCGTCTTCCGTCACCACGGCATCCAGCAGCGCATCGTGCGCTTCCAGGGGCAGCGCCGGCGTCCGCTGCAATCCAAACGCCAGGCCGATCTTTGGGGTCTCCGGTCGCAGCCGGCTGAGCAGGCGGTCGTAATAGCCCACGCCGTATCCCAGACGGCATACTGCGCTGCCCGGCAGCGCGCCGCTCCGCAGCGCAAACGCCAGCAACGGCGCGAAGACCACGTCGATCTCAGCAAGTGGAACCAGACGCATTGCTTTTGGCGCGCGCAGGTTGAACTGGCCGATCTCGAATTCGTCCTCGTCAAGCGACAGAATCTCGGCGCAGGGGGTTTCGTCGCTGCCTTTAACGAACAGCGGGATGACGACGCGCTTGCCCTGCGCTAGCGCATGTTCGATGATGGGGCGCGTGTCCACTTCGCTCTGGATGGACATAAAACAGTGCGCCACGCGCGCCAGGCGGTAGGCCGGCAACGCAATGACGTGCTGGCAGATGCGCCGGCTCCATTCCGCGCGCTGCCCGCCGGGCGTCGCATCACGCAGTGCTCGCATCCGTGCGCGGAGCGTCTTCTTGTCTGACATGGGAAGGGGTCAGGAGACAGGAGTCAGAAGCCAGAAGTCAGGAGACAGGAGACAGAAGTCAGGAGTCAGCAGTCAGCAGTCAGGAGACAGGAGTCAGGAGTCAGCAGTCAGGGATTGAGTGTGTCAATCGTCAATCGCTCAATCACTCAATCACTCAATCACTCAATCACTCAATCACTCAATCACTCAATCACTCAATCCGTTTGAGTCCGCTCACTGTGGCCGACAGGCGTTTTTTGCCGGCCTTTTCAAAGAACACCTCCACTTCTTCATCATCGCGCTGGCGTGTGCTGCGCAATACCATGCCTTCCCCGAACTTCTGGTGATAGACGCGCTGGCCGGGGGCGAACTCGGCAGGCGCGGGCTTGCGCGGCGCTGGAGGCGTCCAGGTTTGCTGCGCTGTCTGCGCGTCGCGGCGCCCTGTGGCGCCGCGCTTGCGATGTCCCAGGTCGATCAGTTCGTCCGGCAGATCGTCCAGAAACCGCGAAGGGGCACCGGCTTCGCTCATGCCCCAGGAAGAGCGGCGGAAGGCGCGCAGCAGGTACAGCCGGTCTTTGGCGCGCGTCATGCCGACATACATCAGCCGGCGCTCTTCGGCCATCTGCTCCGGGTTGTCGAGGCTGCGGCTGTGCGGCAGCACGCCATCTTCCAGACCCACGATGAACACCACGCGAAACTCCAGACCTTTGGCTGCGTGCAATGTGAGCAGCGTCGGCGCGCTGGCGCTCTCGTCGTAGTTGTCGGTTTCGCTGACCAGGGCTACTTCGTTGAGAAACTCGCCCAGCGGCAAATCGCCGGCGGCAATCGCCACGTTGCGCAATTCCATCACGTTCGCCCAGCGATCCTCGCCCTCTTCAGTGCCGTCTTTCACATAGTCGCGGTACCCGCTGGCGTTGATGATCTTGTCGAATAACTGGCCGACGCTCAGCTCGTCGCGCAGCGCGATCCACTTTTGCCACAAGCCGGCGAAATCGGCGAGGGCTTTGCCCGAGCGGCCGGCGTGTTGGCCGGCGGTCAGCGCGTCGTAGATCGATGCGCCTCTGGCGCGCGCGGTCTCTTCGAGCTGGGCGAAGGTCTTGTCGCCGATTCCGCGCGGGGGCGTGTTGATGACTCGCCGCAGGCTGACGCTGTCGGCCGGGTTGTTGACGATGCGCAGATAGGCCAGCGCGTCCTTGATCTCTTTGCGGGCGTAGAAGCGCGTTGCGCCGACCAGCCGGTATTGCATGCCGGCGCGCACGAATGCGTCTTCCACCGCGCGCGACTGGGCGTTGGTGCGATACATCACGGCGATGTCGCCCGGCTCTGCTGCCTGCTGATCGACCAGTTCGCGGATCGTGTCCACGACGTATTGCGCTTCCTCGTCTTCTGTGTACAGCTCGCGCACCACGATCTTCGGCCCGTGTCCGCGCTCGGTGAACAATTTGATGTGCCGGCGCTTGGGGTTGCGCCGGATGACCGACATGGCCGCGTCGAGGATGGTCTGGGTGGAGCGATAATTCTGATCCAGCGCGATGACGTTGAGGTCGGCGAAATCCTCCTGCAAGCGCATCACGTTGCGGTAGTCGGCGCCGCGCCAGGCATATATCGACTGGTCCGGGTCCCCGACACAGAACAGGTTGCGGTGTTTGCCGGCGATCAACGTTACCAGAACGTACTGCGCGATGTTGGTGTCCTGAAATTCGTCCACCAGCGTGTGCAGATAGCGCTCCTGCAACCGCTCGCGCACGGCCGGGTTTTCCTGCAACAGACGGACGGTCTCCATCAGCAGGTCGTCGAAGTCGAGGGCGTTGTTGGCGCGCAGGATCTGGTTATAGCGCCCATAGACGCGCCCGGCCACTTCCTCGAAGTACGTTTTGGAGCGAAACTGATCGGGCCAGATCAATTCGTTCTTGGCGCGACTGATGACGCCGTGAATGGCCGCCGGCTTGTATTTCTTGTCGTCGATGTTCAGCTCGGTCAGCGCGGCTTTCACGACGTTGATCTGGTCGTCGGCGTCGAAGATGGCGAAATTGTGATCGACGCCGATGAGCGGGGCGTCGCGGCGCAGCAGCCGCGCGCAGATGCTGTGAAAGGTGCCCATGGCCACCTCGCCGGCCTGAGCCAGGCCGGCCATGCGGTTCAGGCGCTCGCGCATCTCTTTGGCGGCTTTGTTGGTGAAGGTCACTGCCATGACGCGGTGTGGCGCCACTTTGCGGACGGCGAGCAGGTAAGCGACGCGACTGGTCAGCACGCGCGTCTTGCCACTGCCGGGGCCGGCAATCACCAGCGTCGGGCCATCTTTGGCCTCTACCGCTTTGCGCTGGGCGGGGTTCAGGCTGTTGAACAGGGAGGCTGCTGTTGCCATGGCGGAAAGGGTTATACCACGCGGATCAGGCTGGCCGTTGAGCAGTCGCGCTGCTACGCGCCGTTCCAGAAATCCTCGCTCATGTACTTGTAGCCGGCGTCGGCAAACACAGTGACCACGACGCCGCCGCCGGCGCTTGCGCGCGCCTGCTCGGCCACACGCAGCGCGCCGACCGCCGCCGCGCCCGCCGATGGGCTGACGAACAGACCCTGTTCGCGCGCCAGCCGGATTGTCATTTCCTGCGCCGCTTCGGTCTCAATCTCCAGATTGTCATCGGCCAGTGTCTGATCGTAGATCGCCGGCAGGATCGCCGTCGGCATGTATTTCCAGCCTTCGATGGCATTCACGGCTGAATCCGGCTGCAAAGAGATCAGCCGGATGTTCGGGTTCAGCTCGCGCAGCCGGCGGCCTGTGCCGACAAATGTGCCGCTGGTGCCCAGGCCGGTGACAAAGTGCGTGATGCGGCCTTCGGTCTGCCGCCAGATTTCCTCCGCCGTCGTGTGATAGTGCGCCCGCCAGTTCGCGTCGTTGTCGTACTGGTTCGCGTAGAAGTATTTCTCCGGATTGGCTTCGTTCATCTCCTGCGCCTTGCGCACGGCGCCGTTGCCGCCCAGCATCGGGTCGGTGAAGACCATCTCTGCGCCATAGGCGCGCAGGATAAACTTGCGCTCCGGGCTGACGTTGCGCGGCATGACCAGCCGCACGCGGTATCCCAGCGCCGCCCCCAGCATGGCATAGGCGATGCCCATGTTGCCGCTGGTGGCGTCCAGGATCATCTTGTTTGCATTCAGCCGGCCATCCGCTTCGGCCACGCGAATGATGTTGAGCGCGGCGCGATCTTTGACCGAGCCGCTGGGATTGAACCACTCAGCTTTGGCATATACCTCCACCGGCGCAACGCGGCGCGCCCATTCCAGCCGGTCCAGCCGCACCAGCGGCGTGTTGCCCACTTGCAGGCACAGGTCGCAATTGAAAGCCCGATAGTCTATAGACATTCAGAACACAGATGACAGATGACAGAGCACAGAGCACAGATGACGGCATTCAGATGATAGACGAACAATGCGCAATCGCCAATCGTCAATCGTCAATCGTCACTTGTCGCAGGATCAGGCGCAGGGCCGCGTCTGCCGAGGCATGTTTGTTTCCGACGCGGTCGTGGGGCCACACATGCCGCTCAGCGGCGCGCCCCGCCGGCGTGCTGATGCCCAGATAGACCAGGCCGACGGGCTTGGCCTCCGAGCCGCCAGATGGGCCGGCGATGCCGGTTGCGCTGACAGCCACATCCACGTTGAGCGCGCTTCGCGCGCCATCTGCCATCTCCAGCGCGCACGCTTCGCTGACGGCGCCGAATCGTTCGAGCGTCTGAGCAGACACGCCCAGCAGCGCGCGCTTGATACGGTTATCGTAGGCGATGATGCTGCCCATGAAGTAGGCGGAGCTGTTGGGCCGGTTGGTCAACTCGTGGGCGATCAGGCCGCCAGTGCAGGACTCGGCTGTGCCCAATGTCCAGCGCCGGCGCGTGAGAGCAAGGGCGATCTGGTCGTTCATGTAGGCGCGCCAGCGCCGTTGCAGCTCTTCGCGCAGCGGGTCGAGGGCGCTGCGAACGGCCATGGCTTCCCCGGCCGGCAACGAAGGTTCCAGCGCGGCAAATTCATCCTGGTCTATCCAGTGTAGTTCGCCCTGCGGCGACATCCATGCGTCGAGCGCCAGGTCTTCCCACTCGATCGTGTCGCTGAGGATGCGCGCCGGCCGGGCCAGATCGGAATACCAGCCCTTCAGCGCCCCGGACGCCGAGCGGATCTCGAACACGGTGTGCCAGCGATCCGCGTAAAACGTCTCCCGGAATTGATCGCCTTGTTCGAGTGTGACAAATCCCAGATCGAGACGAGGGCGGGTCCAATCGGCAACCACGATTGCATGACGCTCATCGCGCTCGATGAGGTGGGCGTCATATCTGGCGCGTTCGGCGCCATCCGGTTTGAGTTTGCGCACCAACATGACGGCGGCAAGGGTACCTTGCGCGCCGCGCGCTGTCAATGCGCCGCATCCCAGCGCGCCGCATCCCAGCGCGCCGCATCCCAGCGCGCCGCATCCCAGCGCGCCGCATCCCAGCGCCGAATCCCATGTCCCATCTCGCCAGGAGCCTTGGATGAGATCGCGCGTGGGAGATCGTCGCGCTCCATTCGCCGGCAAAGCGAGTCTCTGAAAAGAGGAGGAGCCAGACCTGAAGGTCTGGCTCAATACCAGCTCAGGACAGGAGGGAACCTGAGCCGGTGGGGAAACGTATTTAACTGTCAGCGCGATCAACCGCTGCTGCCTGTTGCGCTCTGCAGCGCCGGCATGTAGCGGTGTGTCGGCACGTGGCGCTCTCCCAGCACCACTTTTACATGCACGCGCTTCTCGTTCCGCGTCATATCAAGCACAACCACAGCGCCTGGCTTTTTGTGGATGATCTGATCGGTCAATGTTGACTCGCTGGTTACCGCAGCGCCATCAACACTATGGATCACATCGCCCACCTGCACGCCTGCGCGGTGCGCCGGGCTGTTTGGAACCACGCGTCGGACCACGGTTGCAGGGTTGCCAGAATCACTTGAAGACTTGTCCGGCTTCACGTGCCATTCCAGCCCCAAAAACGGGACGGTTCTTACGATCATCCGCTCAGCGCTCCAACTGCAGGGTTGGTTCTGTCAACCAGCTTGTTGCTCCACCGCGCAAGGCGGGCAGCCAACCTTCAAACGAAATGCCCATCCACACCATGAACGCTTGTTTGCACAG
>Ga0308419_1002465_pt1 | contig 11945 bp, 15 predicted proteins | sample HotsprSampleMS50_FD_203674 | JGI IMG/M metagenome (GOLD analysis project Ga0308419, IMG submission 203674) | Hot spring phototrophic mat microbial communities from Mushroom Spring, Yellowstone National Park, Wyoming, United States - 20090730_MS50 ... | reverse complement strand
GCGCCCACGCCGCTCGACAGGCACGTCGCCGCCTTCATCGGCGCCCAGATGGAGGGGGCCATCGACACGCTGCTTGCCGCAGCAGGGGATGCCGACCGGCCTGAGGAGGCAGGCCTAGCCACGGTCAAGGTTTTCGCGCGGCTGCAGCGGCTGCAGAAGGGCCCGCCCTGCCCGAACCTTGCCCGCTGGGTTGCTGCCATTGCCGCGCCTGCGGTGGCGACGTGGCATGGCAAGGCTGCCCGGGAACGGGTCGAGAAGGCGCTTCCCGAGGCAGCCGCGACCGGAGATTTCTCCGTCCTGCTCCAGGTTCTCGACGATCCCGCCTCCCGGGAGGCGGACCGTGCCGCCTTCGCCGAGGCAGCGGCGACCTTCGCCCGGGCGTCTGCGGCCGGCTTCGCGCTCAGGGCCGAGGCGCCGCTCCGCCAGGCGGAGGCGGCGCGCCTTGGCGGCCTCGCTGCCCAGGCGGTGGCGCTTGCGCTGCTCGGCGGGACGGTGCTGATGCTGGCCGGGAGCTGAGCCGATGGCCAAGGCTGCCAAGACGGCGGCAGGGCAGGGGCCTGCGCGAGCGAGCAGGAAAGGGCGTTGGGCCTTCTGGGCATTCGGGCTTGGCACTGGCATCGCGCTCGGCGTCGCCCTGCCGACGGGGCTGCTTCTGCTCGTCGGTCTTCTGCCGACCGCTGCTGCCTTTGCGAGCGATACCCATCCGGACAAGACGACGGCGAGGCCCGTTCTGTATCTGAACCTCGCGGGGCTCCTGCCTGCCCTCAAGACGCTCTGGCTCGGCGGGCACGATCTCGCCGCGCTCGCCTCGCTGCTCGGCGACCCGTGGACGCTCGCGCTCGCCTACGGCGCAGCGGCGTTCGGCTTCGCGCTCGCGCGCACCATTCCCTATGCCGTTTTGCTTGTGCTCGAGGCCCGGGCTGCGGCGACGATGAAACAGCTCGCCGACCGGCAGGAGGCGCTGCGCGAGGCCTGGGGCGACGCGGTGGTTGAGGAGGCGAACCGTCTGGTCGCGCGCGCCGCGGCCGCCGCTGAGAAGAAGGCCGGCGGCGGCTAGAGGAGATCGCACAAGGCTGGAATCATCGGTGTGCGTGAAGAGGCGCGCTTAACACGTCCTGAGCGGTTTCCACCCGTGTGGAAACCGCTCGAGCCCCGCTTTGGATCTTCCCGTGCGCCGAGGCGCGATCTCCGCGATCGTTACGCCTAAGGCCGGCGGCTGCACGCGGCGGCGAGGGGGGAAAAGGCCATGACCGCCTCGCTGACCGCAGAGCAGGTGTCGTTCTATCGCGACAACAGCCATTTATGACCGATTCCCGCCCTCAACGCCGGAGCGGTGGCGGAGGCGCGCGCGGCTCGAGGCGACCGAGGCGATGCTCGGCGGCCGCCTCGACGGGCGGAACAACCAAAAACCGCATCTCCTCTTCCCCTGGATCGACCGGCTGATCCGCCACCCCCGCATCCTCGACGCGGTCGAGAGCGTGATCGGCCCCGACATCCTCTGCTGGGGGAGCCATTTTTCACCAAGCGCGCCAGCGACCCGGCTTTTGTCTCCTCGCACCAGGACGGCACTTACTGGGGCCTCTCGAGCGCGGACGTGGTGACGGCTTCGCTCGCGCTCACCCTATCGACGCCCGAGAGCGGCTGCATGCGTGTGGTCCCCGGCACGCACAGGGCGCAGGTGCCGCACACCGACACCTTCGCCGAGACCAACATGCTGAGCCGCGGTGTGGAGATCGCGGTGACGGTGAACGAGGACGAGGCGATCGACCTCGTGCTCGCGCCGGGAGAGATGAGCCTCCACCACGTGCTGATCTTCCAAGGCAGGCCGCCGAAACGCGCGAGCCACCCGCGCATCGGCCTCGCGATCCGCCACGTGCCAACGCATGCGCACCAGCTTGACGGCGCCCATGGCAGCGCCACCCTCGTGCGCGCCGAGGACCGCACCGGCCAATGGGAGCACGAGCGGCCGCCTCCGACCGACATGCACCTCGACTGCGTGGCCCACGACGCCGCGGTGCGCGACCGCTTACTCGGAACAGTCTACCGGGTCGCAGGCGGGAAGCAAAAGCTTTCCGCCACGGTTATGTAACGAATTGAACCGAGAACGATCAAGGGAGGACGGGCCGTGACGATCCGACGCAGGACCATGCTCGCAGCCGCGGCCTCGGCGCTGGCCGCGCCGCGCTACGCGCGCGGGCAAGGGACGATCAACCTCCGCATGGCGCACTCGCTCTCGACCACCGAGCCCGCGCATCTCGCCGCGGTGTTCTTCGCGAGGAACGTGCTCGAGCGCAGCGGCGGCCGCGTGCGAATCGAGGTGTTCCCCGGCGCCAGCTCGGCTCCGGCAAGGGCGTCAACGAGATGATCCGAGCCGGGGCGGACGTGATGAACATCAGCGATTTCGGCTACCTGGCCGACTTCGTTTCCGACGCCGGTATCAGCAATGGCGCTGTCTCGTGCAGCGGCACGACCAGTTCGCGAAGCTGTTCGCCTCCGACTGGTATCGCGACCTCGACCGGCGCATCCAGCAGGCTGGGTTCCGGCTGATCATGGCCGGCGCCTTCTCCGGTGCCAGGCACATGATCGCCGACTGGCCGATCCGCACCCCCGCGGACCTCGCCGGCATCACGGTGCGCGTGCTGCCCAACACGATGTGGATCGAGACCTTCAGGGCGATGGGCGCGCGCCCGACCATGGTGCGGTGGTCAGAGGTGTACAACGCGCTCGCACAAGGCGTCGTGCAGGCAGCCGAGCCGCCTCAGCGCAGCCTCTGGGGCGCGCGTCTGCACGAGGTGAAGAAGACGATCAGCACCATCGCGCACTTCATCGCGACGACGGCCTGGCCGATCAACAACGGCTATTTCTCGCGCCTGCCGCGCGACGTGCAGGACCTCTTGCTCGAGGAGGGGGCGAAGGGCGGGGCGGAGCAGACGCGTCTGACCAGAGCGATGGAGGAGGACTTTATCGCCCGCTTCAAGGGCGCCGGCGTGACGGTGTTGACCGATGTCGACCTCGCAGCCTTCCAGCGCGCCACCGTTCCCGTCTACTCTGCCTTCCCGCGCTGGACGCTGAACCTGCAGCAGACTGTGAGCCGAGTCCTCGCCTCGTGAGGCTCCACCTGGTCGCGGCCAACGCCGAGGAAGTCGTCGCCGGCGCGGCGCTCTGCGTCGTCGTGCTTGCGGTCTGCTCGGGGGTGATCACCCGCTACGTCATTTCCCAGCTCGCGCCCTGGGCCGGCGAGGCCGCTGCCTTCGCCTGGTGCGTGTTCGTCGGCGCGGCGGCTGTGGCCAAGCACGGCGGGCATGTCTCGATCGACATGCTGACCGCGGCCTTCCCGGCCGCGGTGCAGCGGGCGGTCCGACTCGGCGCGCAGGTGCTGGGCATCGCGTTCTGCGCCGTCGCCTCGGCGCTCGCGCTGCAGTTCAGCCTCGCCAATCTCGACAACCCCTAAGCCGTGCTGCGGCTGCCGCTCGCCATCCTCTACATGGCGCCGGAGACCGGCTTCGCGCTGATGGCGGTGCGATTGGCGGCGTCGATGCGCACGCGCCCAGGCGGGTGGGGCGCGTGAGGGGTCTGGCCCTTCGGCCCGTCTGGGTGTGCTCGGCCTGTTCGCGCTGAACGTGCCGGTGGCCTTCGCAATCGGCAGCGCCGCGCTTGCCTTCTTCGTCTCCGCGGAAGGACTGCCCCCCGAGATCTTGGCCCAGCGCATCGTCGCCGCGACCGACAGTTTCCCGCTGCTCGCGGTGCCGTTCTTCATCCTCGGTGGCTCGATCATGAACCGCGCTGGCATCACGCGGCGGCTGATGTGCCTTGCCGATGCTCTGGTCGGCCACACCGTGGGCGGGCGCGCGCAGGCCAACATCGTGTTCGCGGCGCTGATGGGCGGGCTCTCTGCTTCGGCCAATGCCGAGGCGGCGATGCAGGCGAAGATGCTCGGCCCCGAGATGATCAGCCGCGACTACGCGAAGCTTCACCACCGCGGTGATCGCCTGCGCGGCGGTGATCACGCCGATCATCCCGGCCGGGATCGGGCTCATCGTGTACGGCTTCCTCGCCGACGTCTCGGTCGGGCGGCTGTTCCTCGGCGGCGTCGTGCTGGGCCTGCTACTCGCCCGAGCACTGATGGTCTCGACCTGGGCGGTTTCGTGCCGCCGCGGCTACCTGCCGGTGCGCGACAGATTCGCCTGTCTGCCGGCGCTTGGGCGTGCCCTCCGCTGGGCCGCCTAGGCGCGCTGAACATACCCGTCTAAATCCTTGTGGGCATCCGCTACGGCATCTTCACGCCGACCGAGGCGGGCGCGATGACCGTGGTCTATGCGCTGCTCGTCGGCTTCCTCGCGCATCGCGAGCTGCGCCTTGCCGACCTGCCTGAGATCCTGACCGAGAGCGAGTCGCGACCGCGACGGTGATGCTGATCATCTGCGCCGCCGGCAGCCTCGGCTTCTACATGGCATGGGAGCGGATCCCCCCGTGTGTCGCGGCGGCACTCGTGGCTGCCACCGGCGACCCGCTTGTGCTCCTTCTGCGCGTGAAGCTGCTCTTGCTCTGGTCGGCATGCTGATCGCGGGAACGGCAGCGCTGACACTCGCGATGATCGCGGTGCTGGCGCTGATAATCTAGCATCCGCCGCTCGTGACGGCGCTGCCGAACGCGCTGATGGGGCCCGGATTGCGGAACGGCCGGGAATCGGCCGGCCGTTTCGCCTTCGGGCGGTCAGAGGCGCGTCAGGTTGCGGCAGCGCTGCCGGCGTTGATCTCAGCCTTCATTGCGCGCTGGAGCTTCTCGAAGGCCCGCACCTCGATCTGGCGCACACGCTCGCGGCTTATGCCGTATTGGTGCGAGAGGTCCTCGAGCGTGGTCGGCTCGTCCTTCAGCCGGCGCTCGATCAGGATATGCCGCTCGCGCTCGTTCAGCGTCTTCAGCGCATTGGCGAGCAGAGCCTTGCGCTTGCCCATGTCCTCCCGTTCGGCGAGCTCGACTTCCTGATTGTCGCTCTCGTCCACCAGCCAGTCCTGCCATTCGCCTTCGCTGTCGAGTCGCACGGGCGCGTTCAGGCTGTGGTCCGAGGCGGCGAGGCGGCGGTTCATCTGGATCACGTCCTGTTCTGGGACGTCGAGATCCTTGGCGATCTTCGCCACCTGCTCTGGCTTGAGGTCCCCGTCGTCGATCGCCTGCATCTCGCCCTTGAGGCGGCGGAGATTGAAGAAGAGCTTCTTTTGCGCCGCCGTTGTGCCCATTTTCACGAGAGACCAGGAATGCAGAATGTATTCCTGGATCGCGGCACGAATCCACCACATCGCATACGTGGCAAGGCGGAAGCCGCGATCTGGGTCGAAACGTTTGACCGCCTGCATCATGCCGACATTGCCTTCGGAGATCAGCTCCCCGAGCGGCAGGCCATAGCCGCGATAGCCCATAGCGATCTTCGCCACCAGGCGAAGGTGGCTGGTCACGAGCTTGTGGGCTGCCTCGAGATCGCCTTTCTCCTGCCAGCGCTTGGCCAATGCGTACTCCTCCTCCGGGGAGAGCATCGGGAACTTCCGGATCTCCTGGAGATACCGGGCGAGATTTCCCTCAGGGGCCATTGGTACGGCGAAGGCCGAAGCCATAGGCGGAACACCTCCGTCTTGCGCGATCAGGATTGTGAAGGGCCCTGCGCGAGCTGCGCGCACACTCGCACGGTTCCCGGGCCGAAGCGGATCACGATCAGGGGATTGGGCTTCGGGCGGCGCTGTCGGCTGCCGCGTCCCCCTTCCCCGGCTTGGCACTCTCGGCCCGAGAGTGCCAGCGCCTTAACAGTGCACCAGACAGCGCCAGCGGTGCAAGCCAAATCAGACCGAACTGGTCCGGATTTGGCCCTGATGCGGCCACAGGGCGTTCACGATTTCGCCAAGGTCAGGCGGCAGCGCCGTTTCGAACCGCAGCAGCCTGCCCGTGACGGGGTGGGCAAAGGCCAGGGTGGCGGCGTGCAGGGCCTGGCGGGGGAAGCCCGCCAGTCGGTCGGCGAGGTCGCGAGGCAGGGTCCTGGCCGCTGCCGGGATGCGGCGGCAGTAGAGCGGGTCGCCGATCAGCGGATATCCGGCATGGGCGAGGTGCACGCGGATCTGGTGCGTCCGCCCCGTCTCGAGCCGGCACTCGAGAAGCGACACCGCGGAGCCGTGGGCGCGCAAGCGACGCACCCTGGTCGCCGCCGGCTTGCCGCGCTGCACTACCGCCATGCGCTTGCGATCGACAGGATGGCGGCCGATCGGCGCCTCGATCCGGAAGTCGGGCTCTCGCGGCACACCCCAGGCGAGGGCGAGATAGGCGCGCTCGAGAGCGCGTGCGACGAAGGCCTCGGCAAGGGCGCGGTGTGCCCGGTCGGTCTTGGCGACCACCATCACGCCTGAGGTGTCCTTGTCCAGCCGGTGGACGATGCCCGGCCGAACCTCGCCTCCGAGCACCGGCAGCGCCCCTTCCGCGTGCGCAACCAGGGCATTGACGAGCGTGCCGTCAGGATTCCCAGGGGCTGGGTGGACGACGAGGCCCGCTGGCTTGTCGAGCACGATCAGGTGCGGATCCTCGTAGAGTATTGCCAGCTCCATGCGCTGCGGCAGAGGTTGCGCCGGGGCAGGCGGCGGCAGATTGACCGCGTATCTGGCCCCGGGACGAACCGGCTCTGCCGGGTCGCGCACGACCACGCCGTCGCGCGTGACATGACCGCCCTCGATCAGGGTCTTCAGGCGCGACCGGGAAAGGTCCGCCAGGGCAGAGGCCAGCCAGCGGTCGAGCCTCTGGTTGGCGGCGAGGCCATCAGCCACCATCTCCCGGCGGCACGAGGACGTGTCGACCGTCATCGGGGGAGTGTCCGACAATCCATGCGCGCGTTGAAGGCAGCAGTTGTCATCATGGGCGTGCTGATCGTCGCCGGCACGATCGCGCTCGCGGTGGTGATCGCCAATCGCTTCGGCTCGCGCAACACGGTGATGGTCGGAATCGAGGCGAGCCTGAACCAGCCTGCCGGCAGTCGAATCGTCGGCATCGCCGGCGCCGGCGAGCGGTTTGCCGTGCATCTCACCGGCGGCGGCCTGCCGGACCGGATCCTGCTGGTCGAGCCGGTACGCGGGCGGGTCGTCGGCACGCTTCTCGCCGAAGCGCCGGCTGCGGTGGCGACGCGATGATCGTCTCGGTTCGGCTCCACCCCGAAGTCGCTGTTGCGCTGCCGCGGCTTGCCGCTGCCGCGCTGCCGCGCGAGGCCTGCGGCCTGCTGACGGGGCGTCGTGAGGGTGACGTGCTTGTGCTCGACGGGCTCGCCCCCTCGCGCAATCTCGCGGAGGGCGAGGACGCGTTCGAGCTCGACACCGCGCTCCATCTTCGGCTGCAGCGCACCACCCGCGCCGTCGCCGCTGTCTGGCACAGTCACCCGAGGGGAGGGGCGACGCCCTCGGCGCGGGACGCGGCTTCTGCGTGGGATCCGGGGCTCGTCTGGCTCATCACGGCAGCGGGCGAAACCAGCGCGTGGCTGCCGGTCGGCCAGGGCGCGGGCTTCGCGCCGCTTCGGCTCTCCGTCGGCTGAGTGGGCTGCGATGCGCTGCAAGGCCGATCTGCCGTCCAAGACCTGTGCCGTCTGCGGCAGGGCTTTCGCCTGGCGGAAAAAGTGGGCCAAGGTCTGGGACGAGGTGCGCTACTGCTCCGACGCCTGCCGGAGCCGGCGCGGCGCCGCAGCCGGGAGGGAGAGAGATGCTGTTCCGGAGCGACAACGTCACCGCTGTGTGCGATGAGGTGATCGCGGCGATCCTCGCAGAGAACCGAGGCGACGCCGCGCCTTACGGCGCTGACCCGACCACCGCGCGGCTCGATGGGGCATTCGGCGCCTATTTCGAGGCGCGTGTGTCGGTGCATCCGGTCGCGACCGGAATCGCCGCCAACGCACTCTCGCTCGCCGCTGCTATGCCGCCGCCGGGCGCTGCCATCTGCCACCGCAACGCGCACGTCAACACCTCCGAGAGCGGCGCGCCTGAGTTCTTCTCGGGCGGCGGCAAGCTGCTCGTGCTCGACGGCGCGCACGGCAAGCTCTCTGCTGAGGCGGTGGAGGCGCTCGTCCGCAGCATCGCGCCCGACCGGATGCAGTCAGCCCCGCCGACGGCGGTGACCGTGACCCAAGGGACGGAGGCAGGCACCATCTACACGCTTTCGGAACTCGCAGCGATCAGCGCGGTCTGCCGCCGCCACGGCCTCGTTCTGCACATGGACGGGGCGCGGTTTGAGAATGCGCGGGCCGCCCTTGGCTGCTCCCCAGCCGACCTTTCCTGGCACGTCGGCGTCGACATCCTCAGTTATGGTGCGACCAAGAACGGGGCGATGTGCGCAGACGCTGTGGTGATCTTCGCCGACGGCCCCCACGCGGCCCAGCTCGGCCGCTTTATGGGGCAGCGGCGGCTGCGTGCGGGCCAGGTCTTCTCCAAGATGCGGTATCTCTCGGCGCAGCTTCTCGCGATGGTCGAAGGCGGCGTGGCGCTGCGCAACGCGGCGCATGCCAACCGCATGGCGGCACGGCTTTCCGCCGGTCTCGCCGCGATCCCCGGCGTGCGGCTGGTGCACCCAACGGAGATGAACGAGGTGTTCGTCTCGCTGCCTGGAAAGGTGCGCGAGGCGCTCGCGCGCGCGGGCTTTGCCGTGCGGCCCCGCCCGGACGATCCGACGGTCGTGCGGCTTGTCACCGCCTGGAACACGGCGGAGCAGGACGTCGAGGCGTTCCTTGCGGCTGCCGTGCCCCGAGCGGTCGCCTAAGCGGCGGGGCTGGGCGCCGGCGCTGAGGGGACAGCCATCTCGCTGTCCGCGCCTTGGTGGCGGCTTGATCTGCACCGCTGCGGTGGTTATAGGCGTTGGGCTGTCGGTCCCGTTCGTCTAGAGGCCCAGGACACCGCCCTCTCACGGCGGCAACAGGGGTTCGAATCCCCTACGGGACGCCATTGCCCGCAACTAAGGCATTGATGTTTCTAGGCCTCGACCTCCGGACGCCAGCGCCATCCCCAACATTTGTCCCCACACTCGGCGCGCGCTTGGCGGCGGCGGGGTCTCGTCCAGCGCGGCGGCCGAGATCACGCGCGGCATGGCGTGGCAAGGTCTCGGCAGCGTCGTCCGCAGTCGCGGCAGCGCGTGCCAAGACCTCGGCAGTCCCGGCCACGAGCGCGGCAACCTGCTCCGCGCACGCGGCAACCCGTTCCACGGGCACGGCAGAGGCATCCGCGAGCGCGGCAGGGGCATCCAAGGGCGCGGCAGTCTTGTCAGCGCGCGCGGCAGGTCTCGTCCGGCGCGGGTCGAGACCAAGCGGCTGTTGAGACCAAGCGGCGGTCGAGGCCACGCGCAGGTCTCCCGGGCAGGTCTCGGCCAGCGCGGCAGGCGAGCGCTGGCGCCCGTCTAGTTTTGGAACAGTTCCGAATCTGGACAAACCTTCAATCCATTGCAAATTCAACACATTAGTCCCGCGCCCGCCGTATCCCATTGGTGGCAAACGCGAATCCCGTGAAACACCCGTGAAACATGCGGAATTCCTCGACCCCCGCGCGGCGGCCTTAGGCGAGTCGCAGAACGCGGTCGGCGGATCGCCAGTAGGTAGTCGTGTTAGCGGCGCAGGGGCGGAAGCCGCTCTACGGCCAACGTAGAGTCAACGCGGAGCACGTGCCGGCGCGGATCAGGGACGGCGGCGGCTTCGGAAATTATCGGGGCCGCCGACAATTTGCCGCCCCTGCTGCTTCCTCGTGGCGGCGGGCGCGGAATGCCGAGATCAGCTACGGCGGGCTTCACTTCTGCTGCAGTGCGGCACAAGTCGCTGCGGCACCGTCCGAAGCGCGGACCGCATGTCGCACAGCGGCAGCACGGCTTGCCGCCAATCGGCCCGTAAGTCTGATGGTAAGCCGAAGCTCATAAGGTCAGAGTGGTTGAATAATCGGTGCGCCTGCCAGACCCCGCTGCGCCGTTGCAGGGAAACCGAACCTTTCGGCAGGATCGTGCGCGAGAGATGTGATGAGGGCGCAATGGCGGGCGATTTGAGCGCGGCTTCGGGGTCGCATCGAAAGGCCTCAACGCGGCGAGACCCAGGAGGTTGGCGGAGGGTAAGCGCTGCGGCTTGGGCAGCATGGCTGTTTGCGCTGCTGCCTGGTTCGGCCGAGGCCACGACTGCCGAGCGCGTCTTTGCCGCCGTGTCGCCCTCGGTCGTGGTAGTTGAGCCCGGGCAGCAAGGAAGCGGCGTGGTGGTGATGCGCGGGTTTGTCGCGACGAACTGCCACGTGATCGGCGAGGCGACGCGGATCACCGTCCGCCGCGGCCGTATCTCCCATGCGGCATCCCTGATGCGGAGGGACCTCTCACGAGACGTTTGCCTGCTTGAGGTGCCGACGCTCGAGGCTCCCCCGGTTACCATGAGACCCGCGACCGATTTGCGCGTTGGTGCCGCAGTCTATGCCGTTGGCGCGCCGCAGGGGCTGGAACTGAGCCTTTCGGCTGGGCTTGTGTCGCAGTTGCGCAGGGCTGAGAGCGGGCCGCTGATCCAGACGACGGCGCCTGTCTCGCATGGTTCCTCCGCTGGGGGATTGTTCGATGAGCGCGGCAATCTGGTGGGGCTGACGACGTTCCCGCATGAGCAAGGCCAGAACCTGAACTTCGCCGTGCCGGTGGAATGGGTAGCCGCCGCCGTGAATGAGCTGTTTGCGTGGCGTCGCTGCCGGGCAGCGCCCGAGCCGCGTTGTGTGATCGAGGAGGCTTTGGCCGCAGCGCGGAACATATCGATTCTGTGGAGCGGTCCTCGGCGCAGGCTCGGGTTGGGGACCGGCAGGCGTCTGCCCGGACTTTTGCGGCCGCACTGGCAACCGCCCGCGAGATTGCTGAGCCTTGGCATCGGTCGTCAGTGCTCAGTGCGATCGCCCTGGCTCAGGCACGGGCGGAGGACATTCCCGGCGCGATGACGACTGCGGGCGAGATTGCTAATCCCTGGCACCGGCCGTTGGCGGTGAGTGCGATCGCCCGGTCGCTGGCACGGGCGGAGGATGTCGCCGGCGCGATCGCTATTGCGCGCGAGATTGCCGATCTCGATTATCGAGTCGCGGAGCTGACCTCGATCGCCGAGGCTCAGGCACGGGCGGGCAATGGAAGGAGCGCCTTGGAGGCAATCGACGCTTTCGCTTTCCTTACCGCTGCCAAACGCGCACGTGGTCTCGCAGGTGTTGCGTCCGAGCTCGACTCACCGAGGCCATAGTTATGAAACGAAACGCAAATCTCGACTGTTCTCTGAATGCCTTCTGGCCGACCGCCGCACCGCCGCCCAAAACCGCTGCAATCGAAACGCTGGCGCATCGCCTCCGCCGACCATGAAGCCATCAATGCGGCCCTGCGCGCACATCGTGCCGCGTCGTACCGCAACGCATTGCGCATCGTTTGCTGCTTGTGGAATCAGGCTGCTACAGCCTGCGAAGGCAACCACTTGCCGCTGGTCTCACGCATCGCCTATCGCCGCCCCGGAGACTCCGGGGGCGACTCCGCCAACCCGTTAGGAAGCCCGTAGAGGCCGCTCCACCCCCCGGCCGCTACTACCCTACCGCCGACCCGCCGACCGCGCTCTACGACTCGCTGGAGCCGCCGCGCAAGCGTGCGCGGCAGGCCGCGTGTTTCACGCATGTTTCACGGAATTCCCGTTTGCCACCAATGGGATACGGCGCGCGCTGGACTAAGTCACTGAAGCTTCGAAGGCTAGAAGGTTAGAGGGGGTGGCGAATGTCGGGGCCGGGGACAATCGGCCGTCCCGCGCGGGTCTAAAAGGGGAACGCTTCCACATGTTGCCATTGGCGACCCCCATGCTCCGGGGGCCTCGACCGCCGCTTGGTCTCGACCCGCCGCCGCCAAGCGCGCGCCGAGTGTGGGGACAAATGTTGGGGATGGCGCTGGCGTCCGGAGGTCGAGGCCTAGAAACA
>Ga0308419_1002463_pt1 | contig 11948 bp, 17 predicted proteins | sample HotsprSampleMS50_FD_203674 | JGI IMG/M metagenome (GOLD analysis project Ga0308419, IMG submission 203674) | Hot spring phototrophic mat microbial communities from Mushroom Spring, Yellowstone National Park, Wyoming, United States - 20090730_MS50 ... | reverse complement strand
CTACTGCGACCCATCACCGTCGGCGTCTACGACCTGTGCGACCGCTGGGTCGAGCGTAACATGGACCGAGCGGACCCTGCCCGTCCCCTTGGCCGCTTGCCAAGAAGGTGAAAGGTCCCATCTCCGAGGCTCGTCCGTTTCCCTTCCCGGAGCCTATCTATGCTCGTCTCGCGCAAGCACCGCCGCACTGCTCCTCCAGTCAAGGGATCGGTCGGTATCGACCGCCGTACCGCGTTCTGGCTGGGCGGCGGCGCGCTGGTCTTGGGTGGTCTTTTCGGCGCGGCCGTCTGGTGGCAGTCGCTCATGACGCCGCGCCGGCCCCCGGAGGCGGCGGAGAGCGACCTGCTGACCGAGACGGATGCGGACCTGGCTGTCGGCCAGACCGGCGCGCCGGTGCTGGTCGAATACGCCTCCCTGACCTGCCCAGCCTGCGCGATCTTCGCGGTTCAGATCTGGCCCGAGCTCGAGCGTCGCCTGGTGCATCCCGGGCGTCTGCGCTTTCTCTACCGAGACTTCCCGCTCGATCCGGTGGCCCTGGCCGCCTCCGTGATGGTGCGCGCCCTACCGGCAGAGCGCCGACTCGACGCGATCAAGGCGCTCTACGCGCAGCGCGACGCCTGGATACCGACGCGCGCGATGCAGCTGTCCGAGGTGCGGCGCTGGGTCGCTGATCGCGCTGGTTCCGTGGTCGGACTTTCTCCAGACAACGCCTTCCAGGCCGTCTCTGACGGAAGTTGGGAGCGGCGCATCGCGGAGCTGCGCTTCAAGGCGCAGGAAGCGGGAATTGACCGCACGCCGACTTTTGTCCTACCCAACCGCGAGCGCTTCGTGGGTCTGCGCGCGCCGTCTGAGTTCGTCTCGATGGTGGAGCAGGCGCGCCCCTGAGGGGCAGAGCTCAAAGGAGCTCGGCCTCGGGCCGACACAGGCTGCGCCGTCCATGGCCTATCCGGAGATTGATCTCGCGGGATTCCTGCCGCATGGCCTGGCTCTGCCGCGCGGTGCGGTCGGCGTCGCGCATGCGGTCGAACGTCGTGTCGTCGAGGCGAGCAATCGCGCCCACGCGCGCCCCGATGGCGAAAAAGGCGAGTTCCATCGGCAGGATCCGCCGGTCCGCCACATCCGCCCGGGCAGGTCGGTTGATGCCCGCCTGTTTCAGGGTCTCTGGTCCGGACGGATCGACCTCTATCCTGGCGGGCGCCGACGCGTCCTTTGGGAGGGCGCGCTGGGGGTGACGAGGAAGACGGGGCGCCCTTTTGAGACATCGCACCCGAGCCCGGCGCAGGGCGCGGCGACGGCGCCAGGGCGGTTCGGAGTGTTGCGCCGCGCAACGTAGGCGTGGAGCACGTCGCCTACCTCAACGGCACGAGCGACGCCGCGGCCGCCGGGAGCAGGGCCGAGAGGGGGCTCGTCCTTGAGCCCGAGCGCGGAGAGAAGACCGGACAACATCGGGGGTTCTCCTGTGCCTGCAAGGTTGCCCGCGTCCGACACGTCCGCAAGTCCACCGGCCAGGGACGCGGACGGGAGGCCTGGTGCGCGCACGAGGGCCAGCAGGGTATCCGGTGAGGCGACGAGCGCGGCCTCGGTCAGCGCTCGGAATCTTCGCCGACGCTGTCGTCAAGGCCGTTGGCGCGTCGGCGGTCCTGGTTGGCCATCTCGGTGCCCCAGCGGTCATGCCGTCCGCCCTCGTGGGCGCGCCGGGGGTGACTGGCCTAGGAGAAGACGACGCGGTGACGGTCAATGACAGGGGTGTAGAGGACGTGGTCGTCGCGCTTGGGTGGCGGCGACCATCAGGCGGGACGACAGCGCGCGTACCACATGGGCATCGTCGAGAAAGAGGGCAGCGTCCGTCGGGGGCATCAGGCGGGCGCCGGCCAGAGCGAGGACGACAAGCCTCATCCGAGGCGCTCCGGCGCCAGGTCAGTGTTGGCCGCGACCCAGGCTGCGACGGCGGGATCGGCCAGGCGGACCTGGCCGTCGGCCATATGCAGCGCCACCGCGCGCATCACGAACACCTCGACCGAGATCCGGTGGAGACGAGCCATCGCCTCGATCCCCCCCCGGGGGGGCGGCCCCGCTTCTGGGAGGCGGAGCCGAACGTCGAGCGTCTGAGTTGTCATGAGGGAGCTCCCCCGATCCGGTTCCGCGTCCGGCCCTCTCTCGGAGCCGGTCCGGAACGTGGGATAGGGGCGCGCGACCATGACGAAAACGTCCGGGCCTGCGAGCTTTCGTCTTTAGGCCTAATGTCCTTCGCCTGCCTTTCATCCGAGTTCTTCTCGGCACGGTGCGTTTGGCCGAGCCCTTGTCTGTTGCGATAGACCGCCTTATATCGCGTCTTGCCGGGTGTGTTCCCGGTGTTTCTCCCGGTGTTTCTCCTGATCTTTGGCCCGGCGCGTCCGAGGACGGCCGGGCCATTGTTTTGTTAGGAGATCCTCCGCGCGCCGTTCCAGGATGCGGATCCCACCTCCTTCGGCGATGACAGACCTGTTCTTCCTTGGCGACCTCCACGGCAACACCGCCCCCCTCGAGAGCTTGCGCGCGGCGGGCGCGGGCGCGGCCGTGCTCGTGGGCGACCTCGGCCTGACCGTCCCCTTCCCGCGCCTCCAAGAGACCGCCGGCGTCTTGCTACGTTACATCCCCGGCAACCACGATGCCGACAGCGACACATTCCACGATGCCCTCCTCACCGCCGCCCCGGCGGCGAACCTGCATGCCAAGGTCGAGGTCCTGGAGGGGGTCAGGGTGGCCGGGCTCGGTGGGGTGTTCCGTGGCGCCGTTTGGATGCCCCCTGCCTGTCCTGTCTTCCGCGATCGCCGCGCCCATCTCGCTGCCCTGCTGCCCGAGCGGACGCCCGGGCTGTCCGCCGACCGCCGCCGCTGGCGCGGTGGTTTGCCGAGACGCCACCGGGTCTCGATCTATCCCGAGGATCTGGCGACCTTGGAAGGCCAGCGCGCCGACGTCCTCGTCGCTCACGAGGGGCCTCATTCGCCCGCCCTGCTGGGGCGCCGCGGCGAGCCAATGGGCTTCACCGTCATCGAGGAGGTTGCACGGCGCTTGGGCGCGCGCTGGATCGTGCATGGCCACCACCACCGATCCTACGAGGCCTGCCTTGGCGGCGGCCTGCGTGTTCGGGGTCTTGCCATCGGCGAGGTCTGGCGCCTGCCCTGATGTCCGACGCTGGGCGCAAGCGGCGGTGCGTCCTACCTTGCCAAGATAGGCCTGCCGCAGGGCGTCCCGGCCGGCCTGGTCTCGTCTTCGGACGCCGGGGAGCGAAAGCCATGGCAGACGCAGCCCGCCACCTAGAGGTCCTCGAAGAGCGCCACCGCGTGCTTGATGATGAGATCGACGATGCCCAGCGCGGCCACGTCGTGGATCCCGTGCGGCTTTCCTGGATGAAGCGCCAGCGTCTGGCACTGCGCGACGCGATCGAGCGGCTTCGCAACCTCCGCCGCGCCAAGACCTGACGCTAGCCCGCAGGGACAGCCGCGATCCAGGGAATCGCGGCGCCCTCAGCAGCAACATCCCATCCGTCCTCGAGAACCTCGAGGGCGAGCCGGTCGAGTGCGTCGAGCGGACGTCCGAGCGCCGCCGCCCAGGCCTCCTCCTGCGCCGTGGCCCAGGCGATCCGCCAGTCTTCCCGGGTCGCCTGCCGATGCGCACTCTCCGCCCGGGCGGCTGAGGGCTCGATCGGCGGATAGGCGCTGAGCCAAGCGCGTATGCTCTCCTCCTGGCGCGCCCGTGCCGCGCGCAGGACCGCGCGCCGCCGGCGCAAGGCTTCGACGACGGACGCGGCTGTGGCCGCGTCTGGACAGGCACACAAGGTCCAGCCGATCTCGCCAAGATCCCTCCCGCCGCGCGCCTCCGGCGGGGGAATGGCCTGGACGAGGACGATGCCTGGCGTCATCGGTCCTTCGCGCCGCTGGCGCGGCTCATGATCTTCTCGAGAAGGCGACATTCGGCGCCCAGCCGCTCCACATCGGTCCACAGACCCACGAGATCCGCGCGATAGGTTTCGGCGCTCTGTCTAAAACCCTTGAGCGTCGCGCGGACCTCGGCCAGCGCCAGGCATGGGCGGATCGCCTCCGCCGGCTGGGCGTCCCCCGGGGCCGTCAGGTGTATCCGCGCGGCGACAAGTCGGAGAGAGTCAACGGACATCTGAGGACGCCTTCTTGAGCGTTTTTTGAAGATGGGAGCATCGTGCGCCGTTCGGAACCTCAGAACGGCGCCCGTGGCCGTTGCCGCCGTGTCCTCCAGGGCCGCCGTCGTGACCATCATGGCCACCGTGATCGCCATGACCTCCGTCATGACCGCCGCCGTCCGTCGCGCCGCCGCCGGAGCCATCGTTGCCGTTGTCGGCCTGGGGCAGGCGATGCTGTGCCCGTCCAGCAGCAGGCGCCGCCGTCTCAGGTCGCCCCGACCTCGGCGCCAGTGAAGCACTGGAGGATGCCGGCGGCGAGCATGCAGGCCGGCTGGATATCGAGCCTAGCCTGGAAGACGCTTGGCGCAACACTCGCCCGACGGCCCAACAAGGCTGCTAGGGCCGCCGCGCGGACAACATGGCCGCGACCAAGACAACCGCGACGAGAGAAGCTTGTACGACAGGGATGAAGGCGACGAGCGCCGCCCAGATTCACACCAGGGGATAGTGGCGTCTGAGCAGATAGCCTGCAGACGCATGGAAGCGCACCATGATCACCGGACAATGCTCCATGACAACCTGGGGCGCCGGGCCGGAGGAGGACCGTAGGGGCTGCCAGTCTCCAGGTCCTTGGCGGAGACTTCGTCCTGACGCCACCGCGACCGGGCGCCGGTGGCGCGCGAATAGCGGGCGGTCATACGGGCTCTTCCGGAACGGTTCTCCCTTGGACGGGAGGGGGTTCCGGCCATGACGACGTAAAGCGATCGGGCGGTCCGTCCAAGGGGAAGGGCTTGCTCTGGTTGCAGAAGACCCATCTTCTATTGCCAACGCCATCCAAGGAGATCGTCCCATGGCCCGCATCACCGTTGAGGACTGCCTGCCGTTTGTTCCGAACCGATTCGAGATGATCCTGCTGGCTGCGGCGCGAGCGCGCCAGCTGAATCTCGGTGCGAAGCCGCTGGTGGAGCCGCAGCGCGACAAGCCGACGGTGGTCGCGCTGCGCGAGATCGCAACCGGCAATCTCGATCTCGACCTCCTGCGTGTTGAGGCGGGTAGCAGACGTAGAACGGCCGACACCGCGCCCTCGACGGACGCGATCGAGGAGATCGGGGCCGTGCCGAGCACGCTCGAGGCCGCGCTCGACAGTGGCAAGATCGGCCCGGCGGACGTTGCCACCGACGCTGTCTGATTCCCTGGTGCGGGCCCGGCCACCTCGCAGCGCTCCACCGACCTCGAGACGACATCGCTCTATGTGCGGTTTGAGGCCGACCGAGCACGTTGTGCCGACGCAGTCATTTCGGAGATACAGGTGCTCTCCGCTGTCGCCTGGAAAGCCTGGAGGTCAAGGGATACGTCCGGGAGCTTTGGGCTTCCTGGCCCCGCTCTTGGAGGGCTGCATCCTCGCCTTCCGCTGATCGCCACCGCCGCCTGAGACGTTCCTCAAGCGGTTCCTGCGTCCCGTCGGGCTGACGTTGTGCCTTGCCGCCGCCTGCCACCGCCCGCACCCGTTCTTCGTTCCCGAGGGCTGCTGATCCTTCAGTCTGGCAGCCGCCAGTCGATGGTGCCTCGTTTGTGCGCCTCGAGAAAGGCGTTGGTCCGCGAGAAGGGGCGCGAGCCAAGGAAGCCCTTGGCCGCGGCATAGGGCGAGGGGTGGGAGGTCCGGATCACGAGATGCCGCGTCCCATCGACCTGCGCTGCTGTCTCTTGCGCATGTCGTCCCCACAGCAGGAAGGCTGTCGGCGGTCCGGCGGCAACGTGCGCCACGACGGCATCGGTGATGGCCTCCCATCCCCGTCCGGCGTGGCTGCCGGGGCGGTGCGCGCGAACCGTCAGGGAAACGTTCAGCAGCAGCACTCCCTGGTCGGCCCAGGCCTCGAGGCAGCCGTGCGACGCGGGAGGAATCCCGAGGTCGTCGGCCAGCTCGCGGAAGACATTACGCAGTGATGGTGGCACGGCAACGCCGCGGCGCACGGAGAAGGAGAGTCCGTGGGCCTGGCCCGGGCCATGGTAGGGATCTTGGCCGAGGATCACCGCGCGCACGCGTTCCGGCGGTGTGCGCCGCAGCGCCTCGAACCAGAGATCCTGGGGCGGCAGAATGCAAGCGCCGGCGGCGCGTTCAGCGTGCAGGAAGGCGCGCAGACCTTCTATGGACGGGGAAGCGAGGACCGGCTCGAGGGCCGGACGCCAGGAATCGGGAACGGCCATCATCGCGATGCTCCTGCGGCGGCGAGGGCGAGGCAGTCGTGGGCCAAGAGGGATCGACCAAGGACATAGCCACCGCCCAAACCTCTTGCGAGGAGGCGCGTTTTCACGACCATGCGTAGCGTATCCGTCCTGCGTGGCTCAGGTACGGCGCAGGCGTACAGCGCGCTTCGCTTGGCGGAGATCGGGGCTCCAGCCCCTGGCCTCGTCCGGCAGTTGTCGGAGGCGCCGAACGCGCGGTGGCCGAGGGGTCTGGGCGCGGTGGATCGTGCGACGATCAGACGCGTCTGCGACACCAACGCGTGCTCGCCCATCAGCCTGTCATGAGCCAAGGTCCAGCCGATCAGGGGATGGACGATCGGAGGCGACCGCTCTTTCGCCGATACCTAAACGACAAGAAACGAAGCCGCGCGTGTCCGATCCGTACGGCCGATGTGCTCGAACGGCTGGGCTGATGGCGGATCGGGGCGATCCGCGGGTCAGCGATGCGATGGGCCGTCAGGTCCGGAATCTCGAGAAGAGCGGCACCGGCAGCACCTGCCGCCGGCGCGACGACGAGAGCGGGACACGGCGTCCGAAAGAGGACCGCCAGCTGCTGCCCTTTGCGCGCGGTGCGCAGATCGGCCCGTCTTTCCCCGACGCCTCCGCCCGCGCGCTCCAGAGGCGAAGGCGACCGCCCTCGCGGATGTCTGGTTCTCGTCTTCTCTCTTTGGCCCGCGGATCTTTCTCCGTCGGACCCGACCGCGCTGGACGCCTATCCGGGTACTGGCGATCCGGCCGTTCAGATGTCGGATCTTTCCGTCGTGACCCTGGTCTGGGGAGCGCTCGAGGGGATCGCGGCCGTTATGAGCAACGGGCGCGCCGGGGCGGCTGAGGTGCGGCCGCGTAACACCGGTGTTGAGACGGGGAGGCTACCGCGTTCGCAGGGCTCAGGGGCCGGCTTGTTGCTGGGGACGGTGGGGCTGGAGCAGGTGCCGCTCGTCTGGACGTCTCTGGCGCTGTCGGGTGGTGAGACGGTCGAGGACGCCTACGCGGGCCGGCGCTTGGTGCCGGGGAGACCTGCCGGGCGGAGTTCTGTCCCGCGGGTGCGCCCGGGATGCCTATGCTGGCGCGCCTCGAGGATGCGGTCGGCGCCTTCCCCCTCCCTCCAGCCTCCGTAGGTCCGCGGACGGAGGTTCACCGCCCGCAAATGATCGCTTTTCCGAGGGCCAGCCTCCGCGGACCCGCAGACGGAGGAGTCGATGCCTGAAGCCCTGCGTCGTGACGGCTGTGTCGGACGGAGGTCCGCCGCCCGAAGTGCCGCTGCCGCAGGATCCCACTTCGGCTGTCCTGCCGACGGGCATGCCGCTGGGGTGGGTCGTTCCGGCGAGGCCACGCGATCAGTCGCCGCGCCTACCGCTGTCCGACAGCGCCATACGGCGCTAAGGTGACGGTTCAGCCGGGGAAGTCGTCAGGCAGAGTGGCGTTCGAGAGGCTACGCTGGCCGAAGAGCAGCCTTCCGCCGGCGCGTAGTCCCTGCGCCTCCCAGTCGATGGCGTTGAGGGCCTTGACGGCGGAGGGCAGATCCAGAGCCGGATCCTTCGGGAAGAGTGCGAGGATGCTGCCATCCCACCGCGGGCAGTCGTGGAGGAAGAAGGGTGCTGGATGCCGCGTTTTGGCATTGACATAGATCCGCGGCCCCCTCTCTCCCCCCTTGGGCAGGCCGCGGGTCCAGCGCCACCAGTCGTTGTCCCCGAACGGGCGGGCCTGACGCGCCTGCAGTGCTGCGCGGTGTGGCAGGAGACTTGGATCGGGCGCGGGCAGATCAGGGACGAGACGCCGCAAGCGACCGGTGGTCCGCGTGGTTGAGACGACGAAGGGCAGGGCTGCGGGACTATCCTGGGCGAAGAGTGCATCTGCGCCTGAGACGGCGCCGACGCGGACGTCAAAGACATCGCCGAGACGCCGCCGTCCCCGAGCATCGAAAAGCAGCTGGCCATCGCGCAGTACCATCTCGCGTCCGTCGTCGAGGCGGCGATCGGTCCGCCCCTTCTCCCAGCGCCAGATGGCGCAGGTTGGCCCGTAGCCCGGGAAAACCCGGGTATCGCCAAGTTCTTCCCAGTGCGTGAAGGCGCCCTCCCTCCAGAGGCGCTCGTTCAGTGGTCTGGAATGGGTGGCGTTGAGGAAATCACGGGGGGTGATGAAGACGATCTCGCCGCCCTCCTCAAGGAGGTCAAGGCAGCGCCAGACGAAGAAGACATAGAGGTTTGTGCGCCGATCGAAGGTGGCGACGGGTAGCAAATCGCGCGTCTCCGGACGCACATCCTGGAAACGCACGAAGGGCGGGTTGCCGACGATTGAGGCGAAGCGTCTGGAGGGCGTCCAGGCGAAGAAGTCGGCAATCTCGGCGCCCTCGGGCGCGATGCGAGCGTCGATCTCGACACCTGTGCGCCGATCCGCCGGCAGGGCATGAAAGAAGGCGCCGTCGCCGCAGGAGGGTTCAAGTATGGCGCCGTGGTTGCGCAGCAGCCCTAGCATGTGGGCCACGATCGAGGGTGGGGTGAAGACCTGTCCAAGGACAGCGACATCACGCGACATCTGGAGGACTCCTGCGTCGGCGAAGGCGGGCAATGAGATCCTTTGTGGCATCGGCGGCTTCCTGGCGCAAGGCCGACGTTGCGTCAGGCAGGAAGCGGCCCGCACGGTGGTAGGCCGCGCGCTTGGCAGCCAGGAGGTCGCTCTCGACCATCGCCCCAAGTAGACGCCTAGCCGCTTCGTCCCAGGGCAGAGCGGCAGGATCGGGGCCGAAGAGAGGGGCGGCGGTGTGCTCCTTCCCCCAATGGACCTGGAAGGGGGGATTGCTGGCATTGGCCTGGACATGGGTTAAGCGCTTGAGAGAGAACAGGTTGCCTTCCCTTGAGATTCCGTCCTGATCCTTGAGGAAGACCGCGAAATAGTAGTCCGCGTTGTCTGCGAGCCCCGCGTCTATGGCCCCCTCGCCTTGGATGACGGCGTAGAATCCAGCGTCCTTCGATAGCCACCCCTCGCTGGCCTCGTCGCCCGGATAAATACCGTGGATGGCCCAGAGCAGGCCAATGCGCGCATTGACATTATCAGCCGTCTTGCCGGTGGTGATCTTGACATTGATAGGCGCTCGGAAGGGGACGTCGTCGGGAAAGCGCCGGAAGAAGGCTTCGAGTTCGCACCAGCCCCGCTCTGGGAAAATGCGGATCTCAACGAGGATTCCCCACTCGGCAGCGACGGCTTCGATGGCCGTCTGAAGGATCCCAACCGCTCCCTGCTCGCTCTGTACCGAGCCATAGCGGCCGTGCGCGGGATCGAGGCCGAGTCCTTCGAGACGGCGCATCGCTTCGCGCAGGAGGGCATAGGCCTCAGCTTCTCGGACGGTAGGACGAGGAGGGATCAAGGGAGTACCCGGTTCTCTGGTCCATCGGATGAAGGAAATGGGTTTGTTCGTTGTGCGCCGGTCCCAGCCGTTCTTCCGCTCAGGGTCTCCAAATTTGGAAGACCTCGGTCGCAGGTAGGGTGGCGCACTCCGTCTCGGCGCGCCTGCACCGATCGGCGGTGTCGGTGATGAAGAACTGCCGAATCTCGGCGCCCTTCGCGAGTCCATCAAGGACGCTGTCGCTGAGTCCTAGGTTACACCGCTCGGCGGTGCAGTTCTGACATCGTATCGGATCGCGGCCCTAGGTGGCGGGATTCGCTCGATCGGCGTTGGAGAGCGGCCATCCGTCGTCGGCGAAGGACCACGGCGGGGCGGGTTACAGACGACGAAGACGTCCCTAAAAACGGCCGTACCCCGCCAGTCCCACGCTCGGATCTCGGTCCTGCCGGGGCGCAGGACCAGGCCGGTTGGGATCGAGCGCATGTTCGCGCCTCTCCGCACCCCCGCGGAGGTGGCGGAGCGACATCTTGGATACGCGGCAAGCCTGCTGCGCACCGTTGAAGCCGGTGCGCATCAGGAAGTGGAAGAGGGCAGTTGCGGAAGGGCGAAGGAGGGGGAGGCTGGAGAGACAGATAGGGTAGTGGCGGACGGGCGTGGGCGACAACACGCCCCCATATCCAATCTATGTCGCTGTTCGTCTCTGCGCCATCCTGTGCGGCGCTGCTTGCCCCCGAGACGTGGCGTTTGCGGCCGGGGGGCCGAGATGCGGTCCGACTACGCTTCTGGGCCGGAGAGGAGGGTCCTTGGGATGCCGAGATTCGCGTCTCCAAGGTGTCGGAGCGACGGCGCCGGATCATGCTGTCCTTGGATCTCCATTTGCCGTCGCGCCACCTGGCAGGAGAAACCTGGAGGCTGCTGCTCGCCGACGCGCTGCTGCCGGCAGGATCGGAGGAACCGCTGGAGGCGGGACAGGATCTGCTGTCGGCCCTTGCGTATTCTCGAATGCTCGGTTCTCTGAAACGTCTAGCCCTGGCGCGCCGCGTCGCTGGTCTGGTCGCGCCGGCGGAAGCGGATGCGACAGCGCCGTGGCTGATCTTGGGGCGTTGGATGCGCGAGACGGGTCGGCGGTGGCGCCTGCCGCTGCCGGAGGGGTTCTTGGGAGGGATCCTCTGCCGCGGTCCCTTCGGGACCTGGGGAGGGGCTAGCGACGGGGCGCTGGCAGGGACGATCGGAGAGATCCGCCCTCTTTCGCGTCATGAGCGGCTACGTTGGACAGCGGATGCGATCGCGGAGATGGAACGCCTCTGCGGTCCAGACGCGTCCCAGCGGCTTGCCCGAGCCTTGGAGCGAGGAGGAATCGGCAGTAGGTGAGGTCAAAAAGAGGTGGGGTTTTCTTCCGTCTCCTTATGCTGCTTCTCGAAGACCCGCCGGAAGCCCCAGGGGCCTTGGCCTTGAGACCGAAAAGATTGACGAGGATCTCCCAGATGCTTTGGATCTGAGGGCTGAAAGTCTCGACGCTGTCGTTGTAGCCCTGGCGTGCGAAGGCGCCCTTGTTTTCGGTTTCCTGGATTTTCTCAATCCAGATTATTAAATTGACTCACGCTGTCTTCTGATTGCTTTCAATAAGCCAATAAGCGCTTAGGGATTATAATTAAAGTAAAAGTTAAATAAACGGAGATTGGTTTCGCAGGCCGATCTTTCGAAAATGCGTTTGACATCTTCGCCATCCTGGTACTCCCCCCCTGAGAGCCTCGGGCCAGAGGCCGCTCTCAGGCGATGGCTCTTTTTATTTTGGTTATAGTTCCATCACGGAATCCATGCGGGTCACGATCCTCGGCCGGCAGAAGAGCCTCGTCCGGATCCTGTAGCTCGATCGCTGCGTGATCCGCCAGATGATTGATCGCTGCGTGATCCGCCAGATGATTGTCGCCAATCTCGAAACGAGATGACCAGAATTCCATCAAGTCTCGAAAGAACAAGGGCGCGGGTCTGGGCTGATACCCCCAACAAAGGCTAAACGAGAAGAGATTTGCCTGCGCGGTGAACCTTTTAGAGATTCGGCTGACATCTCCGCCGGTTCGACAGTGGTGTCATCGGGACCCCCAGGGGAAAAGCCGATCTCGGACCATCGTTCCCTTTGTTTAGGTTCTCATCCCGTACGGGTCGCGCGATCCGCAGAGATCCTCACCAAGGAATACCCCTGAGATTTCAGCGCTGCCAGGAACA
>Ga0308419_1002462_pt1 | contig 11949 bp, 9 predicted proteins | sample HotsprSampleMS50_FD_203674 | JGI IMG/M metagenome (GOLD analysis project Ga0308419, IMG submission 203674) | Hot spring phototrophic mat microbial communities from Mushroom Spring, Yellowstone National Park, Wyoming, United States - 20090730_MS50 ... | reverse complement strand
TAAGATTAATTCTTTAGCTCCGTTAAGAGCAAGAAATTTAGCTTCTTCAATCAGTGATTCAAGAGGTCGTGATTTATGTTTTCCTCGCATTAAAGGAATCGCACAAAATGAACAAGGATGATCACATCCTTCGGAGATTTTTAAATAAGCAAAATGAGAAGGAGTTGATAATAGTCTTTCACCTAACAAGTCGTATTTAAGATTACCGCCGAGTTCATTAAGTATTTCTTCATATTTCTCTGTTCCAAAGTAAACATCTACTTCGGGAATCTCCTTTATTAAAGTATCTTTATAACGTTCTGATAAACAACCAGCTACAATAAGTTTCTTAAGTTTGCCTGAATTTTTGAGATTAACAGCATTAAGAATAGTGTTTATTGATTCTTCTTTAGCTGCTTCTATAAAGCCACAAGTATTGATTATTACAGTATCAGCTTCATCTGGTTCACTTGCAATAGGAATTTTATTTAATTGAATCTGTCTTAACAATCTTTCAGAATCAACAGTGTTTTTTGAACAGCCTAAAGTAATAACGGATATTTTTTCTCTAACTTTCATATTGTATAATAAAGATAAAAATAAATAAATGGTGCACTATAATAAAGTGAATCAAATCTATCATACACTCCACCGTGACCAGGTATAATATTAGAAGAATCTTTTGCTCCAGCATCTCTTTTAAGCAGAGATTCAATCAAATCTCCAATCTGTCCTATTACTCCGATTATTAACGAGATAATCAATGTTTGGTAATAACTTAAAAAAACAAGAAATAGTTCTTTAAATAAAATCATAGTTAAAATGGAAGATAAAAATCCCAAAATTGCACCTTCCCAGCTTTTGTTAGGGCTGACTCTTGGAAACAATTTATGTTTACCAAATTTAGTTCCACCAAAAAAAGCAATTGAATCACAAACCCAGATGGTTCCTAAAATAGATATTATTAGATAACCTCCATTTATATAACTTACGAAAAGTTGATTAAATAACTCTCTGATTCCAATTAAAGAGTGTCCACTGATTGAAAAAAATAAAAATCCAATGGTAGTCAATCCAATATTAATAAAAGGAGAACCATTGTTTCTAAAAAGTTCAATTAGAAGAAGTAATAAAAACCATATTGAAATTATTAAAAATAAATTCTCAATAAGCTTTAGATATGAGTTTATAATAATCACAGTTATTCCCAATATACCCCAAAATGTATTTACTTTGGCTCCTTTACTTTCAGATAATTTAGACAATTCATAAAAAGCTATTAGGGATATAATAACAACGAATGAAGTAAAAAACCATTTACCGTAACAAGCAAGAAGAAGTAAAATTGGAATAGCAAAAAAAGAGACAATAATTCTAATTTTTGTATTACTCAAAATCCTCTTCCTCTTCGTTAGCTTTAAGATTTTTCTTGAATTCCTCGATAAAGTTTAAAGCATTACTAGCGTCTTCTTTTTTGACTAATAATTTTATAACTGATAAATCACCTGGAGTAGGGAAATTACTATCCTTTTGAGATAAAATGTTAGCAGCGATACCAGCGCTTTGAAGATTATCCTTTAACATTTCAATCTCATAGTCAAATGAAGAGGTGTAAACTACCAGCCAGTCAGCTTCATTCAGTATTATTTCTTCAGGAAGTAAATCTACTAATTCTTTTCCACAATCCGGGCAGGAGGTAATTCCCTCAACATATTCATATTTACATTCGGGGCAGGATGGCATATACCCTCCTAAAAATTATGATTTAATGAGGAATAAAATTTTTTTATGTATGATAAAAGAAAGAATAATAAAGTTCCTAATATTATTACAATTATGAGATAAATAATCAAATCGTCAGTAGTTGCTTTTACATCTGCCCTCAAAAGTTCATCACTGCCAATAATATGATATAGGCTTATGGCTGAAAAGTTATTAAGAAAATGAAGTAAAATTGGAATAATTAAACTTTTGGAATAAATCGCAGCATATCCGAAATAAAATCCCAAAATAGTTAAAGGAACAACTCCATATGGATTGAAATGATATAAACTAAAAAATATTGCAGTCACTGAAATAGCTATAATAGGCCTAAGTTTCTGTTCAAAACTTCTTTGAATTAATCCTCTAAACATTATCTCTTCCGAAATTGCAGGAACAACAGCAACAACTAAAATAACAAACAAAAATTCAAGAATATTACTTGCCGATAAAAGATTACTATAAGTCTTTTCTACAAGTGAATTCAAATAGTCTAAAAGTTCTTTAATTGATTTTACAATTGAAAAATTATTTGCTAAAAACTCAATTAAATAATTTTGCAAATAAAGATATGACTGTAAAAATGGGGAAAGTATAAATAGCCCAAGAATAAATAGTCCGATTTCTTTTATTGAAGGAATTCTAAATCTAAAAATTTTTGAAATATTGTAATACGAATACTGAGCGAAAACTAATGATGGTAATAAAATAAATAATATTTGACCACCTATTGTCATTAGTCTTAAAGAGTTTATAGGTGCGTTTTCTAAATCCATATCAAATATTATTAAAGTTAGAATTCCTCCGACAATCTGATACAGAAAGAAGCCCCCTATTAAACCGATTAAAGCTGCAAAGATTGGAGATATCTTTGCTTCTACAATATCATCGTTATTATTAAAATTATTTTCGGGCAACTCGTTTGTCTGCATAAATAAAACTTTTTTAATAAATCAAAGTTAACTTTTATTTAAAAATACGCAAAATAATAAATTTAATTCATAATCATTTTTTATAAGGGAGTAGTTAAAAAATAATATTACACTAAATTACTTATCACTTTAGAAATCCTAACTGTTTTATCTTAAGTTTTATTAACTATTCGCTTTGAATAAAAATCAAGTTATAACAGTATCTCTATCTATAAGTATGATGTTAATTGTTAAGAAGATTTCAATCAAAACTTGGACTTTTAATATTATTGTTATAAAATGAATATCAGTAAAATCGTTTTGTTCAATTAAAGATTTTAATTTGAAGTTTAATTGATAATTATTTGATTAAATATTTAGACAGTATGAACTTTTAACAAACAATTGAATTTTTTATAAAATATAAGTCATTAGTAATTCAATAATTACTTTTAGATATTAAACAGTAGTTAAAAAAACTTAACTATAATTTTCAACAAATTTTTCAGGCAAAAGACTTATTTTTAATTGGTTTAATAATTTTTAATAGAGGATTATATGAAAAGGGGACAATCAATTCTTTTCAAAATTTTTTTAGTATTTTTTTATCTAAACATATCACTAATCTATTCACAAGATACGACTATCACATATGTTGCACCTGGATTTAAGCTTTATAATATAAGAAACTATACAATTCCTTGGAGCATTCAAATATTAGAAGTTGACCTTACTATTCCTGGTAATAAACTATCAACTGCATTAGCAAATGACAGATTAGGAGCAGGATTTGAAAAAACATCACAGATATCAAGAAGAAAAAGTGTAAGTGGAAATGTAGTTATAGGTGCTATTAACGGTGATTTTTATGGAATAAATGCTCCTAACAATCCTTATGGATTTTTGAATAATTCACAGATTATTAACTCAGAATATGTATTTGGTAGAGCACATATTAGAAGCTCATTTGGTGCAATAAATCATAAGAAACCAGTTATTCAAGTAATTGACTTTTTCACTACAATTACAGCTGCTAATTCACAATCAAGAATTGTTAATGAATGTAATTCACAACGAGGTACAGACGCTTTAATTCTTTATAATAAATACTTTGGTTCATCAACTCTTACAAATGCATTTGGAACGGAGATAGAACTACTTCCAATTGATAGTTTTGTTACGAATAGTAATACAAGATGCATAGTTACTAAAAAAGAATCGAATGTAGGAAATATGACCATTCAATCAGGGCGTTATATTTTATCAGGTCACGGACAGAGCAAGACCTTTCTTGATCAAAACTTTAATGTTGGTGATACAGTAATATTGAAGATGGGAACATCACCAATTATCGGAAATGTAACAGCTCTTATTGGCGGAGGACCAAGATTGCTAATAAATGGTTCAAAGCCTCCTACTTTTGTAGGATTTGAAGGATTTGGTTCAGACTTTGTGAATACAAGGCATCCTCGTTCTGCAGTAGGTTTTAATCAAGATAGTTCGAAAGTATATTTTGTGGTTGTAGATGGAAGGCAACCAAATTTAAGTGTTGGTATGACACTGGATGAGCTTGCTAACCTTATGTTATCGATTGGAGCTTATAACGCAGTAAATTTAGATGGTGGTGGTTCAAGCACTTTAGTTGTTCATAATCAAGTAGTTAATAGCCCTTCCGACCCAGGTGGTGAAAGATCCGTAGCAAATGCTTTATTTGCAATAAGAGAAATGGAAGTTTCTGCCCCAACTACTCCCGAATTAATCTCTCCACCAAATGAAGCAATGAATCAAGGAGATACTGTAGTTTTAATTTGGAGGCGTTCCCCTCAAGCAGCAATATATGATTTGCAGGTGAGTACACAGCCTGATTTTTCATCTGGAATAATAGTAAATAAATCTATTATAATGGATACAACATTTAAACTTACAGGACTATCTGGATTGAAAAAATATTATTGGCGAGTTAGAGCAAGAAATATAATCGGAACTACTAATTTTAGTCAGACTTTCAATTTTACTACAGGATTTCCAACTATACCCAATTTACTTTCGCCACCACATGCAACTGTTAATGTTTCGACTTCACCTAAATTAGTATGGGCTAAAGAAAGTGTTGCTACTTCCTACAGAGTTCAACTTGCACATGGGAGCACAATAATTCCCTCAAATACTATTCTCGATACAATAGTTTTTTCCGATACTTCGCTTCAATTATATAATTTACAAAACAACAAACTTTATTACTGGCGTGTAAGTGCACAAAACCAATTTGGTAGTAGTGATTGGTCAGTAGTTTTTGGTTTTAAAACGGAAGCATCTACTAACATAGATAAAGAATCTTATTTACCAGACAGATTTTTTTTATTTCAAAATTTTCCAAATCCTTTTAATTCAAGCACTATCATCAAATGGCAATCACCATCAAATGGTAGACAAACTATTAAATTGTATGATGTTTTAGGAAAAGAAGTTGAAACTATAACTGATGAATATTATGAATCTGGATCTCATTCTACATTATACATTATAAATTCCTCATTACCCTCGGGTGTTTATTTTTATCAATTGAAAGTAGTAGATATTTTAACAGGAAATCTAATTTACTTGGATACAAAGAAGCTGGTCTTAATTAAATAGTAATTATAAATGTTGAATGTTTAATGTTGAATTTTTAGTTAAGAAATTTGAGATTTTTGATTTATGGTTTTTGAATTTTTAATTGTGAATTGCTAATTAATTGTTCTTGTTCTAGCGTAAGAAGAACAACGACTTATAAATAAGTCCTCTAAGGACGATAAGATTATAGAATTTGGTATTATATAATATTTTAATTTTATTAGCTTTTTTTATTTATAGTTAATATTTATATCTAACAGATTCATTTTTTTTAATTCCAGTTCTATCTTTTTAGCAAGCTCAGTTTCAGTAATTCCAATAAGTTTTAGTTTATTACTTTTTACAATGACCAGTGGTTCATCACCTTCTCCTTTAAAAAATTTATAGAGAGAAAAGGCTAATCTATATCTATCGTTAGTAACAGGAATGTATTCTTTGAAACTTTCAACGAGGTTGTAAACTTTTTTTTCAATAGTTTCAGAAGAAAATTCTTTAGTTTTTGGTGGTGGTAATGTTGCCATCTTAATCCTTATTAAAATTACGATATAAATCTAATTCAAAATTAATGGTTTACAAAGTTTTTAATCAATAATTTTGTACAATCGATTAATTAAAAAATGAATAAAATATTTAGTTCAGTTAAAAAAATTCTTGTAATAAGATTAAGTTCATTAGGCGATATACTTTTAACTACACCCCTAATTAGATTTATAAAAAATACTTACCCAAAAATCGAAATAGATTATCTACTTAGAAAAGAATATTCTGATTTATTGAGATTAAATCCATACATAAATGAATTGATATTATTTGATAATGAAAATAAAGAAAAAATAAAAAGTCAGATAATTGGAGCAAATAGAAATTTTAATTATGATTTCATTTTAGACTTACAAAACAATTTTCGTTCAAGACAAATTTTAATAGGTACAGGAATAAAGACTTATAGATTCAAAAAATACTCATTAAGAAAATATTTACTTGTTAAAACAAAAATCAATTTAATGAAAAATCTACCTCCGATTCCTCAAAGGTATGCAGATACCTTAAGCTTAATATTAGGGGATTTAAGACCTAATTTAATTACTGATAAAGAACCAGATGAAAGATTGAAATCTATTAAAAATATAATAGGTATTTGTCCTGGTGCAAAACATTACACTAAGCGTTATCCATTAGAACATCAAATTAAATTGTGTCAATTACTTGTTAAGAAAAATTTTAATGTGGCTTTATTTGGTGGCAAATTTGATAAACAAATATGTGAAAAAATTTTCATTAAAGTTCCTAAAGTAATAAATCTTCAAAATGAAGATGATATTTTACAAACAGCTGCTAATATGAAAGTTTGTGATTTGATTATCTGTAATGATTCAGGTTTATTACATATAGCAAATTCGTTAAACAAAAAAGTTATTGCTATATTTGGTTCAACGGTTAAAGAGTTTGGTTTTATGCCAGTTTGGTCGGAGAATACAATTATAGTTGAAAAAGAAAAGTTAAAATGTAGACCCTGCACACACATTGGAAGAGATTATTGTCCAAAAGATCATTTCAAATGTATGATGGATATAAAACCTGAAGAGATATTAAACTTAGTTATTAGTGTAATCTGATGGATAAATTTTTATTCATAGTATATAATTTACTGATTATTCCTTCCTTATATATAATTCTAAGAATAGGTGGAATATTCAATCAGAAAGTAAGAAAAGGAATTATAGGACGGAAACGAGTATTTGAAAATATAATTTTAAGAGCGACAGAACTTGACAAAGACAAAAAACTTATATGGGTTCATTCTTCATCGATGGGGGAATTCGAACAAGCAAAACCAATTATAGAAAAACTAAAATCACAAAGAGATGTTAATATTCTTGTAACATTTTTCTCCCCTTCAGGTTATGAAAATTCTAAGAACTATCCTTATGCAGATATCATCTCATATATTCCATTCGATACTATATTTAACGCAAAAAGATTCTTAACGATTGTAAGTCCAAATCTGGCAATTATAATGAGATATGATATATGGCCAAATATTATTAAAGCTTTATCCAGAACATCTATACCGATACTTTTAGTTGATGCAACTTTAAGAAAAGATTCAAAAAGGAAACTATTTCTACTTCGTTCTTTCCATAGGACCTTATTCAATTATTTTACAAAGATTTTAACTGTCAGTAACTCCGATGCAAAAGAGTTCCTCGAATTTTCCGTAGTTAAAGAAAAAGTAATCCCTGTAGGTGATACAAGGTTTGATAGAGTTTATCAAAAAAGTTTATTAGCCAAAGAAAAAAAAATTATTAAGGAGGAAATTTTTCAAAATAAAAAAGTATTTATTGCAGGAAGTACTTGGGAACAGGATGAAGATGTAATTTTTCCTGCTTTTGAAAAGATTTGCAAGTATGAAAAAAATTTAATTATGATAATTGTACCACACGAACCAACTATACTTTCAATAGAGAAAATTGAAAATTATTTTGCTAAAAAAATTAAGACAATTCGATTTTCATATCTTAATAATTTTATAGATGAAAAAATTATAATTGTAGATTCCATTGGTATTTTACTTACACTATATTCTTATGCTGATGTGGCATTTATTGGAGGAAGTTTCAAGCAAAATGTGCACAATGTTCTTGAAGCGGCTGTTTATGGTGTCCCGGTAATCTTCGGTCCTAAAATACATAACTCTCAAGAAGCAAAATTACTTGTTGAAAGTGGTGGGGGAATTATAATTAAAGATAAAAAATCTGCTTATCGTATCCTAAGAAAATTATTTCAGGACGAAGACTTAAGAAAACAACTGGGTCAGAAAGCAGCTAATTTTGTAAAACAAAATATTGGTTCAACCGATAAGATACTTAAAGAAATTTATAAATATATTTAAAATTTTAATTTAGATTCTGAAAGATGATATCTAGTCAAATCTTTATAATCAAAAGTTTCTAAATTGAATAGTTATATTATAAAAGAAAAAAGTAATTAAAATGAAAGAACCCGAAGCAACACTAAAGCTTGCATTAGAGCACGGATTGACCGAAGAAGAATATGAAAAAATCATAAAAGTGTTAGGAAGACAACCAACGTTTACGGAACTTGGTATATTTTCAGTAATGTGGAGTGAACATTGCAGTTATAAAAATTCGATAGTTCAATTAAAGACACTTCCGAGGAGTGGAGGTAGATTACTTGTAGAAGCTGGTGCTGAAAATGCAGGATTGATAGACATAGGAGATGGATTAGCAGTAGCCTTTAAGATAGAAAGTCATAATCATCCTTCTGCTGTAGAACCGTATCAAGGTGCTGCTACTGGTGTGGGAGGTATAATGCGAGATATTTTCACGATGGGAGCAAGACCAATAGCAGCTTTGAATTCACTTCGTTTTGGTAAAATTGATGATGATAGAACAAAATATCTTTTTTCTGGAGTTGTAAAAGGAATTGGCGATTATGGAAATTGTTTTGGTGTTCCTACTATAGCAGGCGAGGTTTATTTTGAAGAATGTTATAAAGACAATCCATTAGTCAATGCAATGGCAGTCGGAATTGTCAATAAAAGACATATTACCACTGCACTTGCAAAAGGAAAGGGAAATCCAGTGATGATTGTAGGCTCAGCAACAGGAAGAGACGGCATTCACGGTGCTACTTTTGCTTCTGAAGAAATATCGGAAAAATCAGAATCAAAAAGACCTTCAGTTCAAGTCGGGGATCCGTTTACAGAAAAACTTCTACTTGAAGCCTCATTAGAAATAATTAAAAATGGCTGGTTAGTAGGTATTCAGGATATGGGTGCTGCAGGAATTTCCTGTTCAACAAGTGAAATGAGTGCTCGTGGGAAATCTGGAATGCGAATAAATCTTGATAAAGTGCCTCTTCGTGAAGAATATATGTCCGCTTATGAAATTATGCTTAGTGAAAGTCAGGAAAGAATGCTTTGCTGTGTTAAAAAAGGTTATGAAGAAAATGTTAAAAAAGTTTTTGAGAAATGGGATTTAAATTGTGAAATAATTGGTGAAGTTACCGATGATGGCATTTTACATATAGAACATCAAGGTGAGATAAAAGCAATAGTTCCCGCTGAAGCGCTTGTTTTAGGTGGCGGTGCGCCTGTTTACATTCGTGATCAAAAAAAACCTGATTATATTGATAAGTTAAGGGAATTCGATTTTAATTCTATATCAGAGCCACAAGATTTAAGAGATACTTTTCTGAAAGTTTTTTCTTCTCCCAACATTGTTTCAAAGCAATGGGTATATCATCAATATGATACGATGGTAAGAACTAATACAATAGTCGGCCCTGGATGTGATTCCGCTGTAATTTATATCAAAGGTACAAATAAAGCATTGGCAATGAAAGTAGATTGCAATGCAAGATATGTTTATCTTAATCCCAAAGAAGGCACTAAAATAGCAGTTGCAGAATCAGCAAGAAACATCGTTTGTTCGGGAGGACTTCCACTTGGTGTTACAAATTGTTTGAACTTTGGAAATCCTTATAAACCGGAGATTTATTGGCAGTTTGCTCAATCAGTAGCTGGAATGGGAGAAGCATGTAGATATTTCAATACACCTGTAACAGGTGGCAATGTTAGTTTTTATAACGAATCTCCTAACTCTACTGTTTATCCAACTCCTGTTATTGGTATGGTTGGAATAGTAGAAGATTTATCTCATATAACTACCTCATACTTTAAAAATCAAGGCGACTTAATTTACCTTATAGGACAGGATAAAGAGGAATTGGGTGGTAGTGAGTATTTAAAAGTTATTCATAACCTTGTGGTTGGAGATTGTCCTTCAATTGATATTGAGACTGAAAAACAAATCCAGAATTTACTTTTAGATTTAATCAAAAAAGGATTAGTTAATTCTGCTCATGATATAAGTGAAGGTGGAATTGGCGTTTGTTTAGCTGAGTGTTGTGTAATCAATCAGGAAAATTTAATTGGTTGTGAAGTTTCTATTCCAATAAAAACTCGTAAAGATTTCTCCCTCTTTTCTGAAAGTCAGTCAAGAATAATTATTTCTATAAGTCCTAATAACAAAAATCAAGTAGAAGAACTAATAAGAAGTTATCAAATAAGTTTTACACAACTTGGAGTTGTTGGTGGGCGAACATTAAAACTAAGAGATCTTTTCGAAGTTGATTTAATTGAAATAAACGAGATTTATTATAATACTATTCCAAAATTAATGAGCAGTGAAAATTAAATTTTTAATTTCAAAACTTCTCAACACAAAGAATTTAAAGGAAAAGATTTACATTTATTCAAGGAAAGGAAAATTCCTATTACATATAAATCCATCATTAAAGAATATATGGATATTTATTAAACACTATCTTGGTGGATTATATAATAGAATTGATAAGCATCATGTATTTTTGCTTGCTGGTGGGCTCGCATTTTCTTTATTCACCTGCATAATTCCTCTTGTCTTAATTGTTTTCTGGATACTTGGCAATTTCCTTAGCTCAGAAGATGTTGAATTACAGATTATTAATTTAATCAATACTATAATTCCTTATGATGAATATGCAGAATTTACTCGTCAGATAATTTTCAGCAGAGTTTATGAAATAGTAGAATTCAAGAACACTGCTGGTATAGTGGGTTTTATTGGATTGTTTTTCGCAGCAAGTGGATTTTTCAGCAGTATGAGAACCATTCTTAATAAAATTTTTGAAACGGAGACAGAAATAAATTATTTCATTGGAAAACTTAGAGATTTTCTTTTTATCATTTTAGCAATTTTGTTGTTCTTCATTTCAACATTAGCAATACCTGTGGTAGATATATTGAGGAAAATTTCTCAAACAACTTCATATTTACAGATTTTCAATCATCCCATATTTCAGCAATTATATACTATAATAATTTCTTTCATTTTGATTTTAATACTTATGTATTTATTCTATAGGGTTATACCAACTAAAAAGATACATAGAAAATCTGCTTTATCAGGAGCATTCTGGGCTTCTCTTTTATGGGTAGCTGCTAAAACGCTTTTTGGATATTACATTACTAATTATCAAACTTGGGGCAGAATTTATGGCACTTACACTTTGATTATTGTTGTTGCTTTCTGGATTTATTATACCGCTTATGTGTTCATAATTGGTGCTGAAATAGGTAAACTTTATGACGAAAGACTTCAACAAAATTTGTGCAAAGATCTTAATCATTAGATGTTCAAAATAAATGTGCAATAGAATCTTTACTTTTATAAACTTTTGAAGAATTTGTGAATAAGTAAATTATTCACATTTATTTTTCAAAAGCTCATTACTCAAAATATGTTAATAAAATTTTAATCCTTTCTGAGCTGAATAATGTTATTGAAGTTTTTAAAGTAATAAACTTATGGCATCAAAACTTTTTTAATTTTTCTGATGTAGTATTAAAAACTTTTTAAGAATAATCATTGAAAATTTATTAACTTATTTTTCAAAAGGAAATAATTGAAATTAAAAACTCTTTGAATATATATTAAAATGTATGGGATTTAAGAAAATTCTACCAAGTAATATCATAATTTCTATTGTTGTTAAAATCTATGAACAATTACTTTAATTGCTTAGATTCGCTGGATTTAAAATTTGTCATTGAGATAAATATATATACTTTTGATTTTGTTGAGTATAAATTAATCCCTAATTTTTTCAGGCAGTTGTA
>Ga0308419_1002459_pt1 | contig 11959 bp, 10 predicted proteins | sample HotsprSampleMS50_FD_203674 | JGI IMG/M metagenome (GOLD analysis project Ga0308419, IMG submission 203674) | Hot spring phototrophic mat microbial communities from Mushroom Spring, Yellowstone National Park, Wyoming, United States - 20090730_MS50 ... | reverse complement strand
GCGTCCACAATCTGCTGGGCGGACTGGCGGGTGACTTCCCGGCCACATTGCGGACAGTGGGGGATGCCGATGCGCGCGTAGAGGAGGCGGAGGTAGTCGTAGATTTCGGTGACGGTGCCGACGGTAGAGCGGGGGTTGTGGGAGACGCCCCGCTGGTCAATGGAGATGGCGGGGGAGAGGCCCTCAATGGAGTCCACGTCGGGTTTCTGCATCTCCCCCAGGAACTGGCGCGCGTAGGCGGAGAGGGACTCCACGTAACGGCGCTGTCCCTCGGCGAAGATGGTGTCAAAGGCCAGGGAGGACTTCCCCGAACCGGAGATGCCGGTGATGACGACCAGGCGGTTGCGGGGAATCTCCACGGTGATGTTTTTGAGATTGTGTTGCCGGGCGCCCCGGACGATGATCCGATCCATAGTGCTCCTGTGGCGAAGGGATATTTTAACATGGGATGGGGGAATCGGCAAAGAGAGGCGGGCAGCAAGCAGACGCTCTTCGGGGCATATTCAGACTCACCCCCTGGCCGTTGACGGTCATGGGAAGCATGGGCATCTCCCGCAGGCGCAGGGGGATGTTGCGCCAGAGCAACAGGGGATTAACAGTGGAGGATGGACCGGGCCCGGGCAATCTGTGCCTGCACGGCCTCCCGGGCCGTCCCGCCCAGGGACGCCCGGCGTTCCACCGCGCGGTGGGGATCAAAGACCTGGTAGAGGTCTGGTCCAAAGAGGGGGGAGACGGCCTGGAACTCTTCCAGTGGGAGCGCGCGCAGGGGGAGCCCCAGCGCCTCCGCCCGGCGGACGACCTGCCCGACCAGGTGGTGGCTCTGCCGGAACGGGACCCCCCGCTCCACCAGATAGTCGGCCAGGTCTGTCGCCAGCATCCCGTCGTCCAGCGCCGCCTCCATCCGTTCGGAGTTGACCTGGAGTGTGCGCACGACGCCCGCCGCCACCGGCAGTGCCCGTTTCAGCGTGTCCACCGCGTCAAAGAGGGGCTCCTTGTCCTCCTGCAGGTCCTTGTTGTATCCGGTGGGCAGTCCCTTCAGCGTCGTCAGCAACCCGGTCAGGTGGCCGACCAGCCGTCCGGCCTTGCCCCGCAGGAGTTCCAGGGAATCGGGATTGCGCTTCTGGGGCATCAGACTGGAGCCGGTGGCGTACGCTTCATCTATCACCACAAACCCGAACTCGGCCGACGACCAGAGGATCAGGTCCTCCGCCAGTCGGCTGAGGTGGACCTGCAGGAGCGCCGCCCAGAAGAGGAATTCGGCGACGAAGTCCCGGTCAGAGACGCCGTCTATGCTGTTCTCGCAGATGGAGGGGAAGTTCAGTTCGGCAGCGAGGAAGGCGCGGTCAATCCCCAGCGAATGGCCCGCCAGGGCCCCGGAGCCCAGGGGCAGGACAGCCACCCGCCGCTCCAGTTCGTCCAGCCGCTCCCGGTCCCGCCCGAAAGCCCAGAAGAAACTCATCAGCCAGTGGCTGAAGCGGACAGGCTGGGCATGCTGGAGATGGGTGTAACCGGGCATCAGCACGTCCAGGTGCGCCTCAGCCTGCGTGAGGATGGCCTCCTGAAGGTCGGTCAGGTGCTGGCGGAGGAGCGGGATTTCGTCCATCAGGTACAGCCGCAGGTCGGTCGCCACCTGGTCGTTGCGGCTGCGGCCGGTGTGGAGTTTATCCGCCACCGGGCCGACGTGCTCCCGCAGTCGCCGCTCCACGGCGGTGTGGATGTCCTCGTCGGTGGGGAGAAAGATGAACTCCCCGGCGGCGAACTCCCGGGCGACCGCCTCCAGGCCCTGGACCAGGCGCTCCTGCTCATCGGGGGAGATCAGCCCGGCCCGCGCCAGGGCGCGGACGTAGGCGATGCTCCCCCGGATGTCTGCGGCCCACAGACGGTGGTCAAACCCGATGGACGCGTTAAACTCCTCCATCAGGCGGTCTGTTTCCTTCCCGAAACGGCCTCCCCAGAGTTTCATCTTTCCCCCTCAGGAACAAAATTTTCGTTGCGGCGGCTTCGCCGCCGCAACGAAAATAAAATATTTGATTTAATCCCTCTGGACCCCGGCCATCGGTGGGGCTGGTATCCCTTTCTCCACCAGGGCCCGGATTTTCAGGGGCAGGCCGAAGAGGTTGATGAACCCCTGTGCGTCGGCCTGGTTGTAGACCTCATCCTTGCTGAAGGTGGCATAGTCCTCCCGGTAGAGGCTGTAGGGGGACTTGCGGCCCACCACGATGCAGTTGCCCTTGTAGAGTTTCAGCCGCACCGTGCCGGTGACCGTCTCCTGCGTCTTGCGGACGAAGGCGTCCAGGGCCTCCCGCAGCGGGGTGAACCAGAGACCGTAGTAGACCAGTTCGGCATAACGGAGCGCGACCAGGTCCTTGAAGTGCATTGTCTCCCGGTCCAGGCAGATGGTCTCCAGCGCGCGATGGGCAATGTGGAGAATGGTGCCGCCAGGGGTCTCGTAGACGCCGCGCGACTTCATCCCCACCAGCCGGTTCTCCACCATGTCCGTCCGCCCCACACCGCAGGCACCGCCAATCCGGTTCAATTGGACCATCAGGTCCACCGGGCCGTAGCGCGTCCCGTTGATGCCGACCGGCACCCCCTGCTCAAATTCCAGTTCCAGATACGTCGGCTGGTCCGGCGCCGCTTCGGGGGCAACGGTTATCTGGAACATCTCCTCCTCGGGCTCAAACCACGGGTCCTCCAGCGGGCCGCCCTCGTGGCTCAGATGCCAGAGATTCCCGTCGCGGCTGTAGATGGAGCGGGATGTGGCAGAAACGGGAATCCCGTGGGCGGCGGCGAAGGCCAGCAGGTCCTCCCGGGAGCGCAACTCCCACTCCCGCCAGGGCGCGATGACTTTCAAGTGGGGGTTTAGGGCCTTGTAGGCCAGTTCAAACCGGACCTGGTCGTTGCCCTTACCGGTGCAGCCGTGAGCGACGGCTTCTGCCCCCTCCTGGTCGGCGATCTGGACCTGATATTTGGCGATCAGCGGGCGGGCGAAGGACGTGCCCAGCAGGTACTGTCCTTCGTAGACGGCCCCCGCCATCATCGTGGGGAAGGCGTATTCCCGCAGGAACTCCTCCCGCAGGTCGGCCACGTACGCCTTGCTGGCCCCCGTCGCCAGGGCCTTCCGGCGGATCGCCTCCAGGTCGTCCCCCTGGCCCAGGTCGGCGGTGAAGGTGATGACCTCACACTGGTACCGCTCCTTCAACCAGGCCAGGATGACCGAGGTATCCAGCCCTCCAGAATAAGCCAGTACAACTTTCATAGCGATGCCTCCTTCTATTAGGGTAAATTGCCAATGGCGTATTTTGTGATAAAATAGAAGAGATTGCGTACAGAAGAGTTGTGGCGATAACGGAATCTCGCATGCTGTGAAACCGCATCACTGATCGCCCAATAAACCATGAGGCCACCGAGAACTCGCCACACCATGCCCATCTTGATTTTCCTGCTGGCCCTGGTGCTGCGCCTGGTGCCGGTCATTCTCGCCTACGATCTGCCCGTCGGGCTGGACGACATGTTCCAGTACGATATGCTGGCCCGCTCCATTGTCTCCGGCAACGGCTATCGCTGGTACGCCCAACCGGACCTTGCACTGTTCCAGCAGTACTTTGCCATTCCACTGCCGCCGGAATACGACCCACGCGGGGTGTTGACCAGTTTCCGTCCACCAGGCTACCCCGCCTTCCTGGCGCTGGTCTACGCCGTGAGTGGTATTGAGCCCCACACAATCGTCCTCGGCGGGAAGGAGGTGGTGCTCACCCGCTATTTCTTTGCCCGTCTGGCCCAGGCGGTCCTGGGCGCCTTACTGGCTCCACTGACCTGGGCACTGGCACGACGAACCGGGTTCACCGAGAGGACGGCACGCTGGGCGGCCGGTTTCATTGCCGCCTGGCCGCTCCTCATCGCCTACCCGCTGGGGCTGGCGACCGAGAACCTGTTCGTGGTGTTGCTGACGCTGACGTTAGTGCTCCTGCTGCGCGCACGGGAGACAGGCCGCGCGCGCGATCACGCCCTGGCCGGATGGGCATTGGGACTGACAACGCTCACCCGTTCGGTCATTACAGCCTTTGTTCCGCTGGCTGTGCTGTGGCTCTTCTGGAGACGCCGATGGACACGGGGGAACACCCCCGATGACGCCACGCATCCGTGTTCACCCATGTCCCAGGCATCCTGGAGGCATCGCCTGGGACTCGCCATACTCGTTGTGGCCTGCTTCCTCATGGTCACCGTGCCCTGGTCGGTGCGCAACACCCTTCTGCATAGGCGGTTTGTCTGGATTGAAAGCGCCCTGGGCTACCAGATGTATCTGGGCTACCACCCCCAGTCCACCGGCACTTTCCAATATGGCATCTCGCTGGATCTGTTACCCATCCTGGATGACAATGTGCGTGACAGACACGGGATGCAGGCAGTCTGGGGGTTCATCCGCAGCAATCCCGCCCGTGTCCCCTATCTGATGCTGCGCAAGGCCAGTTACATGTGGGGGCTTGACCGACGGGAACTGACCTACTTCTACAGCAACAACTTTCTGGGCTGCTGGCCATCGCCGCTCGTGGGGCTTGTCTTTGGGCTTGCCTGCGCGCCGCTGGTGGTATTGGCGCCCGCCGCTGCGATCGGACTGGTTTGCGGGCGAATGGACAGCTGCAAAGCGCTCCTGGCGCTGCTCCTGGCATACTATACGGGTATCCACATGCTGATCCTGGCGGAACCGCGCTTTCACCTGCCACTGTTCGCCCCCATCGCCGCTCTGGCCGCCTTCGCTTTCGTTGAACGCCCCTGGCGCACCTCCCGCTCCTGGCAACGCGGTGCGGCGCTGACCCTGATCGTACTGCTATTCCTCAACTGGGGATGGGAGATCGCGCGGGATTGGAACGTGGTGTCCGGGCTCCTGGGCGCGAACGGCTGCGAACTGGGGCTGCCGTACTGAGGCGGACAGATGGTTGGCCATTCCCCGGATCACTGTTTCCAGCACGCTGATGGCCTGACGGAACTCCTCCAGGTCTATGTATTCCCCGGGCGTGTGGTCCAGGGCGGAGTCGCCCGGACCGTAGGCGATGATGGGGCACTCCCACGCCGGCCCGACAATGTTCATGTCGGACGTTCCGGTTTTCACCTTAAAGGACGGCGTTCCGCCGCAGGCCCGGATGGCCTGCATGAAGCGACGCGCCAGGGGGGTGTTCTTCTCCGCCAGATATGGCGGGACCTCGTCCTCTACGAGAATCTCGGCCCCATCGGCCCATTCCCGCATCCGCGCCTTCAGGTCAGAGACGTCCAGACCGGGGGGAAGCCGCAGGTTCACCTCCATCGTCACCTCCTCGGTCAGGCCGTCGCTGTGGGTGACGATGCGGCGAAGGGTGGGGTCCAGGGTATGGAACCGGTAACTGTCGCCGTGGTTGTAGTGGGTAGCGTGGTCCGCCAGGCGGTTCCAGAACCGGACCGCCTGCTCGGCGACGGTGGGCGTTCCGGCGGCGGAGTGATGCCGGGGGGCCCGCAGGCGGTAGGCGACGGAGAGACTCCCTTTGTAGCCAATGGTGATGGACGACCAGCCGCCTGGCTCACCGATGACGACGGCATCGGGGGCAGGGGAGTGCAGGAGCGCGCGGGCCCCGGCGGAAGTCCTTTCCTCTTCCACCGCCCCCACCACCCGCACACGCACCCCAGGCTGGGGGCCGACGCGCGCGGCCGCCAGGATGAAGGCCGCCAGCGGCCCCTTGGCGTCCACCGACCCGCGCCCATAGAGGCGCCCGTCCTCCAGACGGACGGGGATCACCCCCTCCACCGTGTCCATATGGCCCAGGAGCATCAGTTCCCACGGCCCATCGCCGATGGTGCCGATGACGTTGCCCACCTTGTCCCGCCAGACCTGAAACCCCATCTGGCGCATCCGCCTGGCGAGATGGGCCGCGATGGCCGCCTCCCGGCCCGACGGGCTGTAGATTTCCAGCATCTCCCGCAGGAATGCCACCTCATCCATTGGGCTCCTCCGGTAAGGACTTTCCCTGAGCGGTTTACCAACAACGTAGCGCAGGCTGTCAGCCTGCATCTCAACTCCGGCTTTTTGCCCCTGGCCTTCTGTATGAGCCCCTGGTCGCCCCCAACTAAAAAGAAGATTATTTTTCATTGCGGCGGCTCCGCCGCCGCAATGAAAAATATTTTCTTTTCCGCGCCGGAGGCAGGTTTTGTAGATTTTTCCACCACCGCTCGGAAACAGGCCAAACTTCAGGCGACGGGGGCACACCCCTGTCTGCTCTTAAGACGCTGGATCAACGCTCCTGGCCGGCCGTTTCTTCTTCCGCGTCTTCGGCGATGGGGGACTGCAGTACCTCCTCTACCACCTGGGCCACCCGTTCCAGATCATCCGGAGAGATGACCAGCGGGGGAAGGAAACGGAGCACCGTGGGGCCGGCCCGCAGGGCCAGGACGCCGCGCTCCATCAGGGCGGCCAGGTAGGGGCGCACCCGGCGCCGCAGTTCTACGCCGACCATCAGCCCCAGGCCGCGCACCTCCCGGACCAGCGGTGAGGAGATGCTGCGCAGGCGGGAGAGGAAGGACGTGCCCAGTTCGGCGGCCCGCTCCGGCAGGGACTCCTCCCGGATCACCCGAAGCGTCGCCAGGGCGGCCGCACAGGCCAGGGGGTTGCCCCCGAAGGTGGAGCCGTGGACGCTGTGGGGGAGCCTCCCCACCCGCGGGCCGATGAGCACCGCTCCCATCGGGAGCCCCCCGGCGATCCCCTTCCCCAGGCAGAGCAGGTCCGGCTGCAGGCCATAGTGGTCACAGGCCAGCATCCGGCCTGTACGGCCCAGTCCTGTCTGGACTTCATCCACGATGAAGAGCGCGCCCCGCTCCTGGCAGAGTTCCTGCGCCCGCCGGAGATAGGCCCCATCGCCGGGCCGGACTCCCCCCTCCCCCTGCACCACTTCCAGGATGACAGCGGCGGTATCGGGACCGATGGCCCCCTCCAGCGCCACCGGGTCGTTGTAGGGGACGTGGGTGAAACCGGGGACGAGGGGCTCAAAGGGCCGCCGGTACTCCGGCCGCCACGTCGCGGACAGGGCTCCCATCGTCCGGCCGTGGAACCCGTTGCGGGCCGCCACGACACCCGGCCGTCCTGTTGCCAGCCGGGCGAATTTCACCGCCGCCTCCACCGCCTCCGTCCCGGAGTTGCAGAGGAACACCCGCTCCATCCCCGGCATCAGTGCGACCAGTTCCGCCTGCAGGGCCGCCCGGTGGGCATGGTAGAACATCTCGGAGCAGGTGATCAGTTGCTCCGCCTGCTCCCGGACCGCCGCCACCACCTGAGGATGACAGTGGCCTACGATGGCGACCCCGTGCCCCGCGGCGCAGTCCACATACTCCCGTCCCTGCGCGTCCCACACGCGCGCCCCGGCCCCCCGGACGACGCGCAGGGGAATCTTGGCATACACCCCACTGGTGTGCTGTTCCTCCAGGGCTATCCAGTTGTCATGCATTGGCGATGCTCCCACAGGGCTGATCAGCCGGGACACCGCTGCGCTGCGCTTCGTGGCTCACTACAAGCGGGTCATTGGAGCATGGATAACCCATGTTCCCCCAGATGACCGTGCCGTTTTGCTCCACCAGGGCCTGCAGGATGGGCTGTTCCCTCCGCCCGTCGGCCAGAATGACCCGGCGGACGCCGAGACGGAGCGCCTCCCCGGCCCCCAGCAGTTTCTTCTTCATCTTCCCCCGGGCGTACTCCTGGTACGCCTCCAACTGGTCCCCAGGGATGCAGCGGATGAGGGTGCCCTCATCGGGGAAGTTCCGGAGAAGTCCGGGCACGTTGGAGAGGATGACCAGGGCACGGGCCCCCAGGGTGCCCGCCACGATGGCGGCAACCCGGTCTCCGTCCACATTGAGAGCCTCCCCCTCCGGGCTGATGGCCACGGGCGCGACCACCGGAGTGAACCCCTGGGCCAGCAGGAGATGGAGCAGGGAGACGTTCACCCGCTCCACGATGCCCCCGTAGTCATCCCGCAGCACCTTCTTCTTGCCGTCCTCCACGGCGATCAGGACTCCCTTCCGTTTCCCCTCCAACAGGCGGCCGTCCAGACCGGAGAGCCCCACCGCGTTGACCCCGCGCCGCTGGAGACGCTCCACCAGCATTTTATTGACCCGACCGGCCATCACCATCGTGAAAATTTCCATCGTCTCCCGGTCCGTATAGCGGCTCTGGACCCCGGAGGGCGAGGTCACGATGCGCGCTGGCCGCCCCAATTTTTCGGAGATGAGGTCCATCTCGCCGGAGCCGCCGTGGACCACGACCACCGGTTCCTCCCAGGCCACCAGGCGGGCAATATCGGCGCAGATGGCCTCCAGGTTCAGACCACCTCCCCCACCAATTTTGACGACGATCATTTCTCCTCCTCCATGCTGGGCAAATGGTCGCAGTGGCCCGACTCTATATCGGATGCAGCCCGGGGAACTCCAGCCCCTGGGTCTCGGGGAACCCGTACATAATGTTCATCGCCTGCACGGCGGTGCCCGCCGCCCCCTTCATCAGATTATCCAGGGCAGCGATCACCACCAGCCGACGGGTCCCCTCATCCCGGACAAACCCGATGTCGCAGTAGTTGGTGCCGGCCAGAATCTTCGGCTCCGGGTACCGGTGAATGCCTTTGGCGACCCGGACCAGCCGGATGAAGGGCTCGTTCCCGTAGGTCTGTCGGTAGAGTTGCCAGACCTCCCGCTCCTCCACGTCCCGGTTCAGGAAACAGTGCGCGGTCGCCAGGGCACCCCGCACCAGTTCCACCGCGGTGACGGAGAAATAAATCTCCGGACGCCGCCCGTCCACCGTCAGTTCCTGCAGGAGTTCGGCGATATGGCGATGGCCTGCGGGTGCGTAGGAGCGGATGACATGGCTGCGCTCCGGATGGTGAGATGCGGGAGTGGGCTCCGCCCCGCCTTCCGATGAGCCCACCTTGACCTCCACGACCGTCCGCTCCACCCATCCGGCCCGATACAGTGGCCAGAGGGCCAGGTTGACCACCGTCGCGTTGCAGCCGACGCCGCTGATGTAGCGGGCCCGCCGGATTTCCTCCCGGTGGAGTTCCGGCAACCCGTACACAAACCGGTCCAGCCACTCCGGCGCCGGGTGCTCCCAGCCGTACCAGCGGGGATAGTCCGACGGATCGCGCAGCCGGAAGTCGGCGCTCAGGTCTATGATCCGTTCCGCCAGGGCAGCGAAGGTCTCAATCCGGGGAGCGACCTGGCCGTGGGGCAGGGCCACGAAGAGCAGGTCACAGGGTTGCAGGTCAGATAGCGGCACCAGGCGCAGGTCCGTGCGCCCCCGCAGGTTCGGATGCAGAAAATGGACGGGCTGTCCCGCGTACCGTTCCGAGGTTGCCTGCTGCACCCGGACCTGGGGATGGCCCAGGAGCAACCGCAGGAGTTCCCCTCCGACGTACCCGGAGGCCCCAACGATGGAAACGTTCAGCATAGATTCCTCCGATAAGGTGATTTCATCCGCGTTTCATCCACGAATGACACGAAGGGCACGAAGGCTCAGTATATCCTTTGTGCTCCTTCGTGCCCTTCGGGGCGCAGGCACTTCTCTGCAGCCAGATGGATCACGTAGTCCGCCATTTTTCCGGCGATGTCCATGTCCACTACCTGCATGGCGCCGTGGAACTCCGGGGTATGGTTGACCTCGGAGACCAGGAGACGCCCATCGGCGTCCTCCAGCAGGTCCACGGCCAGAATGCCCCCGCCGACGGCCCGGGCCGCCGACAGCGCCAGCGCGACGATATCGGGGGTCAGAGGGCAGAGAGCAGGTTCGGCCCCGCGGGCGGTGTTCGTAATCCAGTGGGCCGACTGGCGGTAGATGGCGTAGACCACCTCGTCGCCCACAACCATGACCCGGATGTCCCGGCCGGGCTTGTGCACGTATTCCTGGATGTAGAAGATACTGTGCCCGGGCCCGCCCAGGGCCACCTTATGAGCCAGCACGGCCTCCGCCGTCTCCCGGTCGTTCACCCGGCTCAGGAGCCGGCCCCAGGAGCCGACAGCGGGCTTGAGCACCACCGGGTAGCCCATCTCCTCTATCGCTTCCAGGGCCGCCTCCACGCCAAAGGCGACCGCTGTCCGGGGCGTTGGCAGGCCGTGCCGGGCCAGTGCCTGAGTGGTCAGCACCTTGTCCCCGCAGGTGAGGACCGTCAGGTAGTCATTGACCGTCCTCATCCCCCATCCGTTCAGGACGCTCAGCAGATAGAGGGCGCGGGTATGGCTGATCACCCGGCTCCAGATCACGCTGTACTTCTGGGCCAGACCGTTGGCGTGGAAGTACAGGAAGAGTTTTTCCTCGTCCAGCCGGTCAAAATCCACCCCCCGGGCAGTCAATGCCCGGAAGATGGCCTTCTCTTCCGGCCGGACGTGGGAGCACAGAACGCCCAACTTTATCGTTCCGACTTCATGGCGACCTCCAGAACGTAATCGGCGATGCGTCCAGGGATGTCCACCCCGGTGGGCGCAACGCTGTTGCGGAACTCCGGGGTGTGGTTGACCTCGGAGACCAGCAGGCGGCCATCGGGGGCTTCCAGGATGTCCACTGCGACCACGCCTCCACCCACCGCCTCCGCCGCCGCCCGGGAGATGCGGTCAATCTCCGGAGTGATGGGGCAGTTAGAGGCCTGTGCGCCCCGCGCGGTATTGGTGATCCAGTGGGAAGAGATGCGGTAGATGGCGGCAATGGTCTCTCCGCCGACCACGAAACTGCGGATGTCCCGGCCGGGTTTGGGGACATACTCCTGGATGTAGAAGATGGAGTGGGTATAGCCGCCGAGGGTCTGTTTGTGCTCCAGGATGGCCTCCGCTGCGTCCCGGTCGTTGATTTTGGCCTGGAGCCGCCCCCAGGAGCCGTTCAGGGGCTTCAGGACGACGGGGTAGCCCAGTTCTTCCATCGCGGCCAGTGCCGCCTCAGGGGAGAAGGCCACCCGCACCGACGGCGTGGGGACGCCGTGCCGAACCAGTGCCAGAGAAGTGATCAGTTTGTCCCCGCAGGTGGCGATGACATCCGGGGCATTGACGGTGGGGATGCCACCGGCGGTCAGCAACTGGCTGGCGTAGAGGGCGCGGGAGTGGCTCAGGGACCGGATGAGGATACCGTCGTACTGCTCCAGAACCGTCGGCAGTCCGAAGACGAGAGCCTCATCCTGAATCCATTCAGGCTGGGCTCCCCGATCCTGCAGGGCCTGGAAGAGCCATTTCTCTTCCACCCGAACACGGGAGCAAAGGATGCCGATGCGCATCGTTACTCTCCCCAGTCTTCTTCTACCTGAGGGGCCAGTTCCAGGACCAGGGGGTTCGTGCTGCGCACTTCCAGTTCCACGCCGCAGTCGGGGCACAACACGATTTCCCCCACTTCCAGGTCCGGAGCCAGGGTCAACTCGGCAGCACATTCGGGACACTGAGCCATTGGACACCTCCTGCCACAGATTTTGGGAACAGCGGATAAAAAAGGCCGACTCCCCGCTCTGGGGAGTCGGCCTTTTTGCGATAAGTCTGGTCAACGAATCAGGTAATCACCCTCTAACAGACCAGCGGAGAGATGCGACGCGCGAAACTCCCCAGAGCCCCGCAGGGGGAGCGCTTGGGTCGGGCTCGTCGGGAGTTTCGGAGACCGCAGAATGCCATTTGGTACGAAGACCTCTATGATTAAGTTGGAGGTAATTATATCAGGGATTCAGGAATTGTCAAGTGTGATGCAGGGTAGCCCAGGGCTTATCAATGCTCTAACAAATGCCCAGCCAGGCCAGGCCTCGGTCTGGGCGTGCGGAGGCTGCCCTGTGTCCATCAGGAACATAACGGAAGCCTTGCTGACGAATGACGTTGAGCGCCACACAGCGGATGGCATGGAGAGGCCGGCCAACCTTTCGGGCATGATTCCGGTCTTCCTGATACGTCACGTCTAACACCCAAAACACCCCGTTTTCAATTTCCCAATGACCTC
>Ga0308419_1002454_pt1 | contig 11967 bp, 13 predicted proteins | sample HotsprSampleMS50_FD_203674 | JGI IMG/M metagenome (GOLD analysis project Ga0308419, IMG submission 203674) | Hot spring phototrophic mat microbial communities from Mushroom Spring, Yellowstone National Park, Wyoming, United States - 20090730_MS50 ... | reverse complement strand
GACGTAGTAAAGACGGGAGACGTTACCGGAAAGAGTAGCAGCTAATTCCAGCGCCAAATTGATCACGTTATTGCCACCGGTCAGGTTAGCCCACATCTCCTTGCCCTGCCCGCCCACGCTGGCCAGGGCGGCGACGACGCGGACCACCCGCTCGTAGGTGGTACTGATGTCACGGCGGTCTACTCTGCAACAGAAGATGGCGCCCTTCTTTCGCCCGCCACTGATGGCCGGCCATTCGCGGCGCAACAATTCGCGCAGGACCTCTTTCATCGGCCTTCCGGACTGTTGGGGACCCGTTGCGATTTCGCCCGGCGGGTTATTCACATAGTCAAAGGCCTTGGCCTCGCCGCTCAGCACCTCCAGCGTGGTGAACAGGACCAGCGCCTGCACATCGCCGACCCTCTCGCCGGCCCGGCGCTGGCGGACTTCGCCGGAGCGGGCGAAGAAGCGCCGGTCATCGGCGTTCCAGCGGTTATAACGGTGGGCCAGGTAGGTCAGTAGCCCGATGACGGTGCCTGGGGAGCGGCCCAGGCCCATGAGGTGGTGGACGCCCATTGGGTTATCTCCCCCCTAGCTTTCTAAGGATTCGTTCGCGGAGCATCTGTTGGTCACTTTTGCTTATCTTGCTGGTATCGGCATAACTTGGCAGCTCAATCATCTCAATTCCGTAAGCCCGGGCAAGGTTTTTGTTATTTCTATCCACCTCCTTACCGGAGACCAAAAACTTGGCCACATATGTCCCCAGGTATCGCTGCTCGGCCACGGCTTGAATCTGGTCAATCCCGGATTTGGCACCTTTGGTTTTGGCTTCTATGACGCCTACCTGGTTGCCCAGGCGGATCACAAAATCCACTTCCAAAGCCTCCAGACCCTGTGGACGCACACTTGTAAGTATCTCCAGGCCAGGGATAGTTTGCAGCGCCTGAGATACTTGTTCTTCAAAATTATCCCTCGGCGATCCTGGGGTGTAGTTCCCTACCTGTGCACGCAGATAATCGTCCAGAGTGAGAGTTTGCGATAATTCTTCCTGCTTCTCTAGCTTCACTTTTTCCTGGTCAGTGAATTGATAGCAATAGAGCAGACTGCGGCCGCCTTCAGTTTGGAAATACACAAAAGGAGCTTTGCGCTGAGCGGCCACCTGAAAAGCGGCCAGAGACATCGGCTTGGTCCCACCGGTGAGATTAAAGAGCAGTTGATACTCAGACGCCGCAATCTTCTGGGAAAGGAACTCCTGCAAAGTCTGCTCTATCTTGGGCAAGTCGTATGGCTCGACTGGACAGCAAAGAAGTTTCCTGCCTGATAACAGACCTTTTAGCCGTTCTGCGATCTCCCTGGTGCGATTCGTGTGAACCAAGACAACCAACTCAGGGTTGATATGGCGTGTCGGCAGCAAGTTGGGTAATGGCTGTTCACCGACTAACAGAATCAGTGCTGTCTTTGTCATCAATAACGCTCCTTTTTCATCTTGCTACGGCGCCTCTTCAATCGGCGTCTGCGGATTCTGCCGGAACCAGCCTTGATCTGGATAGCGGACTTCTACTGTTGACGACGGGTCCCACGTCCAGATACGGCGCAGATCGGCCAGGCTGTCCTTCCAATTGGCATACATTTGGTGATACTGGTTTTGCCAGCGGGCGATTTCGGTGCTCAGGGTCTTGCCTTCCAGAGTCGTTACCCCGCCGCCAAGTTGCTGGTAGCGCGCCTGGCGATCCACCTGTTCCCAACCGACAATCTCAATTTGGGCGCTGCCTAAACCCACCGGCTTACCCATCCCAACTTTGTGGGCCATACCAGGCTCCAGGACTAGGGCAAAGACAAGCAAAGCCAACTCTGCCTCTGTCAGATTGGTAAACTCCACCTCAAACTCGAAAACGGCACCTGGCTTGACCGCTTCGATAGTCTTGTTGTATTCATTTTTGACTGTTGTTCGCCGCGGACCAAGAGGCCGGTGATAGTAGAACTTGCGCCCACGGAGGAAGCCTTGTTGTTGTGGATCCTCGTACCATGCGCGATGGCGTGGCTTTGGTTCCATCAGGGCCTCAATGGTCATTTTCTCAACCTCAAACGCAAACGGCTTCGAAGCAACGGCGTCACCCAAGCCAATCTTCCCCAGGAAGGGGTTGCCGCCGCTGAGCGAGCCGAAGATACGGCAGGCCGGGCAGAGGTGATCGGCATCGCGGCAGTGCTCGAATCCGCGTGGGATGCGATAGGAGACCGTTGGACGGCCGCGATACTCAATTTGCCCCTCCCTTCCGAGGGGTAGGGTCAGGCACGAGCCGCTGATCGCTTCGGCCACGCTGCGGATGACACCCTTGAGTGAGGAGCCGGGCAGCAAGGGTCGCCCATTCGTGGCACGCATAAGGGCAAGTTCCTGATGTTTTCCTTTGGTTACATCTTGAGTCTTTGGAACAAACAGATGGGTCAAGGCCGTCAGGCGGCAACGCAGACACCCGCTCAGTCCCTGGAACTGGTTATGCCGGGTCGCCGCAGCGCGCTGCGCCGCTGGCCCCAGGCGGACAAAACCGTAAGGATTCATGCTTCACCTCCATCCCGCTCCATGTTGACGTAGCGCCAGAAGACCAACCGACCGTGCTCGTCGCGGAACTCGCGCACGAGCAATTTCACGTCGCCTTTGCCCGGCACGCAGCGGTAGTTTAGCGTACGTCCTAAGCGCGCATCCGTTTCGTTCCAACAATAGTAGTCCTGCACCTCGTCGGCGCCAGGTGGCAGGTGTTGCTCGATCAGCACAGCGGCCAGGGCAGATAGATCTCCGTTGCCGGACAGAACCACGCGGTATTCCTGCCCGATCTGCTCCCAACGCAACTCGAAGGCCTCCTCGAAGAGGCGGCCTTTGGGCCATTCAGCTACCTTGATTGACTCATCCTGGGGCGGGGGAAAGTCTATGGCGTCAATCCGCTCCAGGATGGCAAATTGCGCCCGCGACCGGCAGGCATCCACAATTGTCTGCAATCCTGCCAGGTCCAGCGTGCCGGAAAACACCCGCTCGCTCATCGCCGCCCTCCATGCCGTTCGCCCGCCAGGGGATCGGTGAAAGCGCTCGCCTGCTGAACCCAACGGTCGGCAATCCTACCCCACGGGAAGGTCTGGCCGGGGAAAACGACCATCGTGCGCAGGCTGTTGAAGCGGAATTCGCCATCGTAGGGGATGCAGACCTCGTCGGGTGTGACCATCCCGTAGGCCCTGGCATCATCAAAGAGCGAACCGACCCCGCGCAAGGCCAGTTGGCCGTTGGTAATCTGCGGCGCTTTCGGACCAAGGAAATCGAGCTGCACCTGTTGTACCTCGCCGCGCACCTTGCCCAGGCCCCGGCTCTTGCCCATTCCAATCCGGATCAGGCCATCGGCCAGGTCCTGCAGCACAAAGCCAAGCAATGCCAGTTGCCACAACTCAAAGTTGCGCAGGTGCAGCGTGGCGGCAAAGGTACCCTCGGTGATGACTTCCAACTCAAACTTGGCCCCGTGCGCCGCGCCACCGGTGAAACGGTCAATCCCCACGCCGTCGCGCTGAGCCGGCTCGGGTGGCGTGCCGACAGCATAGGCGTCGGCCGTAGCCAGCCGACCGGCAAACCAGGTACAGCCAAACAACTTACAAATCAAACAAGCCTCTTTATAGGCCGTCGCATTATCTGGTTCTCTCTTGTTGTCTTTACGAACATCAAAACATGTGCTACACGAACGTTGCGGATCGTCTTTTTTGCCAAACGGATCGCAGGCTGCCTCTGGCTTGAGCGTGCGGGCGATCCGCTCAGCGTGACTGCGCAGGACGCCTTTAAGAGAGGAGCCAGGCAGATAAACCTCCTCGCGGCCATTGCGGAAGGCGCGCACCCAGGCCATATCCGGACCGCTGACCTGAGCCAGACCCGACTTAATCAACACCGGACCCTCTATGTGAATGTGTAGATCAATCAGGCATTCGTTGACCAATTGCTTAAGCATGGTTCAAATCCTCTATCGGTTCAGCAGCACACTTAAGTGGCGGTGGATAAAATCGTCAGTCGGTTCTACGGCCATCTCACGCCTCAGCAAGTAATTCGTCATTGCTTCGTGATTACCAAAGTCTACACCCTCGACTTTGACCGCATCCAGGTGACAGCGCCCCAACCCTCGTGAGCGAATGCCACCCAAGGGGATCATACCGGCAATGAACTCCTGCAGCCCCAGTGCGATCAGCCCCAGGTCGCGCTCGGTGGGATTTTCCAGCGTCAGGGCAAAATCAAAGGCGGTCTGCGGCGGCACCACCTCAAAGTCGTACTTGATGCCCTCGCGAGCGCGCTCGCTATCCCGGTCAATGCCTACGCCGTCGCGGATTTGGGTCGGCACTTCCGGCAAAGCTCGCCAGATTTCGGCAATCGGCGCATCGTGGAAGAGCGCCACCGAGGCCAGATGCGTTGTGCCGAAGGTGCGGCAGGTATCGCACAGGATGCTGTCCAGAAGGGCCAAAAGGTCGGCTTCGGGGATGTTCTTGCGATCCTTGAGTTTCTCCCGCAAGCGGTTAGCGCATGCATCAGAGTCACCGCTCAGCCCGCATGTGCGCAAGCCAGGGATGTTGGGCACCAGCCGCTCCACGGCGGCACGGAAGGCGCCTTTGATGGACGAGCCGGGGATGAATGGCCGGCCGGCGCCGTCGCGCACCACCGGGCTATCGGTCGCCGCCGATGGGTTCCGTCCACCGCCGATGTGCAGGGCGGTGTCCAGCACGATGCGCCCGGTGATACGGTAGCGAGTGCGGAGATGGGAGCGGTCCAAGGTTTGGTTCATTCTACATACCTCCTGGCCATTTCTTGTAAAGCGGCTTGCAATCTTTCGTGTAGGGAAGGCGGTAAATATTGTCGTAGCCCACGTGCCAGGTCCATATCTACTGATCTGAACTGGCCTGATCGAGCGAGACCTTCAAGCCATGTAATAAACAGCTCGCTGATGCGGTCTCTCGGTGGATATTCAGCATTCGGGTCAGGCCAAACGATCAATCTCACAAGTTCTTCAGGGGTGCGAAGAGCGTTGTCCAGGTCAGATAGCGTGTTTTGCACAATCCTCTCAATGCGATTCCATAAGCGCTGCTGAGTTACCTCATCCACCCGATTCCACAACCCCCGCCAAAGTCCAATAATCCCTGATGCGTTAGTTACGTCGGTATCGCGTTCAAAAATTGTGAGTAGATCATGGGCCAGTTGCTGGCATAGGTCATTTTGAACCCACTGCGCTATCGTTTCTCCGTCTTGTTCAGTGGTAGTTCGAGCAAATTCCTTCAAGATGGCTGGATCTGTCAAACATACGTCTTCGAATCTGCAAGAAATCACATTGCTGATGCTCTCCGCCAGTTCCAGGGCTTCACTAGCCGAGACAAAGAAGCCGCTCGGGTGAGCACATTCATTACGACGATCGCGTAGACGATCCAGAGCTGAAACAACATCGCGCAATAGGCCTGACCTTTTGCAAACTTCCATAAAATGACCGTCATTGATGCGCAACAATTCATCAGGTGGGTTTTGATCATACAGCACTCTATAGTTGTGCTGAAAGAATGTTATACCGATTGTCCTCACCACCTGTCTAAGGTAGCATGCAGCAGCATTCCACATCATTACTACCGCACCATTGAACGCCCCAACCACAAAACAGCGACAGGATTCTTCCATATATTGCCGTACTAAAGGTTCCACTGCCCTATTTGCAACTGCCTTAAACCGTTGTCGCAGAACCTTATCCGGCATCGGCCCATTCATTATTTCTCACCTTTTCTCGATTCTTCCTGGGCTGGTGTCCAATACAAACTATGGGCAATCAAATGCTGCACATACAACCCAGCCAGTTCGCGGTGCAGTTCATCCAGGTCCTCCCGGTTACCCGCACCGGAAGGGAGAGGGAGCGTTTTCAGCAACGTCTGCGCTTCGCTGCGGAGTTTACCCAGGGCATCTTTCAGGTCGTTCCAGTAGCTTTGCACGTCAAGCCTTCCGGCGCGTTCCGCCTTTTCCGCTTGGTGGCGGATAAAGCGCTCGATGTCGCCATAGCGCCACGCGCTGCGCACCACGTTGCCCAGGCCGTAGAGTTGGGCATTGGTGATCCGCCGCGGCAGGAGGTCGCGATAACTGTCGGCAAAGCGAGCCGCCTTGGCCTGCCAGCGGTCGCTCCAGGATGCCAGGCTTTGCTTTCGTTTGAGCAGATATTCCAGTTCGCTCATCGCTACCGCTCCAATTTCAGGTACTCGAAATGCGCCGCCAGGTGCTTGAGAAACTCGCGGCACAGCCGCAGGTGCACCTGCCGCTCCAGGTCGGGATCCACCTGACTCAGCCCCTGCACGATCTTTTTGGCATCATTGCGCAGCCCCTCCAACTCGTTCACTAGGTCTCGCCCGATGCCCTCTTTGGCCCAGCGCTCTCGTCCGGAATCGCGCCCCACGCGCAACTTGAGCCAGTCGGTGATGTCGGACACCTTGTCGGTGGTGCTGGCCAGGGTTTCCAGACCACGGACCTGGGTCTTATCCAGTTTGGTACCAACCAGTTGGTAAGCATATTGCCGGGCGCTTTGGTCATATTCGTCGCTTTTCCGGGCGATGGCCCGCTCCAGCGCCACACGTAGAGCTACTTCCTGAACTGCTTGCTCGCTCATGGTTTACCTCCAGCACGTGGAATGAATCGGATAACAAACGGCCACACGGCCAAAGCCCTCATTGCGCCGTTCACCTACGCCTTTGGCCTCGATCTGTGCCAGACAGCCCAGCACGGCCTGTTCCTGTCCGGCATCGCACTGTCCCAGCAGCACCGACCCCCGCGCCAGGGCCACGGTGTCCGGCTTGGGCAGGCCCAGCGCGGCGTTCCAGCCGGGTACGGTGATGGCACTGAGAAATAGCACCGGCTGATAAGAACTGGGATAGCGCACCCACGCGACGCCGTCTGGTAGCCCGAAATGTTGGGGGGTAATTTCGCCCAGTATGGGGCACAGCAGGTCATCCCGCAGGGCCAGGTGGCTTAGCAAGGTCAGGGAAAAGTATCGCTTGCTGGCGTCTCCGCCCGCTTGCCGTGCCGCCGCGTTGAAGTGATTCCAGCGTTCTACCAATGGCTCTGGGGCCGAGGCCTCGGACCAGGCCTTGACCTCCACCTGACCTAACCCCCGGCTGCGGCCAGCGCCCAGGAACAGGGTTGGGTTGGCTGACAACAAATGCACGAGTTTGTCTTGCAACGTCGGATCGAACAGGCGTACTGTACTCTGAAACAACAGAGGCGCCTTGTCATCTGATATCCTTTGAGCCGTCAGGGTATACTGCGTAAACAGCATCTCTCTTGCTATCGTCCCGGTGCTACGTTCAATAGCCGTGCTCACTCGCAGGCGAGAGCGTGCTGAAAGTGGCTCCACAGGACTCAAACCACACAGGTAACCGCTCACCCGATCCAGCGATCCACCGCATTCTGGACATGTTTTAGTGTCATCGGAACTGTTCCAGACATCCAGAAGCGAATCCCGAAAACTTTTTTGATGTTTCAGCCCATACCGTTTACAACCTTGAGCCGTAGCTGGAAGGAGGACTGTTTGTTTTCCTTCAAGCGCTGGCCACAAATCCCCATATTGCACCTGGTCAGAAATGAATAATGCACGAAAGTTATCATCGACTGTGCCTTGTCTGGCAAGATATGCTTCAGCAAGGGCGCCGCGCAGTGCTGTACCGGGGATGTAATCCAGCGTCTCCACAAACTGCACCCCAGTGCGAGTTCGATGAAGGGCTACAGGTGCATGCAATGCAAGAGTCAAGGCGATTTCAAGCACCATCCCGCGCCTCCTTATCAAACTCGCTCAACAGGCTCATAAGCGCAAACACGTCTTGAATCTGAATGGAATGCTGTCCAACAACGACCTGATCAGGCAAATGAATCACGCAGTGTCCGGAACCACGGCTGTTCCCACCCCCCAGGGTATTGACCAGCCTTAAGCCGGCTAGCAACAACAGAAGTTCGTAGCCACCATTCCTATCATCACCAGCAATCGGCGTCACATCCAACCAACCGGTAATAGCAGACTCAAAGGTAAGGTTTTCGATAGTAAGTTCACCAGTAAAAAGATGATCGGGGGCAGCTACTCCGAATGCGCGGCTAAGCTGGACTTGTGTTCGTGTATAGAAGTGGGCCCGACGAGTTATCTCGTCAGCAAATATTTTCTTGTATGCTTGAGTCAAGCAGGCATCTTGCCAGCGAAGAGCGCTACCTCTGCCTGGTGATCCAAAGACCCTGCATACCAGGCACGGATTAGTATGGGCTGAACACATTCCACCGGGGCGTGGAGCACGACACACGCGCAGACCAATCTGTCTGGCTATCTGTTCACAAGCGTAACGAACTCGCCCCTTAAGTGAGGATGCAGGAATGTAAGCAAATCCTTCAGCATCGCGTTCGACTGTTCGATGGATAAGTCCTCTGCGGAAGCCAGTACTTAGCGCCAGCGGACTATCTATCGTAATCAAGAGCGGTTTAATCTGACATATATGTTTCATTAAATCACTCCTTTATAAAGGGGTACAACTCTACCAGATCGGTAAGCGCAGAGGCTTCTCTTCCCTGTTTCTGTAGCGTTGCGTCCCAAGGAGGCAAGTTTCCGTTGAACTGAACTCCAAATTCGGCAAAAAACTCTTTAAGTCTTTTGTAACGTGTCTTATCCGAACTTCGGCCCAAATATCCCAATGTGGCAATACTGGCTAGTTGAGCATTCACCCGACCCTCAAACAACGCCTGGTACATCGCCTGCAACTGACTTGTCGGCATAACAACGGACTTAAGTTGACGAATATGCTTGAGAAGCTTGCGCAAATCCGCCAGGGAATACGGACGATGATGGGGAACGCCTTGCCGCATGGCATCCAGGTCTGTGTCACTGCCAGTAACGACCTGAAAATCAATAGCGCCTGTCTGGTACTTTTGCCCGGCACAAAACCGCTTGGCCGACTTCTGTAGCGCCTCAGCCAACCTGTACATCGCCGGGATAGGGAAGTCGGCGTGGGCAAGCACTACACCGCCGGCCATTGTCAGGCAATTGCGCTGACTGGATAGTCCAGTTGGCGCCAGAACCTTCCCTGCCGAGTGCTGCTCAAAACCCTCGGCAATGGCCAGAGCAACCTCAAGAGCAATGTCTGCTGCCGTGATCAGCAACACGTCATCACCACCGATAAGAACGATTTCAAAAGGAGTAATCCCGTTACGGGGTTGACCATAGCTTTTGAGCGCTGCAAAGGTTTGTTCTTTTGTTAAGTCCCAGAGACCTGCTGAGAAATCTCGATACGAGTCGACTGTATCCAGCTTACCCAGCAAATCGCCAATATGATTACCATCCAACGCAATAAAACCTACGTAGCCAGGAGGAGAAGCGACTAAGCCAATAGTATCCAGATCATTGGGAATCGTAGCTGCTGTCCATGTATTAGGGTCGGCCGATTTAGCGAACTGGTCAAAAAAACCTTTCCACTCTTTACGCCCCAGATCTCGTTTTTTAGAGCATGCCTGGCACAACCATTCACCGCTAACGTCCTGAGCTTTAAATACGGCTGGATGTTGCCCGCAGGAATTGCAAAGGCGCATGTAGGGTTCTACAGGTAAGGTAGTCAGTTCTGCTTTAGACGCTTTAGCACGGCGCAAGGCTCTTCCGGCGCGGCTCATCTCTGCTCCGAAATTCCCGGATGTAACCTTCAGGTAGACACCAGTGATGGATGCTGTGATCGTTTGAGCACGAAAGTCACGCTCGATTTCGGCAATCAGCTTTCGAGCTTCTTGTTCAGTAGAAACGAGCACTGCTGCGCCGCCCCCAGCGGAGTAAACGACTTGCAGACTGGATTTTGTTGTGAGATGTCTCTTCCGCTCTTCATCAAGTTCAGCTATCAGGGCGCTGCCCCCACGAATTTCCTTGAGTCGGTTTGTAGCAAGCAAGTACTGCTTGATACGGTCGGTGTCGAAACAAACCAGCCACTGCATAGATATATTTTCTCCTTACATTATCAAAGCGACGACCCGCTTGTTTGAGAAATACCGCCTTTAATCTGAAGTAACCAAAATATCACAATAATTCCCCCCACAACCCTACGCCCATCCATCTCTCCCGTTCTCTTGCACTGCCCCGCTACCTGCCCTCGCAGTCAGCTGGACTCAACATCGAAAGGTAAAGCAACATCAGCATTGCCTGGCGATGAGCCTTATCTGCGCGCTGCGGAAGCCGTTCAGTAGCGTCACGCAGTAAAGCGTGGAACGCAGCAGGGAAGATTGACTCAAGTCGGGCTATTGCCGCTGCCAGATTGGCGGCGATGAGCAGGGCCAGCGCATCAGAGAAGGAATATGGCGTCGTCGGGGGTCGGGGCAGCCTATCAAAAAAGTAGCCGCTCCTATTGTTACACAGAGGTAGCTTCAATCTATGCCAGATGATGTTACACAGAGGTGGCTTCAATCCGTGCCAGATGATGTCGAGATCTTTCTGAATCATTCGCTCGCTGATCTCAAAGCGCTGCGCCAGATCGGCGCGCCCATAGCGGCGCGGATTGCCCGCTATCAGTTGCACAATCTCAAGAATGCGCGCGGTGCGCTTGCTCTCCTCAAGCCTGGACGCTGGCTCGTCCAAAGGGTCGTTCACAGCCTGCCTCCCGATGCGCAAGACGTCGACACATTTCATCCGCCTAGCGCTCTTGACACGCTTGTTTGCTCAATTATAGTACCGTAACGGGAACACTGATGTTCCCGTCTCATGAGAATTGTCACATGTTCTCGCTACTCTCTCAAAATGCACTCCCGTCCCTCCTGCGCATCTGCGAGCATGACGGGCATGTCGGGTCCGAAAACTGTCTTTATCACCTTGCCAGAAATGCGGCTGCACAGGCGTATCCGTTTGCGTTTCCTCTAACCATCGGCTACAATAAAAATGCCTCATTTCAGGAACCAGCCAGACGCGCCAGCAACGCGACCGCATCCACGAACCAGATCAGGAGAAATACCGTGGCTGCCAGAACAATCTACAAACTGCCTCTGGTCTTTGAACCACAGACAGAAGGCGGATATACCGTAACCTGTCCTATCCTGCCTGAGCTGATTACCGAGGGTGATACTGTTGCCGAAGCGCTGGACAATGTCGCCGACGCCCTGCGTGCGATTGTTGAAGCCTATGAAGATCTGGGGCATCCGCTACCTTCCGTCTTACGCCAGGCCGCCTTTGACCAACAAACTCCTTTCTGGATCGAAACAGCAGTCGGGGCATGAGATACCACGAGGTTGCTCGTAAACTGCGCGCTCTGGGCTGCAAAGAGTTGCCCCGGCACAGCGGCGGTTCGCATCGCAAATGGCACAACCCCAGCACAGGTCGGATCGCATCGGCGCCGGACGGGCGGCGATGACCTCAAGATGGGCACTATACGACATATCGTACGTCAATTGGGTCTTCATTGGGAAGATTTCAAACGCATATAGACCTCCGACGTCCGACACTGCTTCACGAACTGCTTCTGCCAGTCTGGTTCCACCACTCGCACCCGCACGCTGCAACACAGTAGCCAGGCGCCATCTCCAGCGTGATGCCCGCTTTGAACTGCAAAATCCCTTTTTGTTTGCGATCGAATGCGACCATATACTCGTGGTATGATACATACCGTTCGTTCTAGCCCGAGGACTTGTTGCCATGCTCTTCTTCACCGTCGAAAAACTGAAGGCGCGTCTGGAGGAGATGCGCGCCGCTATCATCCGCGATACCCGCCCGATCACCAATGTGTGGACCTGCCCGGCGCCCGGCGCCCCACCCGATAACGCAATGTCCCCTCCGCCGCCCCCCGATGATCCATCCTGGCGTCCGCTGAAGGTCGGTGAACGTTGGGGCGGCGACCCGCACCACCCCGATAAGCCGGATGAACCGCTTCCGTGGGGCATGCCGGTCGATGGCGGGCATACCCACTGGCTGCGCGCGACCCTGCGCGTCCCGGAAGAGTGGCGCGGACGCC
>Ga0308419_1002451_pt1 | contig 11974 bp, 10 predicted proteins | sample HotsprSampleMS50_FD_203674 | JGI IMG/M metagenome (GOLD analysis project Ga0308419, IMG submission 203674) | Hot spring phototrophic mat microbial communities from Mushroom Spring, Yellowstone National Park, Wyoming, United States - 20090730_MS50 ... | reverse complement strand
CTCTTTTTTTGCATAGTAATCCATGATTGCCTTGTGAAGGGCATCTGCACCGAGATTTGAACAATGGAGTTTATTTTTCGGCAATCCACCGAGCTGTTCTGCAACAGTTTTATTGGTAATCTTCAATGCTTCTTCCAGCGTTTTGCCCTTTGCCATTTCTGTGACCATGCTTGAAACAGCTATGGCAGCACCGCACCCAAAGGTCTCAAACTTTATGTCTTCTATCCTTTCATCTTTTACCTTTATAGTAATAGTCATCATATCTCCACAGACAGGATTACCCACCTCGCCTATACCATCAGGATTTTCAATCCTGCCCACATTTTTGGGTGACTTAAAATGTTCCATTACAATGTCGGAGTACTGCATCTTTACCCCCTTAATTTTTATTATTAAATATAAAACACAAAACTATTTTTTTAAAGTAAATCCACAAAAAAAATACAGGAGATTTTAATTTAGAAAAAACGATTTTGTTTTGAAAAATTATACATTTGTTAATGCCCTTACGATTGCTCTGTCAGGCTCGAAAAAATTATATTTATGAAGGTCTTCTATTTTTACCCACCTTATCTCATCATGGTCTTTAAGTTGAAAATTATCAGTTCTGGGAATAGCCTTAAATGCATGAAGTTCAATTGCAGACTGGCAGTTAATTACGTGCTTTACAGAACATATGAAATCTCCCACCTCTATCTCTATACCCAGTTCTTCTTTAATCTCCCTCACAAGGCATTCTTTAAGTGTCTCCGCATCCTTCTTTTTTCCTCCTGGAAACTCCCACAGATAACCCATAAATGCCTTCTTTCTTTTTGCAATAAGCACCATACCATCTTTTTCAATTACAGCTGCTGTAACAGGTATATAGAAATTCGATTCCATAGGGTAATATTTCAAAAGTTTTTTTAAGATAAACCCAAAATAGGGTTATTTCAATAATTTTTTAAATTAACCCAGATTTTTTGACCTTTACATAATAAAACTTATGTGTTACTGTGCAATTATGAATAATTTTAAAGGGCTAATAACAGGCCTATCTGGAGGGTTTTTTGGCGGTCTTATAGGTCTTGGTGGAGGTATAATCATGATACCCCTTATGGTTATCTGGCTGAAACTAAACCAGTTAAAAGCCCATGGTACAAGCCTTGTTGCCGTTGTTTTTGCAGGCCTTTTTGGCGCTACTGCATATTTTTATCACGGCACAATTGATTTGAAGGTTGCTTGTATTCTTGCCACTACTGCAGCTATAACTGCCAGATTCGGTGCCGTCTTTGCCCATTCAATGCCAGAAAGGAAGCTGAAAAAGTCTTTTGGAATATTTCTTATTTTTGTCTCCCTGCTCCTTATAGGCAAAGGGTATATATTTCAGACCACGGTCAATACAAATTTGTGGCTACGAATCTTTATTTTTCTTGCCACTGGTGGATTAACAGGTTTTATATCAGGTATGATGGGTGTTGGGGGTGGGACTATAATGATACCGCCTATGGTTATACTGGCACACATGCCACAGCAGATGGCACAGTGAACATCTCTTGTTGCGATGGTGCCTGTAGGTTTCATAGGTGCCTATATCCATTACAAATTTGGAAATGTGGAAAAAAGGATTGCCCCAGGTCTTATTGTCGGTGCTGCTCTGGGAAGTTTTTTGGGTGGCTCAACAGCAAATCTTATCCCAGAATTTTACTTAAAACTACTATTTTCAATAGTACTTGTCTGGATGGGTATTCATTTTATAAAGATTTCACGGTAAAAAGTTCTAAAAATCATTGAACTGAAAATTATAAAAAAATCAACCTTTATATGTCCTTGTTTCAGAAATAATTACATTTTTATTGACATTTTTTTTACTACCGCATTATTATATAGAAAACAATGTTCTGTATATAGAATTTTTTTGGTGGAAGACAAAGGCAATACAAAAACGAATATAGCAGACATTTCAATATAAGGCATCATATAAATAAAGGTCTTGTTTAGGCAATAGTTTGATATGCATATTAGAGGTAACAACGTGGCCTTAAAAATAGAATGAACGGCAAGAAAATGTGCAGTAAATAAACAATGGAAAAGCAAAAGCTTTATAAATACACAAATACTGTGCCTGCAGTGGACCAGGCTTTAAAAATACTTATATATCTTTCTAAAACACCCTCTCCAAGGGCCAATCTTACAGAAATATGCAAAAATGTGGGGATACATAAGAGTAAAGGCTACTCCATTCTGAATACACTTCAGAAATACGGGTTTGTTATGAGAGAAGAGAGTGGAAAACATTATACTCTTGGACCAGGGGTTCTATCTCTTTCAAAACGTTTTCTTGACAGCATGAATTATAATGAACTTGCAGCACCTTTTTTAAAAAAACTTGCAGAAAAGACGAAAAGCACGGCACTTTTCGGTCTAATAAACGGGGATAGCATATTTGTTGTGGCTAAAGTTGAATCAGAAGAGCATATAAGTGTTACCATCCGTATAGGCCACAGGTTCAATATAACCCATGGTGCCCATGGAAAGGCAATAGCTGCCTATCTTCCTGAAGAAAGATTAAAATGGCTTTTAGCACAAAAGAAACTATTCTTCTACGGTGATATATCTAAATTCAACTTGAATAGATTAGAAAAAGACTTAAGGGAATGCAGGGAAAAAGGTTTTGCGTTAGATATAGGTGAATTAAATCCCGGTATAAATGTTATAGCCTCACCCACTTTCAATGCCAGAGGTGAAGTTTTAGGTGCCATCTTTATAATAGGCACATTCAGCGAATTAAAAATCGACGAATATGGGCCTTTAGTTTTTGAAAATGCTATGGCATTTTCTTCAAAATTAGGGGCCGATGTTGAAGCTATATATAAAAGAAGGGAAGGGTAAAATGAAAATAAAGGAAAGGAAACTTGTAAAGACTACTACCTGGTCAGCAGGACCTGGCTGTCATGGAGGTTGTGGTGTCATTGCACACATAGAGGATGGTCGGCTTATAAAGATAGAGGGTGATAAAGAACATCCATGGAATCAAGGCAGGCTCTGCGCCCGCGTTCTTGCAATGAAGCAGTATATAGAGCATCCATCGAGAATAAGAAAACCTATGATAAATGCTGGAGAGCGGGGAAATGGGAAATGGAAGGAAATATCCTGGGATGAGGCCTTCGACTACATAGAAAAAAAGATGAAGGTAATAAGGGACAAGTATGGTCCTGAAAGTATGATTTTTGCAATGTGCACCGGCAGGGACATAGGTCCCTGGATATGCATGCTTGCCTATGCTTACGGGAGTCCAAATGTAATGTTTGCCTTAAGCGGCAATGCCTGTTACAGTCCCCGTATTGCAGCCCTCGATACCTTCCAGGGTGACTATTGCGTATTCGATGCCGGTCAGTGGTTAGAAAAAAGATATGATGACCCGAGATTCAAGGTACCTGAATGTATGATAGTATGGGGTTACAATATTCATGCAACATGCCCTGATAACCTTTTCGGTCACTGGATAGTGGATTTAATGAAAAGAGGGACAAAAATAATCTCCATAGATCCCAGGCTTTCCTGGTTTGCCTCGAGGGCAAAATTTTGGTTAAGAATAAGGCCTGGTAGTGATTCTGCCTTAGCTATGGGATTTCTTTATGTTATTATCAAAGAAGGGCTCTACGATAAAAATTTTGTTGAGAATTGGACTAACGGTGCACACCTGATTAGAATAGACACAAATAAATTGTTGAGGGAAAGCGATATTATACAAGAAGGCAAAATCGAGAACTTTGTAGCCTGGGACGAAAAAGAGAAAAGACCTGTCATATGGGATACAAGTATTCTTGAATATAGACCTTATGTAAAAAGCCCCATGATTTCAGGTAACTGTAAAATAAAAACCATAGAGGGAAAATTAATAACATGCCATACTGTCTGGGACGCATTCTGTAAAAAGGTCTTTGAATATGATCCAGAAAGGGTCAGCAATATAACAGGAATTCCTGCAAAGGATATAATAGAGGCAGCAAGATTTTATGGAAAGAGTAAACCTGCTGCCATTCATTGGGGCGTGCCTATTGATATGACTCCTAATGTTACCCCTCTGTGTCATGCTATTGCTTCTTTATGGGCACTGACCGGAAATCTCGATATCCCAGGAGGAAATGTATTTTCTCGCTTTGCCTTCGACGCAGTTGCCTACGCCTTACCAGGTGCAGAAGGTGTAATAAAGCTTAAGTCAAAAGAGCAAGATCTGCCCAGGATAGGCGCAGACAGATATGGACCTTTTAGAAAGTTTATATGGAGATGCCAGACCGATACGGCATTTGAACAGATATTTACAGGGAAACCATATCCTGTAAAAGGCATGTGGATTCAGACATGTAATCCCATAGCAGGGATAGGAATGGATCCAAAAAGGTGGCAAGAGGCCTTAAAAAGACTTGATTTTATAGTGGGTGTTGACCTTTTTATGACGCCCACAATGGAATATGCTGATGTGGTCCTTCCCGCGGCCACATTTCTTGAAAAAGATGGGGTGAGGTCGTGGTGGGTTCCTCTACAAAGTATAAATAAGGCCATAAGTGTTGACGAATGCAAATCAGATGCAGAAATAAATTTTGAGCTTGCAAGAAGGTTTGATCCTGATTTCAAATGGAATACCCTTGAAGAACTTTTCGATGAAATTATTAAACCCTCTGGTTTTAAGTTTAAAGAATTGAAAGAGAAAGTATGGGTTTTTCCACCAGAAGGTCATCCAAGTCACCCGTATCATAGATATGAAAAGGGTCTTTTAAGGCCCGATAAAAGACCAGGCTTCCAGACGCCTAGTGGAAGATTTGAACTATACTCAATCTTAAGAGAGGAATGGGGACTTGAACCCATGCCATTCCATGAAGAACCGCCCTTCACAACCATTTCAAGACCTGACCTTGCCGGGGATTATCCTCTTATACTTTCAACTGGCAGGAGATCACCTGCATATTTTCATTCTGAACACCGGATGATACCCTGGTTAAGGCATATTGACCCTGATCCCGTAGTTGAAATACACCCTGAAACTGCAAGGAAATATGGTATTACAAACGGTGAATGGGTATTCGTTGAGAACTGGATGGGAAGGGCAAAATTTAAGGCAAAAGTCACACCTGTGGTGCCTCCATGGATGGTAATGGCTACCCATGGATGGTGGTTCCCAGAAAGAAAGGGTGAAGGAGATGAACTTTACGGAGTATGGGAATCTAATATAAATCAATTGATCCCGATGAATGCCCATGGTAAGGATGGTCTTGGAGCACCCATAAAACACCTGCTATGTAAAATATACAGGGCATAGAAAGGATGGATAAAATGAAAGAAAAAGAGATAAAAGGGCTTCTTATAGACTACGAATACTGCACAGGATGTTATACATGTGTGGTAGCATGTGCACAGGAATACGATTGGCCTGAAGGTATATCTGGTATCAAGGTCATGGAAATCATAGAGACCCTGCCTGGCGGAAAACACTACCTCGCATACCTACCATTTCCAACAGAAGTATGCTCCCTTTGTGCATCAAGGACAAAAAAAGGTTTAGAGCCTGCCTGCGTAAAACATTGTATGGCAGGTTGTATGAAATATGGAAGTTTAAATGAGCTTGTAAAGGAGATGGGCACAAAAAAAAGGATGGTTCTATATAGACCCCGATAAAACAATGAAAACTTTTAATGGTAGATGAAAAAACTTCAAATTCTGGGTTTTTTATTGTTTATCAACCTTTACAAAAATGCCTGATTTTGAAGGATCAAGACGTTGCATTCTTTTAATAATTGCTATCTTTTCCTCATCCATTACCGTTTTTTGCTTTCATTATCAAAAGATCATTGCCAGTCTTTACATCTCTGGATATTATCATATTTGGTCTTAATTCCTTAAGCGAAATTTCAACTTCAGAAATATTAGTAAGGGGAATGATTCAAAATAAACAACATTGGGAAGCTTTAACACATCTTTCAATGCCTCTGGAAAATTTCTGAATTTGTCCCCTATTACAGGCCAATCTTTATTTTTGAATTCCTCATTAAAAAATGCCCCTGTTTTCATAAATAACACCCCTTAACATTGATTTTTAAAATTTTAGTTTTTCATTCCAGGTTTATCCATGTCCATGGTACCTTTCTTTTTAAAATCAATAAGGTCTTTTTTCATCTATTATAGACCATCTGGATGGTTTTTCCAAATATCTGCCTGTATATAAAAATCATTTTAATTTGACATCCCCTTCAAAATAAGATAAAAATTGACTTACTTTCAATTTAACAAGAAGGGGCATTTCTAAATGCATTTTCTAAATTTCAAAAAGGAGAGTCCTTCATGGATACCGTAACACTTACAATAGACGGTAAAAGGGTTCAGGGCAAACAGGGCGAGACCGTTCTGGAAGTGGCATTAAAAAACGGAATAAATATACCCTATCTCTGCTATCATCCAAGGATAAGCAAAACCGGTGCATGCAGGATTTGCCTTGTAAGGATAAACGGGACAATGCTAAAGGCATCGTGCGTTGAACCCATAATAGAAGGTATGACTGTTGTAACAGAGGATGAAGAGATTGTAAAGATAAGAAAATTCATCCTTGAACTCCTCTTATCTGACGGAGACCATAATTGCCTTTACTGTGAGGCAAATGGTGCCTGTGAATTTCAGGCATTAATTCAGCGCTATAACATCCAGGAAGTAAAACCATCGCCCACAAGGATACCAAAAGAGATAGATTACGAATCGAGTAATGCCCTAAGGAGAAATGAAAACAGATGCATATTATGTGGAAGATGCGTAAAGGCATGTAGAGAAATTCAGGTTTCAAATGTTTGGAGCTTTGCAGAGCGTGGTAGTGAAACCCATCTTGTGGCAGATGATGGAAAAAGAATAGGTGCATCAAGCTGTGTAAAGTGCGGGACATGTGCCCAGCTATGTCCCACCGGTGCCTTAACATTTCAAACAGTTATCGGCAGGGGTGCAAACTGGGAATTAAAAAGCGAATCCTCCATATGTATCTACTGCGGTGTTGGCTGCAAAATAGACTTTTATAAAAATAAGGACAATGTCCTTGTGAAGGCCATGGGTAACTACACCGGTCCCAATAACGGGCACCTCTGTGTAAAAGGAAGGTTTGGTTTTGATTTCGTCCACAGTGAAAAGAGACTCAAAAAACCCCTTATAAAAAAGAACGGTGTATTCGTAGAGGCAGAATGGGATGAGGCCCTTGACCTTGTTGCAAAAAAACTAACAGAGATAAAAGAAACATACGGTCCTGATTCCATTGCAGCCCTTTCATCAGCAAAGTGCACAAATGAAGAAAACTACTTAATGCAGAAATTTATCCGCTCTGTAATAGGCACAAACAACATAGACCACTGTGCCCGTCTCTGACACTCTTCAACCGTCGCCGGTCTGGCGGCTGTTTTCGGCTCAGGGGCCATGACAAACTCTATCAGGGAGATACCACTATCTGCAGGATTTCTCATTATAGGCTCCAACACCACAGAGAACCACCCTGTCATAGGCTCCATGATAAAAAACGAAGTTATAAATAAAGGGAAAAGATTAATAGTAGTTGACCCAAGGAGGATTGAACTTTCAAGATATGCAGACTATTATTTTCAGATAAAACCTGGCACGAACATAGCCATTCTCAATGGTTTTATGCACGTCATCATAAAAGAAGGCGTATACGATAAAGAATATGTAGCTACAAGATGTGAAGGCTTTGAGGAGATGGCAAAGGTCCTTGAAAAGTATACACCTGAATATGTGGCTGACATCTGCGGTATAGATAATCCTGAGGACATAGTATCTGCTGCAAGGCTTATGGCATCCCTTAAACCCATGGCACTTTATTATTCCATGGGCATAACCCAGTTTGTATCAGGAGTAAATGGTGTAAAATCCACTGCCAATCTCCAGATGCTTTTAGGCAATGTAGGTGTTGCAGGTGGTGGTGTTAATCCTCTGCGCGGTCAGAACAATGTTCAGGGTGCATGTGATATGGGTGCACTCCCTAATGTTTATACTGACTATCAGCCTGTATCATCAGAAGAAAATAAAGCAAAATTTGAGGCTGCCTGGGGTGTCACAAACCTCTCTACAAAGCCAGGCCTTACAATCCTTGAGATGTTCAACCATGCCATAGCAGGAAACATCAAGGCCATATACGCCATGGGAGAAAACCCTGTTATGTCTGATCCCAATCAGCATCATGTTATAGAGGCGCTAAAATCCCTTGAATTCTTTGTGGTGCAGGATATATTCCTTACAGAGACAGCCCAGTATGCCCATGTAATGCTACCTGCCAGGTCCTTTCTTGAAAAAGAAGGCACTGTCACAAACACAGAGAGAAGGGTTCAATTAATGCACAAAGTTCTACCACCAATGGGTGAGGCAAAGGACGACTGGTGGATGGTCCAGGAGATTGCCAGAAGGATGGGTGTCAGCTGGGACTATAAAAAGGCAGAGGATATCTTTGAAGAGATAAGAAAGGTAACACCTTCATATGGAGGTATCACATATGAAAGGGCAGACAATTCTATAATCCAGTGGCCTTGCCCCTCTACTGACCATCCAGGGACGCAGTTTCTCCATAAGGATAGGTTCTCAAGGGGTCTTGGTCTATTTACACCCATTGAATACACACCACCAGCAGAGGATACAGATTTTGAATATCCTATGATTCTTACAACAGGCAGAATCCTTGACCATTTCCACACAGGGACCATGTCAAGAAAATCAAAGGTCCTTGATGAGAATGTTCCTGAGGGTTTTGTGGAGATAAACCCCAATGATGCACACAACTACAATATAGAAAACGGTGAGGTCATATCTGTTTCTACAAGGCGGGGAAGCATAAGAATTAAGGCAAAGGTAACGGACAAAACAAAACCCAATACTGTATTTATTCCATTTCACTTTTTTGAGGCCTGTGCCAATGTATTGACAAACGATGCCCTTGACCCTGCCTGCAAGATACCTGAGTATAAGGTATGCGCGTGCAGGATAGAAAAGATTGGGGCTTGAAAAAAACTTATTGTTTAAAAGGATAATGCCTTATTTTTCTAATGATTACCTATAGGAAAAGTGTTAACATAATCAGGTAAATGTTTTATTTTTTCAATTTAATATTCTTCCATTACACCGCCTGCTTGTATTCTATAAAATTTAGAAAATGAATTATGAAACTTAACAGCATAAGCGAATCACATATTATAAAAATCCTCGAAAAAGAAAAGAGACCTGTTAAGTTAAAGGATATAGAGAGGAGCCTTAGCCTGTCCCAGAATGAGAAAAAAAGGCTTAAAACCCTCGTTAGAGACATGATAAAGAAAGGGCTCGTATTTAAACTGAAAAACAAAATGATAGGTCTCAGAAAGGAATTAAATCTCGAAACAGGGACACTGTGGTGCACAAAAAACGGAAACGGCATAGTCATTCCTGAAAAGGAAGGGAAAGAGAATATATACATCCCACAGAGATTTATAAAGCATGCCATCCATGGAGATAGGGTCGTTGTCAGACTTGATAAAAGAGGTGTCCACGGAAGGGAAGGAAAAATACTCGATGTTCTTGAAAGAAAAACCCGCACAGTAACGGGTTTCATAAAGAAATACAAAAATCTAATGTTCCTCCACCCAGATGATGAAAGGATGCCACACCATTTCATTTTAGAAGACCCTTCAAGGACAGCATCTCTTAAAGACAATACCCTTGTTGCTGCAAAAATCACCAAATTCCCAGAAGGTGCACAGGACCCAATATGCAAGATTGTAAAGGTCTTTGAATCCCTCTTTGATGTAAAGACAATATCGTTATTTACAGCATATAAATACAGCCTTCCAATGAAATTCAAAAAGACAACAGAACTTTATCTGAAAGGCCTTTCTTTTAAAATATCTAATGATGGAAGAAAAGATCTCCGTGGAAAACCCTTTGTCACAATTGATGGAGAGTTAGCAAAGGATTTTGACGATGCAGTATGTGCTGAAAAGACAAAAAATGGATTTATCCTGTATGTGTCCATTGCCGATGTTTCCCATTATGTAACTGTCCATTCAGCGCCTGATAGAGAGGCCTATGAAAGGGGAACAAGCATATATTTTCCAGGCAGTGTAATTCCCATGCTCCCTAAAATTCTATCAAACAATATTTGTAGCCTGAATCCAGATCAGGACAGGCATACCGTAACCATTGAATTGCATTACGATAAAGATGGAAACATCATAGATCGTGCCTTTTATCCATCCCTTATAAAAAGCGCCATGAGACTGACATATACAAAAGTTGAAGATATACTCGAAAATACAAGGACTTTTTTAAAAAAAGGTAAAGACCAGATTTTCAGACAACTCGAATATATGGCCGAACTTGCCACAATTTTGAAGACAAAGAGAGAAAAGAGAGGAACCATTGACTTTGATTTTCCTGAACCAGAGGTGGTACTCGATATTGAAGGTGGCCTTACTGGCATTATCAAATCTCCAAGACTTTTTTCACATAGAATAATAGAGGAATTTATGATTGCTGCCAATGAGGCAGTGGCTGAATTTATAACAGAGAATAATAAACCCCTCATATACAGGGTGCATGAACCCCCTGACAATGAAAAAATGCTAAACATAGAAAAGATGCTTCATACATTAGATGGGGGCTATAGAAGACACACAAGCCAGCAACATTTCCTTCAATCAATATTAAAAAAGGTTAAAGGCACAGTATATGAATACTTTGTAAATCGTATAATACTTCGCTCCATGAAGCAGGCAAAATATTCTATTTATAATAAAGGCCACTTCGGTCTTGCATCTGAAGCATATACCCACTTTACTTCCCCTATAAGGAGATACCCTGATCTTATAAACCACAGAATTCTAAAGGGCATAATGATGGGCAGCCATATATACACAGAAGAAGAACTGGAGCCCATGGCAATCTATTTAACTGGGAGGGAAAGAATTGCCACGGAGGCAGAGAGTGAGGTAGAGGACAGGATAAGGGTGCTCTTTATGAAGGATAAAATAGGTGATGTTTTTGAAGGTATTATATCACACATCACAACGTATGGTTTTTTTGTGGAACTTATTGACGTTTTTGTGGAAGGGCTTGTGCATCTTTCCGATATGGTGGATGATTACTATGTTTTTGAAGAAGAAAAATTCAGACTTAAGGGCAGGCGGACAAAGAAGATATATCGTATAGGCGATAAAATACTGGTAAGGGTTGTTAAGGCAGATGTTGAGAGAAACCATCTCCATTTCATCCCTGTTTTACACTGATTTGAATAAATTTTAAAAAACTGCCTACTTAAAAATCACATCAATTACAACATATGATGATGCCCATGACAAATTAAAAAGTTAAATTTAAAATAAATTGATGCAAGTTATAAAGCCATAAGTTAAATTGAGACAAAATTGGTGAAAAGGGTAATTTAATTTTTAATAGAAATTTTAAGGCATTGATGGTAAATAAAAATAATTTATGCCGTCTAACCTGAGGGAAAAGCAGTTCGTATTTACAAACCTAAGCATGAATTTCTTTTCAATTATCGGTATTGCAGTCATATTTGGCTTGTACTTAACAAGCCTTTACAGCTATATCCTGTTTCATAGCCTTGCAGAGGTATTCTCCGTTGTTATAGCCTGCGGAATATTTATAGTGGCATGGAATACAAAACACATCATAAGTAATAATTACCTTCTTTTTTTAGGTATTGCATATCTATTTGTTGGCACCGTAGATTTTATCCATACCCTTGCATATAAGGGTATGGGTGTATTTTTGGGTTTTGATTCTAACCTTCCTACCCAGTTATGGATTGTTGCCAGATACATGGAGTCATTATCTTTACTTTGGAGTTGCCCCCGTCAAACCGGACACCGCTCTAACTTATTTTGCATCATCTTGTATTCCCTTGGTGATCTCATCTTAAGCCCCTTATGGGGATGATTTATATTATAATCTTCAAACCACAAAGGCA
>Ga0308419_1002449_pt1 | contig 11978 bp, 6 predicted proteins | sample HotsprSampleMS50_FD_203674 | JGI IMG/M metagenome (GOLD analysis project Ga0308419, IMG submission 203674) | Hot spring phototrophic mat microbial communities from Mushroom Spring, Yellowstone National Park, Wyoming, United States - 20090730_MS50 ... | reverse complement strand
AAGCCAGCCCCAGCTCTCGAGAAAAGTCCTCACGGCCGCCCGCGGTGATTCGGGACGCAGGGATTCTGCGGGCAGGATTAAAACCGCCCGGCGGGAGGCCACAAGCCCGGCCAGAGCGCTGACGGCCAAAGCCAGCAACGCGCCGGTGGCTAAAGTCATCAAGTGAAACCCGCCGATGTCTTTGGGCAGGTTAAAAAAGGCGGCGTAAGCTTTCGACATGCCCCACGCCTCCGCCAGCCCGGCCGCCACCCCCGCCGCCGCTCCCAATAGCCCCACCGTCAGGGCGTAGCCGGTGTAGTGAAGGACTACGGCAGAGTTGCTGTAGCCCAAGGCCTTTAAAACCCCGATCTGAGCGCGCTGCACCCTGACCATGCGGCTTACGGCGATAAACTGTATGAGGGCGGCTATACCCAAAAAAACCGGGGGCAGAAAGCCGGCCAGGGCCTTCAGCTGGTCCAGTTCGCCGCTCAAAACGGCGTCGCTGAGCTGCCGGCTGCGCGGGTAGCTGGCGGTGTTTCCGTAAGGCTCTAATATTTCTTTGACTCTAGCGGCCAGTTTTTCCACGTCCGCACCCGGGACGGCTTTCAGCACCACCTGGTTTATCTGACCGGGCAGGTTTAAAATTTGCTGGGCGGCGCTTAAAGGGACTATAACGATGCCAAAATATTCCGGCTCGGGCATAATACTGGCCGCGTCCTTCATGGGGTAAACAAACTCCGGGCCCGTGGCTGTACCCACGACATAGAGGTTGTACTGCCGCCCTTCAGACGCCACGCGCAAAACCGACCCCGGGCCCAAGCGGTTGGCGGCCGCGTACTGGGGGTCGACTAAGGCCTCTATCCCCCCGCCTACGGGGTGCTCGTCAAAAAACCTCCCGCTTACCAGGCGCAGGCGGTTTACTTCTCCTTTGTCGGGGAGGGGGTACCCGATAAGCCGCACCGTCGACCTCTGGCCTTTTTCCTTTACCACAGGCAGGTCTTTTTGCACCCGGCCGCTGGCCTTTTGCACCCCAATCACCTGAGCAATTTGATTCACCACATTTTGAGGAGCCCTGACCGTGTGAAAGTAATAATCGGCAAAATCGTACTGACAGTAAAACGCCTCTTTGGCCGCCCGCAAGTTGTGGTAAGCCGTGGTCATGGAAATATACGAAGACACTCCTAAAGCTACCACTACCGCCGCCGCCAGGTACTGCCCCCAGTTGGACCGGACAGTGCGCCACATCTTTTTGTCCAGTACCCCCACAGCTACCACACGATCCTTTCCACAGGCCAAATTTCCTCGTTCTCAAAAACCTCCGCCACGCTGCCGCCGCTCATGCGCACCACGCGCTCGGCCGCGGCGGCTATAGCGGCGTTGTGGGTTACGATAACCACCGTGCTGCCCCGTTTTCGGTTAACCTTCAAGAGGAGGTCCAGGATTAGCCTCCCCGTCTGGCAGTCCAAAGAACCGGTGGGCTCGTCGCAGAGTAAAAGCGGCGGGTTTTTGACCACGGCCCGGGCCAGGGCCACCCTCTGCTGCTCGCCGCCGCTGAGCTGGGAAGGAAAGTGATCGGCCCGCTCCTCCATCCCCACTTCCTTCAACACTTCCATCACCGGCAGCGGGTCCTCCACCAGGGCGGCCGCCAGCTCCACGTTCTCCCTGGCAGTCAAGTCGGGAATGAGGTTGAAAAACTGGAAAACAAAGCCCACGCTTTTCCTCCTAAAGCGGGTAAGCCTGGCCGGGGTGGCGCGGCTCAAATCTTCTCCTTCAAAGTACACCCGGCCCTCCGTGGGCAGGTCCATGCCGCCCATAATATTGAGAAGGGTGCTCTTGCCAGAACCGCTGGGCCCCAGGATCACCAGCACTTCACCGGCAAAAACCTCAAGAGAAGTTTCTTTTAAAGCGACGACTTTCACTTCGCCCATGCGGTAGACCTTGATCACTTTTTCCAGTTTTAAAAGCACCCGCCTTTTCACCGTTCAAACTACCCCGCATTTATCTTGCCTTTAAGTTAAATCCATAGTATATACGCCCGCTAAAGGTGTCAACGGAAATATCATAACTAGACAACAAAATATTTACAGAATTACACCAAAATTTTAATGTTTAAACAGAAGGAAAATATAAGGACAAACAGAATTTTAAAGTAATTGGATATTTAATATCTTATTTATCTTAAATTTTAAGTTTGCCAAAAATTCCGCACGGGTTTAAAATGGCTATAACAACCGCGAGGAGGTTACCGCCTTTGAATTTGAAAGAGCTTACTGTAGAAAGAGTGCACGGCCTTTTGGAAGAGCACGGCTATATCTGCGAACGAGAGCTGGCAGTAACGGTTTATTTGGCCTTGAAACTGGAAAAGCCCCTCTTAGTAGAGGGCGCGCCGGGGGTGGGCAAAACCGAGGTGGCGAAGGTTTTAAGCCGCGCCTTTAATTGCGAACTCATACGGCTTCAGTGCTACGAGGGTCTGGACGAAAACAAAGCGCTCTACGAGTGGAACTACCAAAAACAGCTCTTAAAGATCCAAATGCACAAAGAGGGTATGGGCGGCGACTTAAGTGAAAGCGACCTTTTCAGCAACGACTACCTCCTGGAAAGGCCGTTGTTGCGCGCGCTCCGCTCCGGCCAAAAGACGGTGCTGCTCATCGACGAGGTAGACAAAGTAGAGGAGGAATTTGAAGCATTTCTCTTTGAACTCCTCTCCGACTTCCAGGTTTCCATCCCGGAAATGGGAACTCTCTCCGCCGCCAACATCCCTATTGCCGTGCTCACCAGCAACAAAGAACGGGAGCTTTCCGACGGCTTAAAGCGCCGCTGCCTCTACCTGTACATTGACTACCCGTCGGTAGAAAAGGAAGTGCGCATTATCACCACCAAAGTCCCCGAAGCCGCTCCCAAGCTGGCCAGAGAAGTGGCTTTGGCCGTGAGCCTGATCAGGTCAAACCGCAGCATATGGAAAAAGCCCTCCATTTCTGAGTCCATTGACTGGGCAAGGGCCCTCGTGGCCCTGGGGGCCAAAACGCTGGACCAGGAAACAATTAAACAAACACTGGGCGTAGTGTTAAAAAACAAAGAGGACATGGAAACTGTAACGCGGGAGGTAGGGCTAAAGGCCCTGGCGGCCGCCGCCCAAAGAGCATGAACAAAACCGGCAAAAATCCGTTTTGCGCGGCACCGAACAGCTACCTTCGGGAAACGGTGCGGCCGTTTGTGCGCTTTGTACACGTGCTGCGCGGCTTAGGAGTCAGGGTAAGTGTGGCCGAAACCGTGGACGCATTGAATGCCCTGGCCCACATCGACCTGCTCGACCGCCGGCAGGCCAAAGTGGCCCTGGCCTCTACTCTGGTAAAAAACAGCCACGACCGCCGCACTTTTGAAGCGGCCTTTGAAACCTTTTTTACCCCGCCGGACGGCGACACACCGCCCCCCGAAAAACCCCCTTCCTCACCGGCCTGCCCGGCAGAGAACGTGGACGGGGTAGACGGTGACGCCGGCGGGGAAAAAGAGGGGTACGGGACCAAAGGAAATGAGCGCGACTGGGGCAAAGAAATACTCGACCTCCTGGCGCATACCGTAGAAAAGAACGAACGGCTGTCCATCAAGCCGGGCTGGATCAAGCGCCAGCTGGCAGAGCAGGGCGCGCCGCTGTCCCAGCGGGGTACGGAGGGACCGCTTTTGCCCCAGGCCCGCGCCGCCTCTCACAGCGCCTCCGCCTGGCTCAAACAGGCTGTAAAATACTTTGGCCAAAAGAAAAAGCCATTTTTAGCCCCGGCCGGCGCTGCCCTCGGCGGCGAAGACGACGTGATCGGCGCGGTAACCCAGCGTATATGGGAGGAAGGCGGTGACAGCGAAGACCTCCTGTACGAAAACATGAAAAATATAGCTGCCGAAGACCTCCCCCGGGTCACCGTTCTTTTAAAAAGACTGTCGCGCCACCTGGCTACCCGCATTTCCCGGCGTTACACCCGCCAGCACCAAAAAGTAAGGCTCGACATCCGCCGCACCATTAGGGTAAACACCAGTTACGGCGGGGTGCTCTTGAAGTTAAAGTACCAGGCCCGGCGCGCCCAAAAACCCCGCCTGGTGCTCATCTGTGACGTTTCCGGTTCCATGTCCTACTACGCCGTGTTTGCCATTTTGTTTGTCTACGGCCTGGCCAGCGTAGTAAAAAACATCGAAGGTTTTATCTTTGCCGAAAATTTAGAGAGGGTAACGCCGCACCTGAAAAAAGGCAACAGTTTCGTACAGACCATGTCTGTTCTGGTGGAAAAGTGCAGCCAGTGGGGGGGCGGCACCAATTTGGCCGCCGCTCTCTCTGAATTTCTAAAAGATCACCGCCGCCTGCTCACCCCGGCCACCACGGTCATCCTGGTGAGCGACGCCCAGACCATTCTCCCAGAAAAGGCGGTTAATTACTTGAGAGAAATGCGCTCCCTCGCCAAAGACATCGTCTGGTTAAACCCGCTGCCTTCGGAAGAGTGGAAGTTTTCGCCGTCAATTTTTGATTTTATGGAGCACTGCCGCATGCACGAATGCTCCAGCATTGACCAGCTGAACAAGATCATCACCGGCCACATGCTGCCCCGCGCCAGGTAGGCAGGTCTTTTAAAAAAATAAACCGGCCATGAGCCGGGCACAACCCAAGACCGGGTTTAATTTTAAACACTTATACCCAAGAGACCGTAAATCTTTTTCATATCCAGACAGGAGCGGCAGGTTTGGGCCAGCCTGTCCAAGCCTGCCTCCACCCACTGCCGCGCCGACGCCAGCGGGGTGCCGGTTTCCCCCAGGCCTTTTCTCTCCCTCAAGCGGTTAATCAGGTGGCGCCGAAAGCCGTCGTTGTCCAGCAATCCGTGGAAATAGGTGCCGATAACCAGCCCGCTGGGCGATACCGCTCCGTCGTAACGCGGCCCCTCACCGCCGGTCACAGCTAAAAAGGGTGCGGCCCCCTTTCCCAAAAAGGTCCTCCCCATGTGTATCTCGTAGCCCTCTACTTCCATGCCGGCAGCCCCGGCCAAAAGGCTTCCGCCGCCGCAAACCGTGCCCCTCGACTGCAGGAGCTGTTTTTCCCCCAAAAACACCGTCTTCACATCTAAAAGTCCCAGCCCCGGCAGCTGGCGGATGCCGGACTCGCTGCCCGCTTCGTCCACGAGCTCTTTGCCCAGCATCTGGTACCCCCCACAGATGCCCAAAACCGGCACCCCTTGCTCAAAGGCCCTCTTCACCGCCGCCGCATAACCGCTTTCGTACAGGTAAAGCAGGTCCTCGGTAGTATTTTTAGTGCCGGGAATTACGATCAGGTCAGGCGTACCCAAAGGGGCACCGCCCCTCACGTACCTCACCGCTACCCCCGGCTCTAAGGACAGGGCGTCAAAGTCGGTAAAGTTGGAAATGCGGGGCAAAAGGATGACGGCTACGTCCAGTTCGGCAGTTTTGCTCGCAATTGGCGCATCCTCCAAACAAACCGAATCCTCGGCCGGCAGCTGCAGGTCGCCCATGTGGGGAACCACTCCCAAAACCGGAACTCCCGTCCGGTCCTCTAAAAAATCTAACGCCGGCTTTAAAAGGGTTATATCTCCCCTAAATTTATTAATTATTATCCCGCGCACCATCTCTCTCTCTTCCAAAGGGAGCAGTTCCAGCGTGCCCACCACAGAGGCTATAGCTCCGCCGCGGTCTATATCGGCTACTAGCAGCACGGGTGCAGACGCCATTTTAGCAGCCCTCATGTTGGCCAGATCGCGCTCTTTTAAATTAACTTCTGCCGGGCTGCCCGCACCCTCCAAAACAATGATGTCGTACTCCCGGGCCAGTTTTTCAAAAGCGGCCGCAATGGAAGACAAAAGCTCAAGGTTTTTGCCCAAGTGGTAATCTCTGGCGCTCATGTGGCCGACCGGCTTTCCCAGGACAATGACCTGCGATTCGGCGTTGCCGCGCGGCTTTAACAGCACCGGGTTCATTTCAACCCGCGGCGCCAAACCGCACGCCCAGGCCTGCAAAACCTGAGCCCGGCCAATTTCCCCGCCGCTTTCTGTGACAAAAGAGTTGAGCGCCATATTCTGGGCTTTAAAAGGTGCTACCCGGTAGCCGTCCTGGCAGAAAATGCGGCACAGGGCGGTCACCAGTATGCTTTTCCCCGCATTAGAGGAAGTTCCCTGAACCATTATGGCCCTGGCCATGGCACACCGCCTTTCTCCATTTATATTAACTTAACACTTGGAAAAACCGCAGTTCAAACAGACCATGCAACCTTCCGCTCTTTCCATCGGCCCGTGGCACTCCGGGCAGGCCGGCCCGGTCCTGTGCGGCCTGCTGCACCCGCTGTCTCCGTTATATCGCTTGTCCAATTCGGCTTTAATCTCTTCCAGTTTGTTGGCAATAGCTGAGGCGCACGACCTGCCCGGAGAAAGGCGCTTGCCCTTGCCCTTGGCCAGCATGAAAGACGGGCAGGAGTGCGTGCCGTGCAGTTGCTCCACTATCTCTTCTACGGGTATGCCGCCGCGTATGGCCAGGCTTATCAGGCGGGAGGTGGCTTCTGTGTAAATGAGACAGCCCCCGTCAGAACCGGTAGTGATGAAGGTCTCCAGAATTTCGCCGCTCTCTGGCTGGTAGTTCACCGTCAAATAGATCTTGCCGCAGCCGGTATCCAGCCGGTGGGTCATGCCGTGGGCGCTGCGCGGCCGGGGCAGAATTTCGCCGCGTTTTAGCTCCCGCTTCCCGCCCCCGCCTTCTTTCTGCCCCACCGTCACCGTGCCCTCCTTGCAGCCGTCGCGGAAGACGGTGATGCCCTTTAGTCCCAACTCGTAGGCCAGGCGGTAGCACCGGTCGACGTCTTCTACCTTGGCCTCGTTGGGCAGGTTGACCGTTTTGCTGACGGCATTGTCCACGTAACGCTGCACGGCTGCCTGCATTAAAATGTGGTCCTCGTAAGCTATGTCCTGCGCGCCCTTAAACACGCGCTGTAAGTCCTGCGGCACGCCGGGAACACCCTGGCAGCTCCCGCGCCTGGCCACTTCGGCCAGGACCTCTGCGCCGACCCCGCGACGCCGGCACGCCTCTAAAAACAGGGGAGAAAAGACCTCAAACTCGCCGGCCACGTTGGTGGCTTTTTTGTAGGCGACGGCAAAGATGGGCTCCACGCCGTAACCCTCGCAGCCGGCCAGCGTGGTCACTGAGCCGGTAGGCGCTACGGTTATACAGGCGGCGTTGCGCCTTCGGTCCCCCGGGTAAAATACGCTTTGCTCCCACAAGGGGAATACGCCCTTCTCGGCGGCCAGCCGGCGGGTCGCCTCGTGAGCCGCCTGTTGCATCAGCTCGGTTATCCGAGCGGCAAAGCCCCTGCCATCTTCTGAATCGTAAGGTAGACCCGCTTTGATCAAAGCGTCGGCCAGCCCCGTAAAGCCCAAGCCGATCTTCCGGCTGGCGCGCGTCCTCTCCGCTATAAACGGCAAGGGGTAATCGGCCACGTCGATGAGGCCGTCCAAAAACCGCACGGCCAGCTGCACGGTTTCGGCGAGCAGCTCTTCTTTCAATTTCCCGTCATCACCCACCATCCTGGCCAGGTTTACGCTGCCCAAAAGGCAAGATTCACCGGGCAAAAGCGGCTGTTCGCCGCAGTTGTGCGCGAAAATACCGTTGGCGTCAAAAGCATTGACCCCTGGAACCTGAACGTCAAATACAGCCTCCATACCGTCTTCCGACACCGACAAAACGGTAGCGGTAAACCTCTCTTTGTTTAAGCTGCGCCGGTAGTTTTTCAGATGCTCTTTTAGTTTTCGAGCTTTTTCTGCATCGGAAAACCCTATCCTCTCGGCAAAAACCGCGATGTTGTCTTTTGAAATGATTAGCTCGTGCTGGGCCCTGACGCTATACTCCTTCCCGCCCCCCTTGCCGTCGGGAAAAATTTTAACCCCTGCCTGCCGCCGTTCTTCGTATATAGTGCTGGCTATTCCCAGTCTTAAAAGCATCCGCTGCACAGTTTTCAGCAGGTTTAAGTCGCTTTGCGCCAAGCGGATGCTCACACCCCTTGCCTGGTTCCCCTGCACCGAACCGTCACAGTCAAACAAACCCCTTAAAAATCCCCGGTACCCGTCTGAAGACGCGCGCTCTATCCCGCCAATATTTTTCTTGTCCCCAAAGCGCAATCCCAGACGCTCTGCCAGCTTCACGAGCCCCGTCAACTTTAAGCGGTATTCTCCTCCCCGCACTAAATGCCAGCCCGCAAAATCCGGGCGGTAACGGTGGGGCAGCTCCAAAGCACATTTCAATGCTTCATCCATGACCGAACTGGCTCCACAGGCATTTGTGCGGCCGTTAACTGCCTGCCCTTTTGACCACACACAGAGAACGGCGGTATCTTGTTTAAGCGTGCCGTCGCCAACCAAAAGCCCTAAAAGGTACCCTTCGCCTTCAGTCAATTCACCCGGCCATTTCTCCAAGGAGCGGTGGTTGTGAAGGAGTATCTCGTCGCCGGGCTGCAGATCTTTGACCTGCACCCATTCACGCAGTGCACGATACCGGCTCCTGGATGCCACCCGCATTACCCTGTGGTCGGCTGTCAGGCGCAAGCAGTACCCTTCTTTCGTACGCAGCTTTACTACTGGCTTTACGCCCGTAGCAAAAAACCCCTTTTCTCCCGTTTGATAGGGCGCTCCGTTAACTATCACTTTTGCCGGCTGGTTTACGAGTTCTTTTACCTGCCTGGGCCCGCCTTCAGTCATTACCCAGGTATCACCCGTCACACAGGGGTTGGTGGCTTCCAACACGGTGCCTAAAATGGGGTTTCCCCGCTGGAGGGCGTCTAAGAATACCAGCCCCGGGTCACCCGTGGCGTGCGCGGCGCGCACCACGGCCTCCCACAACTCGGCGGCCGGAACCACCCTGTGCACTTTGCCGCCAAAAGACAGCTCCCAGTCGCCCCCCTTTTCCAGGGTTTCCATAAAGGCATCGCTTACGCCGACTGAAAGGTTAAAGTTAGAAAAGCCCCCGCCCAGCTTGGCGTTAACGAACTCGAATATTTCCGGGTGATTGGCGTTTAAGATGCCTATGGAAGCGCCGCGCCGCACTCCTCCCTGCATGACCATGTTGGACGAAGAGTCGTACAGCCTTATCAGTTCCACCACCCCAGAGGCCTGTCCCTTGGTGGAGCGCACGAGAGAACCTCTTGGCCGGATGGTGGAAAAGTTGTAACCGACACCTCCGCCGGACTTAAAGACCAGGGCGGTGTGCTTGAGAGTCTCGTACATGGATTCCAAGGAGTCCTCCACCGAGAGCACAAAACAGGCCGCCGGCTGCCAGGGACGGTCGGGTTTGCCCACGTTGGCCCATATAGGGGTAGAAGGCACAAACAAAAGGTCCCCGATTACCCGGGCAAATTCTCTCTCCCACACTTCGGGGCGCTCTTTCTCGGCACCTGCTACGGCTTTGGCCAGGCGCCACACCGCCTGCTCAAACGTTTCTACCACACGGCCTTCTTCGTCGCGCATGGCATATCTGGCTTCAAAGACTTTTTGACCCGCTTCCGAAAGCAAATCACATAACCCCCTTTACTTTAGCTAAACAATTCAAGACTAACACCTTAACCGCCGGTGCCACTGCGGGGCAGCAAATGAGAAGAGGACGTCACGAGCGAAGTGCTTGCGGCCTGAGCGGGGCCAGGCATGGCAGCCGGCCCCGCTCTCTAACTCAGCTCGGATTTTTTAAAAAGCCGGATAAAATTTAAGACAAACTGCAGTTCTTTTTCATTGAGGTTGCAAACCAGGCCCAGTACGGCTTGCACGTTGGGGTGCATAAGCATTTCCTTGATTTGGGGGTTTAAAAGGCTTACCATTCGGTCAACCGAATCCTGTTCAGTGATAAAATAGCAGGGTTCCACCCCCATCACTTCGGCAATTTTCTCCAGTGTCTTCAAAGACGGCTGAACCTTGCCCTGTTCAATCTGGCCGATGAGGCCGGCAGTAACCCCTGCCATGGAAGCCAGCTGGGCCTGCGTAAGGCCGTACTCCTCTCGCAAAGTCCTCAGACGGTAGCCCAGGGTGCCCTCCCGGCCGGCCAGTTCAGCCGCCGGCACGCACAGCGCTTCTGCCAGCTTCTTTAAAGTGCCCAAAGAAGGGTTTACCGTGCCCCTTTCGATCTCGCTCAAATATGAGACCGAAATTCCTGCCCTCTGGGCCAGTTCACCCAAAGACATGTTCTTGCTATTCCGGACTATCCTTACTTTATCACCCAGCGATAACCCCTGACCGCTGGGGTCTCCCTCGATAAAGCGCGTTTTGGAAACGTTTAGTGCAGCCGCCAGCTTATCAATAGTTTTCAGTGAAGGCCTTTTGGAACCTCGTTCGATTTCACTCAAATAAGAGAGCGAAAGCCGGGCGCGCCTGGCCAGATCTTCCAGGGTGTAACCCCTTTCCTCCCTCAAAGCCCTGATTTTTTCTCCCCTTATAATCACAGTTTAAAAAACACACCTGCCACTTGCTTTCGTGCTTTTTGCCACAGCTTAATATCTATTTTAATTAACAGAAAATCAAAGTGTCAAACCCGCTAGGGCCGGTCATCTTCCAATATTCTCTCCATAATCTCTTTAAACAGCGGCGCTGCCGATTCCCCTCCGCTTTGCCCGTTTTCCACCAGGACAACTGCCACATAACGCGGGTTATCACGAGGAGCATAACCGGCAAACCAGGCGTCTGTACGGCTGCCGCTCTCTGCAGAACCGGTCTTGCCGGCACTGCCATAATATTCCAGACAGGCCTTTTTGCCAGTTCCACTCTCGACGGCCAGTTCCATCATGCCACGCAAAGCCCCGGCCGTACGGGGGGAAATGACAGGCACTCCCGGATCAGCCGCCACCTCACGCACCTTTCGGCCGCTCCTCGACCTCACTTCCTGTACAAGGCGCGGCTCGGTGTAGACGCCGCCTGACACAATGGCGTTAACTACTGCCGCCACCTGCAGGGGACTTACCAGCACCGGTCCCTGGCCAATACTGACGTTGGCCAAGTTATAAGGTTTGCTCATCACAGTTAAGTCCTGCCTCTTGTCCAAATCCAAAGGATAGCCCTTCGCCCCCTGGTTTTCCAGGCCGAAGCGCACGGCATAAGTGGCAAGTTTTTCTGCTCCCAGCTCGTTTCCCAGGCGGGCAAAAACAGGGTTGCAGGAAAGGGCAAAGGCAGACTTCAAATCCAACTCGCCGTGGCCGTGCTCTTCGTGACAGCCTACCGGCCAGTCGTCCTTACCCCGGCAAAAAAACGTCCTCTCTTCACTGGCCGTACCCTCTTCAATGGCCGCAGCCGCCACTATAATTTTAAAAACCGATCCCGGTTGGTAAAGGGCGGTACAGCGGTCAATAAAGGCACCGTCTTCCCCCTGGCGCAAAACCTCTGTCAGCCGGTCCGGCCGGTACGTGGGGCGGCTGGCCATGGCCAGTATATCACCGCTTCCCGCCTCCAAAACCACAACCGCTCCCCTGACTCCTCTTTTATCCATAACATCTTCCACCGCCGCCTGTATGCGGCCGTCCAGGGTCAATACCACATCGCACCTGCTGGTGTCCGTAATTTTCTCCTCAACGCGCGCGCTGCCGGGGAGGATTCTCCCCGCGGCATCGTAAAAAATTCTGGCCGCGTATTCCGGCTTTACACCCTTTAATTCGTACTCATAAATGGCTTCCAGGCCCGCTTTCCCGACCAGATCTCCTAGGCGGTAAAACTTATCACCCTTTTGAGAAAGGCGGTGCAGTTCCTCCGGCGAAGCAATTTTCCCCAGATGACCTGCCACATTGACCGCCAGCGGCCGCTCACCGTAGTAATACACAAAGGGCAATACCATCACACCGCGCCAGCCCCTCTCCAATACGGCTTTCTCCTGTTCTTCAGTCAGGGGATGGGGGAGGCAAAAAGGGCTCTTTGCGCCCAAAAGGCGCTCTTTTAATTCAAAAGGATCGACGCCCAATATAGGGGCCAGCCCTTTGGCTATTTCCCCCGCCGCTGATTTTTCTA
>Ga0308419_1002447_pt1 | contig 11984 bp, 9 predicted proteins | sample HotsprSampleMS50_FD_203674 | JGI IMG/M metagenome (GOLD analysis project Ga0308419, IMG submission 203674) | Hot spring phototrophic mat microbial communities from Mushroom Spring, Yellowstone National Park, Wyoming, United States - 20090730_MS50 ... | reverse complement strand
ACGCTGCCCAAGAATATTTTGCTTTAGCAACAGAATTTGGAATATTGAAAACGAAAGCAAATCAACAATCATTTTCAAACCAACCATTCGACAAAAGTTTTGTAAAAGAACAAAAGACACTTGCTGATATTGGGATTGAAGACCTTGCATTAAATTTCACAAACGAATAAAGAATGAACTTATCTAAAGGTGAAATTATTGATGTTAACCTCGGTCAACCACCAAAAGAAGTTAAAGGACACGAGCAAGGTTTTAAAAGACCTTGTATTGTAATAAAGGCATTCAACAATTTAGCTTTAGCAATTGTAATTCCTGTGACAAGTAAACAGCCCAAATGCTCAATTTATACTATTGTCAAACTATCAAAATGGGTAGGTGGTTTAACGTCTGACAGTTATGCTTTGTGCCACCAAATCAGGACTGTTTCATTCGACAGAGTTATTAAAAAACGAGGAAGCCTTAGTAGTAAAGACATTTTAAAAATCCACTCTGTTCTAATCGACACTTTAGAAATATAACGAAGGGCATCCGTCAACATCGATAACCGTTGAACAACTACCTTTAAACTCTAAAAAAGCCTATTACGCAACTTCAATCCATGCATTTTAAAAATGTTATATAGATTGGGAGCACTATTAGCGGTGTGAGATAGATGAGTTAATAAAAATGATAAAATCCGCATGGGAGAGATCCCCATCAAGAGAATAACAATTAAGGATATTATTTAAAGAAGGAACGTAGATAGGTAAGAGAGATTAGAGCATAGAAGAAAAATAAGAGGGGGAGTGCTTTTTCAAACCCTTAAAATAAAAGATAAAAAGCATTGAAAATCAATGTTTTTTTTATTCTTTTAACCACTATTGTCCAAAATATTTTTCAAAGATAAGCAAATGTTTATGAAAAGAGGCAGTGGGAATTTCCTGCCTTTTTCTTTTTTTGGCTAAAAACAGCCATGAAACTTATTGTCTGTAAAATTAAAGAAAAATTCTTTCATCCGATTCCGGTTTTTGGACAGCTTGTATTCCTTGTCAGACAAGCAAATATAGAAAGGGTTATTCAAAAAACCGAGGCGGACAAGCATTCTAAAAAGTTCAAAACAAAAGACCAACTTTACACTATGTTAATAAATTGATAAGGTTTATAAAATCATTAATAAAAGGACCTTCGTCAGAAGAGGTACAATTAAAGATATCATTTTGAGAAAAAATCTAAGATGGGTTAAAACAGAGATAAAAAAAGAGGGGGAGTGCCTTTTCAAAACCTAAAAATCAAAGATTTAATCCATTGATAATCAATGATTAATTTTTTTATTAACAATTATTTTGGACAATAGTGATTAAAAATGACTTTTTAAGGGTCAACTAAATAGTTATAAACGTTATGATTTATTTGAATTTATTTTTTAAAAGAGAACTTTATTTTGAAATTAACAGTCTCTTTGTTATTAAATACTACCTCTGTAGAACAAAACTTAAAGTAACTTTTTTCCTTCTTTTTTAAATCGGTACGAACAAGAAATTTCATGAAGCGAACTGTTTATATATGAAGATAAGTATAGATTAAAACCGTATGAATAGCTAAATTGAAATTCTTTGTAAAATAACCCTCCCATAAACGATATTTCTTTATTTGTGTTAAATCCAATCCCGGCAAAATATTTATTATCGTATGTAGTAATAGAGCTAATGTCTAAATATAATTTTGAGTATGTATTTTTTATAAGATACATCATCGGTTTGATATTTAGTTTTTCGTTTATCGTGAAATTATAAGCACCACTGATAATAAAATGGCGTTGTAGTTTATTTTGTTCCTCATCATTAGTAGTGATTTTATAATTATTTTGCAGCAGATTATAAATACTAATTCCAATGAAATTAAAATTATTTGAAAGCAATATGCCGGCATTAAAATTTGGTATAATGGCTTTTTCTTTATGGTAAGAAAGTGCAGCATCGTTTTCTTCTGCTGGTTTATAATTTGTTTGATTTAAAGTAAATTGATTAACATTAGCATTAAGTCCAGAAAATATATTCCATTCATCGTTAATTTTTGCTTTGTATGAATAAGTAAGTTGAATACTTAAGTTATTGAAATTACCCCAACGATTATTTAGTAAAAGAATTCCCCAACTATTTTCGTTGTTATTTCCACTAACAATAAGCCCTTGTGTATAAGGATAATTTTTTACATTAAACCATTTATGGCTTGAAAAAAGACTTATGCTTGTGAATTGGTATGTTCCAATATATGCAGGATTAAGAATACTATGATTTAAAATATGAAACCTGCTATTAATTATATTTTGAGCCTTAAGGCCAAAACTTGATAATATAATTATAAAAATGATAATATTTTTCATAGTAATTTATGTTTTAATAAATTATATCTAATGTTCCTGTAAAAATATTTTTTTCGTTATTGGAATTAAGTTTAATTGTATAAAAATAAGAACCTAATGGTAATGGTTTTCCATTTATTTTACCATCCCAAGGTGTATAATGACCAGAGCTTTCGTATAATTTTTTTCCAGTGTTATCGAAAACAATTACAGTTGGGTTGCTATACATGTCAATAAATTTTATGTTCCATGTATCGTTTACCCCATCACCATTTGGTGTAAAAACATTAGGTATATCGAGACAAAAATCGTATTCTGAGGTTAATTGAATAGTTTTGGTTTCAGTACAAAAATTTATGTCGGTTACTGTAACAGTATATGTTCCTTGATGTAAATTTTGAATTATAGTATCTATTTGATTATTAGACCATAATACTGTATAGGGTAACGTGCCACCGTTTATTTTTACTTTTATTTTTCCATCGTTGCTACCATTACAATTTTCTTTTGATATTTCGTGTTCTATTGTAATAGGTTCAGGTTGTATAAGAGTGTATTCTTCAATTGATGTGCATTGATTGTTATCCGTAATAGTTACAGAATAGTTGTTAGCCAACAAGTTGTTGATGGTGTTTTGTGTAGAACCTGTTGACCAAAGAATTTGATATGGTGATGTTCCTCCATTAACTTGAATATGAATGCTGCCTGTTGGTTCATTGTAACATTTTGGGTTATTAATTTGTTCATTAACAACAATAGGGCTTGGTTGATTAACAAAAATAGAAAAGATTCTAATGCATTGATTATTGTCAAGTACAGTTAAAACATATTCGTTAGCTTGTAAATTTTGCAAGTTTAACGAATTATCGCCGTGTAGCCAGAAAAATGTAAATGGTGGTGTTCCGGCAGTTATTTGTACGTCAATACTTCCGTTACTTTGTCCGTAACAAGTAACATGTTGTACAGAAGATTGTATTTCTATTCCCTGTATATAAGTTACGGTTAAAATAGTTGGAATGCTTGTACAGTTTTTTGATTCATCCTTTTGTATTACATAGTAAGTATAAGTACCGGGCTGTTGTTGAATTAAATGAAGAGTATCGCCAGTTGTAATTAAATTAGTTAATGTGCTATCGGAATACCAGTATTTAGGATAGCTACCCTGGGCAACAATTGGTTGTAGTATCTGTCCAGTACAAATCGTTATGCTATTTTGTGAAATTATTGGTTGTGGGATACGATTAACAATGTAAGTTGCTATGGATGGTTGACTTGTGCATCCTGTTATATTATCTGTTTGAACAACATAATAATTGAATATACCTTCTTGTGATGTATTAGTATTAAAATATTGTCCTGTATGATAAATATTTGTTAATGTAGAATCAGAATACCATGTAAAAGTTGAATTTGTATTTCCTAATGCAGTGTATGTTTGTGGTTGTTCGCCCAAACAGAATGTGAGGTTATTGGGTGAAATAACAGGACTGTTAGGTGATTGATGTATTGTAATAATAACACTATCGTGGAATGTAAGTGTTGGTTTATGAAAATAAGCAGTAAAAATTAGACCACCATTTGTAAATGTAATATTTGTATTTCCAAATGTAGAGCTATTGTTAGCAGGTAATGTAATAACTGTTGCAACTCCTGGTTGATTTTCTGAATCATCAACACAATTATCGTCAGCGTCCATTGAATCGTAATCCCAAACCCATAAAAAGTATGGTGGATTATTCAATCTAATATTGAAACCCCAAGAATATGGTGGATTTTGATTATTAATATGATTGCCTTCAGTTGTGAACACTGTTGTTCCATTTACATCTTTTATAATTATATATGGATCTGGTTTCCCGTTAAAAGGATCGGTACAATTAACTTGAGTAACATAAATACCTGTTAGATAAAAACCGACTGTATCAATGGTACAACTGTAATTTATAGTGTAAGTTCCTGGTTGAGTATAATTTATAACAGGGTTTTCTAATGTTGATGTTTGACCATTGCCAAAGTTCCAAGAATATGTAAAACCGGTTGTTTGAAAAGGAACAGGTGTATATCCATTAGAAGGGTGATTGTTTTGGGTTATTACTTGTAATGTATTACAACCTTCAGTTTGTTGTACTGTAAAATGAGTTTGCGAATATATAATTTTGATATTTAAAGTTAAGAAAAACAGAAATTTTAATGCTTTCATAATTATTCTATTTTAATTAATTTATTACTAATGGAATATGTTTTGTTCTCTATGTTAATTTGATATATTCCCTTTTTTAAGTTTTCCGGAACGGTAATTCTCACGTAATCTATATCGTAATTACCAATAGTTACTGTTTGGTTTAAGATTATTTTTCCTTCGTTATTAAATAATTTAACATTAATTGGCTGTGGTTCTTTTGCATATATTTGTAGATTGATAAACTGATTAAAAGGATTAGGTGCAATACTTAAAAGTAAGAAAGGTGTTTTTTCTTTTAAAGGAGACTTGGTTTGAATAGGTAAAAAAGGAGCAAATGGTGGATATTGATTCAAAGGTATAGTGAATACTGATGATTGTCGTATGAAGTTTTCGTTATAATTTATAAACCACGATTGTGCGTTATATTCATAAGCATTACCATAATTATTGATGTCGTCAACAAAGAACCAATCTGCCTGTACTTTGTTGTTTCTAATATCGAGTATATAATAACCTCTTTTTTCCAGGTCAACCCATTTTATGTGTGGATTAAAAGAGTATATTATTGATGCCCCTATACCACCACCGAACGAGACAGATGGAGATGTAATACTTGGTGTAACAAATTCAACTGTACCAACTCCTTGTCCATTGGGACCATATTGCCCTATTGTTTGATTTGGAACATCATTTGCCCATGATGTATGAATATCACCAGTTACAACAACTGTGTTTTTAATATTCCAACCGTAAATAAAATTCAACAATTTTTGGCGTTCGAATCTATAACCATCCCATTGATCTTTGTTTAAAACATATCCTGCAATTTGTAATGGCGCAAACATAACCTGATTGATAATAATTTTCCATATAGTAGTATCGGTATATTGAGAATTATATAATTCAGTAGTTAGCCAATTATATTGTTTAATTCCAAGCATTGTTTTATTAGGATCGTCAATTCCTAATCCGTTTGGGTCATCTCTTCCTTCAAGTCGTGTGTCTATAGCAATTAATTTAGCCAGAGTGCCTACTTTAAAACTTCTATGTATTTTATTGTTAGGGTTATTAGGGTCATTTATTTCTCTAATAGGTATCCATTCATAAAAAGCTTGTATTCCTGCCTCTTTTCGTTCTTGCCAACTTCCTTCGTTTGGTTGATGGTTTTCTGCTCCATTTTTCCAACTATTATTGGCTGTTTCATGATCGTCGTAAATTACTATCCAAGGATATTGTTGATGAGCAAGTCTTAAATCAGGGTCTAAGCGATAGTGTGCATAACGCATTCGGTAATCGTCAAGTGTTATACATTCCCAGTTTGGTGATAATTCTCTGTCGGGATGGGCTCCATAATGATTAGTTTCGTATTCATAAATGTAATCGCCGGTGTGAACAATAATATCAACATTATTTTTCATCGAAAGCGTGTAAAGTGCGTTATAATAGCCGTTGTTGTAGTTTGTTCCTCCAATAACTCCAAGCCTTAAATTGTTATAAGGTGCATTTAGTTGAGGCAATGTTCTTGTTCTACCTATTAGCGAGTATGCATTAGAAGCTTTAAAGCGATAATAATACCATTTGTTTGGTTGTAGTCCTCTAACATCAATTTTTACAGTATAATCGCGTGTAGCTTTTGTCCAGTATGTTCCAGATTTAACAATTTGATTGAAAAGTGTATCGTAAGCAATTTCCCATTCAACTAAAACACTATCAATTTGTCCGGAAGGAGTAACTCTTGTCCAAATAATAACAGCAGTATCTAACGGATCTCCAGATGCTACACCATGATAAAACGGAGCAAAAGCTGGGTCAAGCGAAAAACTTAAACGATTTTTAAACTTATATTCACGTTGGTTCTGTGATAATAACCACAATGGTAAAAGTATATAAAATAAAATATATAATTTCATAGCTTTTGTATTTTATGCATAATCACTATGTTTATTTTATGAATAAATAATACATAACTACCTTGTGGTAATGAGCTAATGTCTATTTCATTGTATTTTTCGTTTTCTGTTTTTATTTCTTTAATTAAATGTCCAAGACCGTTATATAATTGTATTTTACAAGTAGTTGGTATATCAAATTCAACAATAACTTTGTTTTTAGCGGGATTGGGATAAATTATTACGTCATTATCAAAATTGTTGTTAGAGATATTATTTGTAACGTTGAAAAGTATAGTATATATTTTTGTTGTTATTTGATCGGTTGCTTTAACTAAAACAATTCCGGTTCTTTGCGAAATATTGCCATATAAATTTGTAGGGGGATAAATAGTTAGAGTTGCGGCAGGATCATTTGGTTGTGCATAAATTTCAACACTTGAAGTGCCTTGAGGTAATTCAACGGTATAATTAGTTACTTGTGGTGAAAATGGAGGTTCTAAAGTTCCTGGATTAACCGACAAATAATTCAATGTGGCATCGTTACTTGTTGAAGTTATTTGAACTTGTGCTGTGTATGTTCTGGTACTATTATCTGCTGCTGTTACAGTATATTGAACAGGGTTAGTAAAATTTTGTGGTACTCCTGATGGTGGATTTATACTTACTCCGGTGATGATAATGGTTGGTGTTAATGATGTTAGATTTGTTCCGGAAGGCATAAAAACAGTAATCAGATTATTTTGTTGATCTATAATTGTATTGCCTATTTGTCCTGGTATTGTAAATGAAACTATTTCTTTTGCGGAATTATTTGCAACAGAAAAAGCAACAGTATATGTATTCTGGCTTGATTGATCTGAAGAAATTACATTAACAATAGCATTGCCTGGTAAAGAAGACGCTTGGGTTATATTAACTGTTGCCATAGGATCTTGAGGTGTAGCACTAACAGTGGGCGGCGTAGTTGTGCCAAAAGGTAATGTAACGCTGTAGTTAAAAGTATTTGGATTAAATGGTGGTGTTAATGTACCAGAACTTACAGTTAAATTAGCAAGTAATGCGTTTGGCTGAGGAGATAGAATAAATTCAACATTATAATTTTTTTCATCTACACCATTTTCGGCAACAACACGAATTTTTGTTGTTCTTTCGTTTTGGTTACCTTGTAAATTTGTTGCTTGAGTTATATAAATGGTTGCTCCAGGATGTTGAGCTATGGCAGTAACAGTTGGTACAGTGGTTGTATTATGTGGAAGTTGGACTGTATAATTAAAGGTGTTAGGCGAAAAAGAAGGATTTAAAGTATAATTGTTTACGTTTAAAGAATTTAATAAAGCATTATTGCTTAATGAATTATAATTAGGAATTTCTATAATTTGTCCATTCGATGGTGTCCAATAAACAAGTCCAGTTGGTATTGTAGCAGGTGGGTCGGTTAATGATACTTGCGATACATTAGCAACATCAGATGCCTCGTGAAATTTAACAACTTGAATTTGGATTTTTTGTTTTGTAACTTTTACTATACCAAAACCGGTAAATTTTCCTTGATTTCTTGTCCAGTTAAAAGCTTGTTGTGAATTGTAATAAGTATATAAGTTTCGTAATGGTGCTCCCCAGCAACCTTCTCCAAAATAAACTGTGCCTAAGGTATCGTTTCTAATGAAGCCTTGATCGCTTCCAGGAGCATTAGAAGGTATAATTGGCCACGTAACTTTTTGGACGTGTGTATGACCTTCCATAGCTAGCTTTATCTTGTACTGCTTAAATAATGGTGCCCAGCAACTTATTAAAGAATTCATAGGAGAATATTCTCCGTGAGGAACTAATGGTATATGGTATTGTACTACTTTCCAATATGGTTCGTTTGTAGGTGTGGAATATAGTTGCAAATCGTTTGTAAACCAATTAAGTTGTGAAGCATCGCATTCGATTTCTGAATTTAAATTATAAAGTCTTAACAATTTCCCATTAAAGTTTAGTGCATAGTATGCGTTAATATTAGGTACATCAAATAATTTTTCTACATCTTCTGAAAGTTCGTGATTTCCAAAAATAGGAACTATCGGAATTAACAGTTTGTTTGTACCAAGTGTTAATTGCCAATCGCTTAGCCAATCACTCCATTGTGAATTTACAGTTGTTGTGAGTACAAAGTCGCCACTGAATGCAACAAAATCTGGACGTATTTTTGCTACTAATATATTGCCTCTCTGACGTCGTGGACGACATTCACTTGCTTCGAATTCAACAAGTGATACTCCTGTTCTTGTATCGCCACCAGAAATAAATAGCAATGGCACATTGGGATCGTTTGGCAATGTTTTGAATATCATTCGTTGACTAACTCCTTGGTCGTCTTTAATTACAAAATAATAATAAGTGTTTGGTGTTAAGTTTGTTAGTCGTGCAAACCTATGTGTTAATCCACGATGAGTAACAGTTCTATCAACATCTTTAACATTAGGATAAAGTGAGTGATTTGTCCCGTGGTCAACAGTTCCATAATGAACTTTTGCATTAGTACTAGTTCCGTCGTCGCACCATCCTATAACAATTGTTGTTGATGGGTCATCTCGATACGAGGCTCTATAAAATTTTGTACCTGCATAAACCAGATAAACATTTAATGTCAGTATTGAAGCTAAAAATGGATATTTTATATTCATAACTACAATTTTTTAAAATTTATATTGAAATCTAATAGTTAATACATCGTCTTTTATGTCGTTTTCGTATCCAGGCGATGGCATTCTTCCCAAACGAATATCTCCTACGTAAGGTTTAATTTTTGCTTTTTCGTTTACAACATATTCATAAAATAAAGATGCTTTTAAATTTTTATTAAGTGCTATATTAACTCCTAAACCGTAGGTTTCAAATTTTATATCGGCGGGGCTTAGATATGGTTTAATATATGTAGGGTCGTTAAAATAAAGTTCTTCATCGTATATTATTTCTTTACCTTTTACTTTTGTGTTAGGGTCGTACCAATCGTATTTAAAAACAATTTGATGCTCTGTTTCTAGAATATTTTGAACAAAATAAATGTAACCTCCTTCAAAGTTTCTTATAAATGTGTGGTGAAATTTATTTGTAGGGCTTGCAATTGCGGGATTATATGGTTGTGGTTGGTCGTACATAGGCCAAGCAATACCTAAAACAGGACCACTTGGGCTAAATGAATTCATACCACTATAAATTATATATGCTTGTTCTACATCGCGAAAATTAACAGCTGCAGGTTGAATTCCCCATATATATTCTGCTCTGATTGTTAATTTTCCTAAGGGGTTTCTCAATTTAACTTCACCATCTATGCCAAAATATTGGCGAAGTATTTTACTACCTGTTCTGCCAGAAGCTTTTGTTGCTTCCATATCTACTACAAAACCTTTCGTAGTTCGGCCTGTTGTATCTTCTATATTTTGGAATTTATAGATATAATACTTAGTATTGGTATTTGATGCAATGGTATCTACAGGTTCGTATATATGGTTTATATATCCGTTGTAAAAAGAAAAGCCTGCTTTGAAAGAAAATTCTTCTTTTTTATACTTATATCCCAAGCGGCTTATTAAATCCTTAAAATTGTTTGTCTCGAAGTTAGTACCGTTTCCATTAACTAGCGAAACAGAAAAATCAATGTTAGATAATAGGTCTTTTTTGCTTTGCAAACCTATTTCCACTCCAACATCTCTTTCATTAGGGAACAATGTTTGTACTATTCGTGATCTTTCTGGACTTTCGCGTAAAGCTGATGATAGATTTATTTCCTGCCCAAAACAACGATTAAACATACCACCTTTAATATAAAACGATTCTAACCACGGTTCAATATATTGAAAATACACATCTTTAATGGATATTCCACGTTCTGTAATATCAATAGAAAAACGAGCGTGATCGTTTTTTCGATAATAAGTAACATTTAAACGACCACGACGTATTGTAAATCTTTGTTGTGTAAATCTGTTTACAAAATTTCCGCCAGAAAATGTGGCAAAAGTATTGGTAGTACCACCTACACTGTCGGGAACAAAAAAGTATTGATATTGACTTTGAACGTAACCATTAATTTTTAAGCTATCTTCATCATTCTGTGCTTTTAAAAATAAGATTGCAATACAAAAAATGAAATTAACAAAAATATTTTTTTTCATTACATTATTTTTTGCAAGTTATCAATTTTAATGTTACATAATTTTAACTTCTATGTTAAGCAATTGTTAAATGTTTTGCTAATCTTAATATTGAAATGATTACATAGGTATTCTTTTCGATGTAAATATGAAGTTAAGTAAAAATACAAATAAAGTTGAAATATTTTTGCAAACAAGACTTCGATTTTTTATTTTTGAGAATAAAAAATATAAATATGGCAGGAGATATAACTTTTACTATGATTAAGCCAGGTGCTGTTAAAAACGAGCACATTGGGGAAATTTTAGCAATGATAAATCAGGCTGGTTTTCATATTGTATCATTAAAAATGATGCGTTTGTCGAAAGAAAGTGCATCAAAATTTTACGCAGTGCATAAAGACAAGCCTTTTTTTGAAAGTTTAGTTGATTTTATGTGTTCAGGTCCGATAGTTGCTGCTATTTTACAGAAAGAAAACGCGGTAGAAGATTATCGTAAGTTAATAGGTGCAACAGATCCGGCAAAAGCCGAAGAAGGAACTATTCGTAAAAAGTTTGCCGAGTCTATTCAAAAAAATGCTGTACACGGCTCCGATAGCGACGAAACAGCACAATGGGAAGCATCTTTCTTTTTCCCTGAAATTGAACGTTTTTATAAGTAACTATTATTATGCAGCAATCAATGACTGGCTTCTGTAATATTACAGAAGTCTATAACAATAAGCGAATTAATATTGATATTCGTTGTTTAAATAGCAAGACGTTAGATTTAAATGTTAGGCTCCCGCTAATTTACAAAGAATTAGAAAACGATATAAGGCAATTGATTTCTAAATATTTAATTCGCGGGAAAATTGATTTTACTTGCTCTATTGAGCTTTTAGAATATAATAACACTGTAAGCATAAATAAATTATTGTTAAAAAAATACTTCAACGATTTTTATGAAATAAAACAAGAACTTAATCTAAATACGTATCAGCCCGATTGGTTTTCTTTTTTAGTCAGAATGCCAGAAGTAATTCAATCAACATTACCTGAATTAACCGACGAAGAAAAGCAATTCATATTTAATATAACAACAAAAACTTTAAATAATGTTGTTCAATATCGAATAAATGAAGGCAATGCTCTGATTAAAGATATTTTAAAACGAGTAGAACTAATAGAAAAATTGCTGTTAGAAATAGAACCTTTTGAAAAACAACGAATAATGTCGATCAAACAACGCATATACAGCAATTTAAAAGAATTTATGCAAGAGATTCAAATAGATAGAAACCGTTTAGAACAAGAACTTATTTATTATATAGAAAAAATGGATATTACAGAAGAAAAAACTCGTATATTTTCGCACTGTAAATTTTTTAAAGAAACTTTAAATTACGAACAGTATGCAGGAAAAAAGTCATCTTTTATAGCTCAGG
>Ga0308419_1002446_pt1 | contig 11984 bp, 7 predicted proteins | sample HotsprSampleMS50_FD_203674 | JGI IMG/M metagenome (GOLD analysis project Ga0308419, IMG submission 203674) | Hot spring phototrophic mat microbial communities from Mushroom Spring, Yellowstone National Park, Wyoming, United States - 20090730_MS50 ... | reverse complement strand
TGCCAATAGAATCGGTAGGGATATTGCCCCGTGCCCAAACAGGAAATTCTATTTCCAGAATGCGATTAATATCACGGATTGGCCCATCCACCACGGCACCTTTGACACCACCAAAATACTTACATGTTGTTGACATAAGCTCACCCCATGCACCTGCACCATAAAATTCATTTGTATTTACTGCCACAACCTGACCCTTTTGCATGGTCCCAAACAGGTCTTCCAGCACTTTTGCAACAAATTCCGGATCATATTCTTTTAGACGTGTGCTTTTCCGGGTTTTTGCTTCTTCCATGGTAAATGCAGGCCCTGCAACAGCTGCTTTGGGCATTATTGGCGTAAACCCTGAACACATTGCCTGATGCATAAATCCCATTTCATCAAGGGTGTCACAGACAGCTGGGGTATACGTTTTTTCCAATCGCTTGCATAACTCAATGGTTTCTTCATATGAATATACTGGTGCCATACATAAACCTCCATTTATAATAATTCTAACGTTATAAGCGATAGTTCATGGGGACGTAACACTACCTGTATATGATTGTTGACCACATTCAGATTCTTTATTCTTTTACCATTAATATCTGAAAAATATACTTTTGCAATGTGCTGTTTGCCATTACTGTGTAATAACGTTTGTTGTTGTGTGCCCGATAGTTCAAAAACACCAAGTACTATTTTCCGATCAGAAATTGGTTGGCTATATATGATCTTAACATTTTTATTGGTTGATCGTATCATTGCCCCTTCCGGGTAGCCGTATACTTTAAAGCTAAACCGGTACGCAGTTGCTATCGCTTCATTTTTTGTTTGCGCTTCAAAACTTGTAAATGTGCTTTTAAAGTCCATAGTTTCCGGTAAATCTCTGCCCAATCCCAACTCCCCCCACAAAGACCATCCTATGCAGCAGTGATAAAATCCTCCAGTATTGTCAGTGTTTACAGGAACTATCGCTTTGCTACTATCCGATACAAACGCTGCATACTGTGTACCGTTATTAAGTAATACAAAAGAGTCAAAATACAGCGATGATGGCAATCCGTACATCCACTGAAAAGGATATAGTGTATCATTAATACTTTTAAACGGGGCTATGTTTTTTGCTGCCGGGATAATGTTGCCACCTTTGTCAACACTTCCCCACCGTAATACAGAAAATGCAGAATCATACAGCAACTCTTGTGATGCGACCGGATACGCAAAGTAATGTTCAGCAATTTGCGGTGCGCTGCCTTTCACATGCTGAATGAAGTCAATTCGCTTTTCATCTGAAGGGATGATGATCTCCTGAGTAACCGAAACTGATGGTGTAAAAAGCTGATAGAAAAAATAGGCTATTTTTAATAAAATCGGTGGCAGCTTAACTCCAAAAGCTTTATGCAAAAATTCAGAAAGGATTTCCATTCCCTTATAGTATGAACGCTCTGACCCCTCAACAAGTATACGATAATCATTATCGTGTTTATACAGTGTAGTTGTAACCTTTTTAAAACCACTAACTGTTTCAAAGTAGTTACGCTGTGCTGCATTTTCGCCACGTATACCAATGACATATTGATTAAACCCATAGGTATGCTCCTTATTAACCCATTCTTTTTGCGATTGTTTATCAATGATGCTTGTAATAAACCCTTGTTGTGGATTAAAGGAAATTATATAAAATTTATTTTCTATATTTAGTGGTTTGCTTATATCAAATTCTACTTTTTGCCATTTCCTTATTACCTGGTTTTCATGTATGTATTCAAATTTTTGGACAATGTTCTGCGGCATATATACCCATTCATTGCGTTTCGCCATCCAATCCTTAACATCCTGCTTGGTATAATGTGTTTTTCCAAATGGCACAGGGCGTGGATTATGATCATTATTAAGTATAATTGCCATGTAACCTTCTTGATTCTGTGCCCAATATGTATGTACATCAACTATGCGGTTTTGTAGCAGCGCATCAACAAGATCTTTCCCGCGCAACATTATTGCCCTATCATACCAATTGTTGATTATGAAACGCTCAGGATCCACCTGAATAAAATCTAAGTAAATCTGTTCACCCCAAAACGGGGGCATTTCACCTTTTACTACAGGTATAACATGCGCATACTTTACAGCAACGTAATCAAAAAACTCCTGAGGTGTTGCAATGACAATCTTTGGATTGATAAATTTTTGATTCCAGGCTTTTGCAATCTCTGAAGGGACAATGTTCTGTGGCTGATTATCCCCACCCTGCGCGGGGTAATATGGCAACAGGTATGCATCATAGGGATAATCCCATTGTTTCTGTCCATAATCATAGTGGCGTTGTATTTCTTCTGTTGGATAGCCTTTCTCAAGTTGAGTTAAATGATATGCAATACTATTTTCCATGGTAATAAATTCTTCTTCTTTGAAAGGAAGGGTTAGGCGCATATTCAAATCAAAATTTTCACCATACCCATTAAGCCCAACAGTATGCCACACCAGAACCTTTGCACTTCCATCAGGTGATGAAAGATAAAATAGTGGGGGCACAATGTAACGTGAATCGTTAGGTCCAACTAAACAGTAGGGGATATTATTTGCATATAAAATCTTTGTAATCTTTGAAAAATCCATAACATCATGAATACATGCAGTTTTAACATTAATAGAATATTTTTCAGCTATACGCAGTGTGTGATGTAATGAAGCCAGCATTGCATACGGGCTCATGAACCTGTTTTGATGTGATATAACAAATGCTCCTAATTCAAATTGACGTTTTTGCAACGCAATAATTAGTTTTTCTTTTTCCTGTTGTGATATTGATGGATCATTGAGGTATTCAATAACAGGCCAGCTTACTTCGGTAAAAAGTTTGAAACGTGTATGAAACGGATAGCTTTTTGTTTGTCTAAGCAGCAAAAGCTCTTTCTGTAAATTTGAAATATTCTGCCCACGCACATTGTTTTGTGATTGCGTGAATCCAATGTCTACATGCGTAAAGGGAACGCAATACAGCTTCCATGTCTTTACTGGTGGTAGAGCCAGTGTTTTTTTCGTTATGATACTGGTATTGTTCTTTATGATAACATCCAAACGCGATGGCACATTAATTGCTTTCCTGTAACAATCGATAGTTGTCTCTTTAACTTTTGTACCAACAGTCTTTTTTGTAACAACGCCATCTACTGAAGCAATGACCTCTCCTTGGAAATCTTGATTAGCCTGTATGATAATTCTCTGGCAATACAATTGTTTGTGTTTGTATACTAATGGCGTTGGATATATCGCGGCATTAAACGTGGTTGCTATCGCAAAACTAAAAGGTATTAACAGTAATAGTATTATAGAAACTATTCTACCGTACACGGCAAACCTCCCCAAAATATTATACAACGTCTAATTTTTTATACCACTGTAAAACAGCCTTTATATGCTGCTCCATTGTTTCATATGCTCTTGCTTCATCTCCCTGTTTGATTGCTTTAAAGATGCTTTCATGCGATTCATATTCCCATTGCAAAAAGTTTTTATTATGTTCAGCACTTTCACGCCTGCCCACCAAAAATGAAAGAATAGCTTCAAGAAAACGTACACACACAATATTTTTTGAAGCCTTAGCTATCTGTAAATGAAACTGGCCTGCCCAGCGATCCACTTCATGACCATGACCAATGTTCTGTTTTGTTTTAGCTAATGTCTCTTCAATGGCCTGAATATCCTTGTCAGTTCTTCGTTTACTTGCAAGTGCTGCAATATGTGGTTCAATTAAAAGTCGTGCTTCAAAAAAATCTGCCATGCTCTGGGTATCAATAATTGGAACAAAGATATGAGGCCCAATGATTTCTTCTTTAGAGATAGCTCTTACAAATGTTCCATCACCCGGCTTTACCTCCAGTATTCCCATTAAGGCTAATGATTGTACTGCCTCACGCAACGTTGACCGCCCTACTTGTAATTTTTTCATCAATTCACGTTCAGGTGGCAATTTACTCCCTGGTGGAAGCGTACCATTTTTTATATTAGTCAATAATACGTTTACGATTGATTCGGTTAGTTTGTTTCGCTTAACTGGTTGTATGGTTTCCATATACATATCTTCACTTGTCCTTTTTACTTTTTTAAAACTGCTTCCAATAAGCCTTTCATATATCCTAACGCAAAGAGCCTGCCTATTGATGAGTAGGCAGGGTTATCATTACTGTCGCCTTCCATTGTGGGAACATGATCTGGCCGCATTGCCCCATCAAACCCAACTTCATAGTATGCTTTCATACATTCGTACATATCAATCATGCCATCATCATGGAATGTTTCAGTAAACGCATATGGTGTGCCCCTTACATTTCTGAAATGAACAAAAAAGATTTTTCCCTGTTTGCCAAATGTTCTTATTACTGATGGTAGGTCGTCCGTCATGAGAGCAAAATTCCCCTGGCACAACGCAATGCCATTAACCTCACTGGGATATGAATCTAATAGCTTCTGAAAATGTTCAACAGAACGCATGATTCTTGCAACACCACGGATAGGAGATATGGGAGGGTCATCAGGATGCATTGCTAACTTTACTCCCGCTTTTTCAGCCTCTGGTATCACAGCCTTTAAAAAGTATTCTAAATTTTTCCATAAGGTTTCTTCGGTAATAATACCATATTCAGTCAATGGAGCTTTTTCCATCAGGGAATGATCATAGGATGTTGCCAGGGCTCCGCCACGTATAGGTGTAGTGGTAGAGGTTCTTGTCCACCCAAATACAGGCATCCACTCATAACACCATACAGGAATACCAAGTTTACCCATATTTTGTATGAGCATTATTACGTTATCAATTTCTTCATCCCTGCCTGGTAAACCCAATTTTATTTTTTCCATTGGAGGCCTTGATTCAATGACCTCTAATTTGAATCCACCATTTTCATACGTAGTTTTGATATGCACCAATGAATTATAACTCCATGGCCAGAAATCCTTAGGCAAGCTTTCCCATCCTGCATAATGATGCATCCCCCCTACAACGTATTCAACCCCACACTGTTTTACTATGTTCCATAATGAAGAAGGATGTGGCGGAAGAAGTTCTGCAATTTTAATCATATACCATTTACTTCCTGAAAATAAAATTCACTGTTATATGCTTTGAATAATATCAGATTACCTGATGGTCTGATGTTATGTTATTATATGTATTTTGTCAACTAAATTTTAAAAAATTTTACTGTTAATCCCTCAATGCATTTATATGTAAAAATAATAATAGATGTACACTCTTTTTATATAAAATTATTTTTAAGGAATAAAAACTGAAAAAATTTGAATAACGAACATTGCCATTAATATGAATTTCATTATGCCTCTTTGTTTAATGTGTAATAACGTAATGACTAAACAATATATTGATTATTTATTGTTTGACAATTATGCCATTAAATCTAAGTAACTATAACATTATGGTATAATAAGCCAAAGACTGCAGGGCTTACTATTTATTAAACTATTAATTTATTTGCTAATATTCCCAAAATATACAATATTATAAGTTAACAAATATCATGCACACCATGAAACAACATCATTTTGTTACAATGCCCGGTACACCATTACCGTTAGGCGTACATTTAGACCGGCACGGGGCGCGCTTTGCACTTTTCAGCCGTCATGCTACTGCTGTATCCATTCTATTATTTGCTTCTTCAGAAAGCGAAGAATATATAGAGATTGAACTGGATCCCAAACTTAATAAAACTGGCGATATATGGCATATATGGATAGCTGGAATCAGGGAAGGCCAGTTGTATGGATATAAGGTTGATGGGCCGTACCAGCCTGAGCAGGGGCACCGTTTTAATAAAAACAAGCTGCTGCTTGACCCCTATGCCAAAGCCATAAGTGGCAACCATATATGGGATTTTAGCAAAGCCTGTGGCTATATCAAAGGGCACCCGGATGAAGACCTTTCTTTTTCCACAGACAAGAACTATAAGGAGTCGCCAAAATGTATCGTGGTTGATACTGAATTTGACTGGTACGACAGGCCCATTCAAACTCCTATGGAAGATACTATCATTTACGAGCTGCATGTAAAAGGGTTTACATTTCATACTTCATCACATGTCACTCATAAGGGGACATATAAAGGCCTTTCTGAAAAAATACCATATTTAAAGCAATTGGGTATTACCGCTGTTGAACTCATGCCCATCCAGGAATTTGATGAATTTGAAAATATTAATATAAACCCGTTAACCGGTGAGCGGCTGAAAAACTACTGGGGCTACAGCACCATAGCTTTTTTTGCGCCCAAAGCATCATACTCTTCAAGTGGTACCATGGGTCAGCAAATAAATGAATTCAAAGAAATGATTCGTGATTTCCATGAAGCTGGCATTGAAGTATTTCTTGACGTGGTATTCAATCACACTGCAGAAGGCGACCATTTAGGACCCACAATTAATTTTAAGGGGCTTGATAATTCCATTTATTACATGCTTAAGGAAAACAAGCGTTTTTATCAAAATTTTTCAGGCTGCGGAAATACCGTTAACTGTAATAATCCACTGGTTCGTGATTTTATATTAGACTGCTTACGTTACTGGGTCATTGACATGCACATAGACGGATTCAGGTTTGACTTAGCATCGATATTAGGACGTGACCAGGATGGCAATATTTTACAAAACCCACCTCTCATAGAAAAAATATCCGAAGATCCAATATTGCGCAACACAAAGATAATTGCTGAGGCATGGGATGCAGGCGGAGCATATTTGATTGGCCACTTTCCTGGACGATGGGCTGAATGGAATGGAAAATTCCGTGACGATGTTCGCCGCTTCTGGCGAGGCGACAATGACACCATTTTTAATTTCATGCAGCGCATTATTGGTAGCCCTGATATTTACCAGCGGACAAACCGAAGCCCGCTGCATAGCATTAACTTCATTACCTGCCACGATGGATTCACCATGCTTGATTTAGTTTCGTTTAATGAAAAACACAACCTTGCCAATGGGGAAAACAATCAGGATGGCGACAACAATAATATAAGCTTTAACTATGGCGTTGAAGGCCATGATGCACCACCGGAAATACTTAAAATCCGGAGGCAGCAGATAAAGAATTTCTTTGCCACGCTGCTTTTGTCGCAGGGTGTTCCTATGATTCTTGCTGGCGATGAGATGGGGCGAACGCAAAATGGCAACAACAATGCATACTGCCAGGATAATGAAATTTCCTGGGTTAACTGGGACAGATTACATCAATTTGGTGATATACGGCGGTTTGTAGAGCTTTTGATTCAATTTCGCAAAATGCATCCCGTGCTCAGGCAAAAGCGCTTTTTGTCAGGAACTACCCAGCAAGGGTTTGCAAACCCTGATTGTGTGTGGCACGGCGTCAACTGCCATGCTCCTGATTTGGGATATTACAGCCATTCCATTGCATTGCATTTAAACGGCGAATACGCAAAGCTTTCTTTTGATAGAGCAGACAATGATATATATATCATATACAATGCCTCACAATATGACCTTACATTTTCATTGCCAAAACCATTTAATGGCACTCACTGGATGCGTGCAGTCGACACCTCATTGCAATCACCAGATGACATTACCTTGCACGGTGCATCGCTCCCGTCACAGGAAACATATTTCAGCAAAAAAATGTCTGCTGTGGTTTTGATTTCAGCCATGTCATGACGATAGTATACTAGAAGGCATTTGACGGTAACTATCGCCACAATAATAATTATGTTGTTTTATATTACTAAGTATAGTATACTAATTATGGGCGATAGTTACTGTGCAGAAAGCTTTTGCATGGAAATGTACTACACCTGATTAAAAATTTTTACTATGATACCTATACTTATCACATCGCTTGTTATTGTTATTGTAATATTAATCTGGGCAATTACGGGTAATGAAACAAAACCAGAAAGCTCAGAAACTACCCCACCTGATAAAATATACCGCAGGCGTGCAAGCGATTTGGAAATTGAAGAAAAATATCCTGATGCAACCAGACCCAAAAGAAGGGCAACCGACACGCCGTTAGAAAAAACTGTAATTGACGAAGATTTTAAATTGCCCTATTCAGCTGAGGAGATAATCCCGCCCTACTCACGGTTTAGGATATACATGCGAATATTGATGAATGCTGAGGTGTATGCCAAAAAGGGTGATTTTACTACTGCCATGTCATTATACGAAGGCGTTAACGAACGAATCCTTGATGCTGAAACCAACACTAAAATAGAAGCAAATATCGATTACCTTAAAAAATACAAACAAATGCAGGAAACAGAGCAGCGCCAGAAAGAAGCCCAAACCAGAAGCAAACCAAATGAAATAAAAATTTCACTGGATAGCCCAATTAAATTGCCCGAGAGGATTCAAATTGGGTTTACTCCACAAAACTTTGATGTTGATAAAATAGTGGAGGAAATAACCAAAAAAATTCAGGAAAAACAAAAGTTAGAGCATATTGAAGAAGAAAGCATTAATAAATACAGGGATGAAATCAATAAATTAGCTACTCACTTAGAAGAGCTGAAAAATGAATTAGCCAGTTCATTGAAGGGCCTCTCTGATAAAGAAGAATCATCTGAAATACAGAAGCTGCAAAGCCAGTTAAATGACCTCACTGACAGGATGTTCAAGCTGTATGAAGAAAAAGAGAAGACCAGGGCAGAACTGGAAAATTTAAAGATGGTTCATTCAAAACTTTTAGAATCAGGGAAACAGCCTGCTGTTTCCACTGTTAAATATGAGGGCAAACTACCCATTGAACTGGACCCTGAACCTATTTTAAAAATTCTGGAAAAGCTTCCTGAGATCACAGCACCAAAACCCAAGCCAATTGATAAAGATAAGGTTAAAGGCGATTTTGCAAAAGATTTCTTGATAAAATTATATGGCGACCAACCCAAACCGGATGAAACAACACATACATCTGAGATTGTGGAAAAAACAGAAAAACAAAAAGAAGAAGAGGATTGGGAGCTTATCAGTGATATTATAAAGGATCAGAAAAAAAGTGAACTTGATGAAGTCAGTGATGAAGATATTTTCCGAAAGATACTGGAAGAAGATAAACGTAAAAAACAGGATGAAATTGAAATATTAGGTGATTACAGAAAATCTGAAGAAGTGGAATATGATACTGATGACCCGGAAACACTACGCAAATTAGAAGAAGACCGTAAATTCTACGAAAAATTTTTACAGCACGATAGGCGCAAGAAAAAAGAGCTGCCCATATTAAAAGTCACCTATGACTTTAAGAAGCTTCCTGATGAATTCAGCCTTTCAAGGGAAAAGAATATCCTGGAATATGCTTTTTATAAATATCGCCCACTGCTGGAGAAAGCAGATGATCTCATAAAGAAGCGAAAAGTGCGCGATGCCCTCAACTACTACAGGGTGGTAATGCAGCAAAACATACCCCCTGAATTTAAAACCATGATACGAAAAAATATTAATGATCTTAATGAATATCTGGAAAAATACCTTACCTCTGATTAAGTGTACCATTTTGCTTACTTAAAATATTCAATATATTCACCCCATCCCAAACTCTATGGAACTTTTTACTTTTTTTATTGACTTCCTACAAGTATAGTATGTATCTTTATAGTATGGGAAGTGTATCATTATGATAGAACCTGTAAAACATAGTGCAGTAAAACCAGTAATACTAGAGCATAAAAGAATGAGTTCGGTTTATGCTGATACACATACTGATATTCTTGCCCCTATGAAACGCTTTAAAAAAGAGCTCCCTATACCGCAATTAGTCCAACAACCCAACCTATCACTTGAAAAAGTTAGGATAATGCAAAAAGAATTTTACTCACACCGTGGCCAGGTATACGAAAAATTACAGAATACGAGCGCAGCCATTGCTTCATATCAAAAAGCCTCATATTATGAGCCATCAGACCCAAATCTTTACGGTCAGATTAAGCGGTTAAAAATACAGAGCCTAACCAACCTCAAAGCATAGCATACAATTCATTTACCTTAAAAATTCTTGATATTATAATCCATAATACCGATTTTTAATGTATAATGTAATTGCTGAAATGTATTTTTTTGTTTACTTTTATTGTGAATATACTATCCTTTGAGCAATAATAGTAATTTTATATGATAACGGCAACCTATGGTGCAGGAACAGTTTAAAGTTGTAAACTATCTGGCTAACTCTTTCATCGTTGTTGAAGGTAAGCGGAACGCAGATAATTTTTATATTATCAGGCAGGGCAAGGTAAAGCTTGTTAAGGAAAACCCCATTGCCCAGGAAACAAACCCTCTTTTAGGGCCAGGTGACTTCTTTGGTGTTATCCCGTGCATGAGCGGTCATGCACATATTGAAAGTGCCGTTGCTTTGACCGATGTATCGCTCATTTCAGTACAGCGTGACCAGTTTGGCATACTCATCCAGAAAAATCCTGCAGTTGCCATGAAGATTATACGCTTCTTTTCCCGAAAGCTGAGAGAGTTTGATCAGGCTATCACACGGTTGACGTTTGCCAATGCTGTGGAAGAAGACCCCGAACACCTTTTTAAAATTGGCGAATATTACCTTAAAAAGAAAAACCTGCCTCATGCAGCCTATGCATTACAGCGATACATTCAGCATTGCCCTAATGGTTTAAACCGGGATAAGGCGATAGCTCATTTGAAATCAATCAATGCCCCACTAAAGGTCCCGGAAAATCCTCAGAAAAACAACCTTACCAGGGTATACAAAGATAACCAGATGATATTCTGTGAAAATGAGCCGGGTGATGAACTATACATCATTCAGGGGGGCAAGGTTAAGATAACCAAAATCGTTGATGAAGAGGTATTGCTTGCTGTGTTAAAGCCTGGCGATATCTTTGGCGAGATGGCATTGCTTGAAAACAGGCCCAGAAGCGCTTCGGCAATTACATTTGGTGACACCACGCTCATGGCAATTAACCGGCAAAATTTTGAAACAATGGTTCAGACACAACCACAACTGGCAACCAGGCTTATACAGCTTTTAAGTGAGCGCATCTGGACAGCATACAGGCAGCTTGAAAATTTAATGATACGTGATCCGTTAGGCAGAATGTATGACACCCTGCTTATACAGGTAGAAAAACAAAAGGTAAGAATAGCCCCCAAAGAAAGCTTTACCTTTGATTTTGGCGTTAAGGAGCTTCTCAATATGGTTGGAATACCACAGGATAAAGGGGATCATCTTGTGGTGGAATTACTTGAAGACAAAAATATTACACTGGATGAAGGCAAGCTTATCTGCACCAACTTAGAAGAGCTTGAAAAGACTGTTAATTTTTACAAGAAAAAATCAGCTTTAGAACGTAAACGTGAAGCCAGCAAGAGTAGCTAAATACAGTGCCATAGTACTTTTCATTGTACTTATAATGCTTGCTGCTTTTGCAGCAGCATTTATCTATTTCTTCCCCAAAGAAACCTTGAAGTCAATTATTGTACAAACACTGAGAGAATCTTTAAACAGGCCAGTCACAATAGGAACAATCGACTATAGCATCAGGGGTATTCAGATCACCGACCTGTATATATACGACACTGACAAAGAAAAACCATTTATTGCACACTCAAAGGATGCGGCAATACGGTTCCAGCTTACGCCATTATTGCAAAAACAATTTATTATTAATTATATTTCACTTAACGATGCAGTTATTCATATACTGTATTACACGGAGAACAAACTCATAACATCAAATATTGAAAAATTGCTCAAAGAACTATTATCAAAAGAAATATCCAGCATAACAACCCAGATCAAGTTGCTATCACTCAATAATACAACCATTATACTTGAAAATCCGCCAGAAAACCTTAAGCCATTAGAAGGCAAATACAGTATTGATACAAATATTGAACTAAACGATGATATTCTGGAATTGAAAAACTTGTCAATAATCCTTCCACAAAACAGAGGGAAAATCTCTGGTGATTGTTCAATAACCATTACAAGTAATTATAAAATTCAAG
>Ga0308419_1002438_pt1 | contig 12003 bp, 10 predicted proteins | sample HotsprSampleMS50_FD_203674 | JGI IMG/M metagenome (GOLD analysis project Ga0308419, IMG submission 203674) | Hot spring phototrophic mat microbial communities from Mushroom Spring, Yellowstone National Park, Wyoming, United States - 20090730_MS50 ... | reverse complement strand
GGACCCCCCAGGGCAAACGAGAAGTTGAGGAATTTTCGGCTCGCTGAAGAGCACTGAAACTTCTATCGTCAATTCAACCGCGCCGCGCGCGCCCAAATTGAGGAATTTTCGGCTCGCTGAAGAGCACTGAAACCTCAACTCGATACGCGGCGTCGTTCAGTGCGTGGTAATTGAGGAATTTTCGGCTCGCTGAAGAGCACTGAAACTCTATCTCAAGGAGGTAAGCGAAATGATCACGTCGGATTGAGGAATTTTCGGCTCGCTGAAGAGCACTGAAACATTTTCTCATCAAACCACGTACTCTGCACCGTTGCAGATTGAGGAATTTTCGGCTCGCTGAAGAGCACTGAAACATCTGTATCGGGTTCTCGCTGCGCTCTACGGCGTCATTGAGGAATTTTCGGCTCGCTGAAGAGCACTGAAACCGTTCCGTCGGCGCGCATTCTGCGTCGGTTGTGCAAGATTGAGGAATTTTCGGCTCGCTGAAGAGCACTGAAACCCAGCCGGATCGTTGCGTGAACGATATCCGCGGGCGATTGAGGAATTTTCGGCTCGCTGAAGAGCACTGAAACGCTTGAATGGGGAACGGCGATTCGATACGGATGCGCATTGAGGAATTTTCGGCTCGCTGAAGAGCACTGAAACGTGAGGGTGTCGAAATGGGTGCGCAAACCAAAACGAATTGAGGAATTTTCGGCTCGCTGAAGAGCACTGAAACATGTTCGACGCCTCTGCCAGCGCCTCCAGCACCCGCGATTGAGGAATTTTCGGCTCGCTGAAGAGCACTGAAACTCGTTGGGCGCGGCGTTGATCGACGGAATACGAAGATTGAGGAATTTTCGGCTCGCTGAAGAGCACTGAAACGTGGTGTCCGTTCAGACGGCGGTGCGAACCGCTTGAATTGAGGAATTTTCGGCTCGCTGAAGAGCACTGAAACTCACCAACCCGCATCAGCAGTTTCCCATCCCGCTCAATTGAGGAATTTTCGGCTCGCTGAAGAGCACTGAAACCTTGCTGGTGCCGTGCAATGATAGCAAGCAACCGAAATTGAGGAATTTTCGGCTCGCTGAAGAGCACTGAAACTCAGGGCGAATCATACGATCTCGACGTTATCGGTGATTGAGGAATTTTCGGCTCGCTGAAGAGCACTGAAACTGCATCATGCAAAGAGCGAGATGAGCCGCGCGGCAATATTGAGGAATTTTCGGCTCGCTGAAGAGCACTGAAACTCATCGGCGCCCGCCGTCATCAACGCCGACGCTGCGGATTGAGGAATTTTCGGCTCGCTGAAGAGCACTGAAACTGGATCACCGGCGGGATGACGCCGGATGACCGGCGGAATTGAGGAATTTTCGGCTCGCTGAAGAGCACTGAAACGGCGTGCGCGGCGGGTATGTGACCTCGCCGGAACTGCCAATTGAGGAATTTTCGGCTCGCTGAAGAGCACTGAAACTGCTGGAGCGCCATTCAGCTGTACGCGCTGGACGAATTGAGGAATTTTCGGCTCGCTGAAGAGCACTGAAACCTTGGAATCTTGTTATGGCAAGTGGGAGACCTAATATTGAGGAATTTTCGGCTCGCTGAAGAGCACTGAAACAGCTTTTCGTCTTGAAATCGCATCTGTTTCTATGATATTGAGGAATTTTCGGCTCGCTGAAGAGCACTGAAACTGTTTGCGTATTTCACGTGGGCGCAGGTCGCCGGATTATTGAGGAATTTTCGGCTCGCTGAAGAGCACTGAAACGCAATTGCGGGAAGGTGCGCTTCAACAGTAGCAAGAATTGAGGAATTTTCGGCTCGCTGAAGAGCACTGAAACCGAGCGCGCGCGTGAGGCGGCCGCGCTGGCGTCGCTGTGGAAATTGAGGAATTTTCGGCTCGCTGAAGAGCACTGAAACTCTCACGATCTCCCCCCGACTCCGCAAACGGTACGAATTGAGGAATTTTCGGCTCGCTGAAGAGCACTGAAACCGGGCAACACGCGCCAGCCGCCCACAGCATCATACATTGAGGAATTTTCGGCTCGCTGAAGAGCACTGAAACGTATTACTGGCACTATGCGGGCGCCTGGCATTTCTCCATTGAGGAATTTTCGGCTCGCTGAAGAGCACTGAAACTCGAGCAGATCGCCAACCAACGAGCCATCCCAGGACAATTGAGGAATTTTCGGCTCGCTGAAGAGCACTGAAACACGCGCACCGAAAACGGTGCGCGGGTGGACCGGGAGATTGAGGAATTTTCGGCTCGCTGAAGAGCACTGAAACGTAGGTCCCAGCACGGGACGGGCGGAAAATCGCAGATTGAGGAATTTTCGGCTCGCTGAAGAGCACTGAAACCTGGCCGTTACTGGCACTACGTCGGCCCGTCGCAGCATTGAGGAATTTTCGGCTCGCTGAAGAGCACTGAAACTTGTAGATGTTAGCCGATGCGTGATCCCACCAACCGATTGAGGAATTTTCGGCTCGCTGAAGAGCACTGAAACATCGTAACGATCGCCAGCTGAGCCAGCAGCGCCTGCTGATTGAGGAATTTTCGGCTCGCTGAAGAGCACTGAAACTCAGATCGCCCACAAGCGATCCCTCCCACGACATATCAATTGAGGAATTTTCGGCTCGCTGAAGAGCACTGAAACCCGAGCCAATCCACAACCCAGCGCAACGCCGGCAGGGATTGAGGAATTTTCGGCTCGCTGAAGAGCACTGAAACTTAAACACCGCAATATAGCGGCTTGAAACAAAACATTGAGGAATTTTCGGCTCGCTGAAGAGCACTGAAACACACACATTGGTACAGCGTCGGTCAACTCCGACGCGATTGAGGAATTTTCGGCTCGCTGAAGAGCACTGAAACTCGTGCCTGATGTCGCGGGGTGTGGCAACCCTACCGAATTGAGGAATTTTCGGCTCGCTGAAGAGCACTGAAACATCTGGCGGGAATGGCGCGCGTGCTGGAGGATCGCATATTGAGGAATTTTCGGCTCGCTGAAGAGCACTGAAACGCAAGCGACCAGGTGTTGACACACGTGCACCTGGACGATTGAGGAATTTTCGGCTCGCTGAAGAGCACTGAAACAGTGGTGCGATCTATACGATGGTCAGACAGCACAGGATTGAGGAATTTTCGGCTCGCTGAAGAGCACTGAAACTCCTAACCAACGCTCGATCTCTGCGATCTTATAACATTGAGGAATTTTCGGCTCGCTGAAGAGCACTGAAACTCAGGTTTGATACCACTCTCTGCTGTTTTGTTATAAAATTGAGGAATTTTCGGCTCGCTGAAGAGCACTGAAACTTACAAGTGTTTGGTCTACCTGGTGTCCACCAGGTAGATTGAGGAATTTTCGGCTCGCTGAAGAGCACTGAAACGCAAAAGTTTATAAAGCGGTAAAAGTTGTCAATATATTGAGGAATTTTCGGCTCGCTGAAGAGCACTGAAACTGTCTGCATACTGATTGCGACACTGCAATTCAAAACATTGAGGAATTTTCGGCTCGCTGAAGAGCACTGAAACCGGAACGCGCCGCGCCGGTGTTTGAGTTTTTGGGAAATTGAGGAATTTTCGGCTCGCTGAAGAGCACTGAAACGCATTGCTTGCAGGCGGCGGAATGCGGTGAAGCGGCATTGAGGAATTTTCGGCTCGCTGAAGAGCACTGAAACGCCGGTTCACTGAGGTATGCGGCGTACGCGATTCCTTGATTGAGGAATTTTCGGCTCGCTGAAGAGCACTGAAACTTTCGCGATAATCAGGGCCGTCGCTGGGGTCCGAACTTGATTGAGGAATTTTCGGCTCGCTGAAGAGCACTGAAACGCATCTGCACCACCGTCTCGTGAACGTACCCCCACCGATTGAGGAATTTTCGGCTCGCTGAAGAGCACTGAAACCAGCGCCGCGTGGATCAGCAGCCGGTTGCGTTCAACATTGAGGAATTTTCGGCTCGCTGAAGAGCACTGAAACTAGTAATAACTGTAGAGCCCTCCTGAGCCGACAACGATTGAGGAATTTTCGGCTCGCTGAAGAGCACTGAAACTCTCACGATCTCTCCCCGGCTCCGCAGGCTGTACGATTGAGGAATTTTCGGCTCGCTGAAGAGCACTGAAACGGCACGTTGAAGTTGTGCATACCTTGATGGGAGTAGATTGAGGAATTTTCGGCTCGCTGAAGAGCACTGAAACCGTATTGCTCAACTTTGTCATCAACCTTCCTGAAGATTGAGGAATTTTCGGCTCGCTGAAGAGCACTGAAACACAAACGGATTGAAGATCGACGTGGCCGCCTGCATGATTGAGGAATTTTCGGCTCGCTGAAGAGCACTGAAACGCGACCAGCGATCCGCCAGCGCCACCGCAACCGGCGTGATTGAGGAATTTTCGGCTCGCTGAAGAGCACTGAAACCCAACGCAGCCAGCCCGACCGCCGACAGACCACCCGAATTGAGGAATTTTCGGCTCGCTGAAGAGCACTGAAACAGATGTAGAGTGAGCCGCTGGCGGAGCCGGGAACGGATTGAGGAATTTTCGGCTCGCTGAAGAGCACTGAAACTGATGCGTTTGGACTACCGCGTGTGCGTCCGGATTCTGATTGAGGAATTTTCGGCTCGCTGAAGAGCACTGAAACCGCCAAGCGCGCCACGCGCGCCCAAGGAAAAAACCGTTAAATTGAGGAATTTTCGGCTCGCTGAAGAGCACTGAAACTCTCGCCCGCGTCCTCATGCCGCGTGAGCGCTTGGCGTATTGAGGAATTTTCGGCTCGCTGAAGAGCACTGAAACGTTGAATTTGGCTATCCCAACTATTACTGGCACTATGATTGAGGAATTTTCGGCTCGCTGAAGAGCACTGAAACACGTCGGCGTCGGCGAGGATAATCAGGCGCGCTTTGATTGAGGAATTTTCGGCTCGCTGAAGAGCACTGAAACGCGATTTTGAGGTGCGGGTGCACCCGTCCGGTGAGCATTGAGGAATTTTCGGCTCGCTGAAGAGCACTGAAACAACTCTCCAGCGAGACCGGCGGATACTCCCACACAAAATTGAGGAATTTTCGGCTCGCTGAAGAGCACTGAAACACGATCTTGTGATTATTGACGAAATCGAACAAGTGTATTGAGGAATTTTCGGCTCGCTGAAGAGCACTGAAACTTGTTCACGAGTTGCGGAGCATCGAGTACGGCTCGATTGAGGAATTTTCGGCTCGCTGAAGAGCACTGAAACCAAACGATCCGACGAGATTGTTGAAGAAATCGTTCATTGAGGAATTTTCGGCTCGCTGAAGAGCACTGAAACCGTTTTCTGTCTGATAGACGTAGTAGGTTCGTCCGGATTGAGGAATTTTCGGCTCGCTGAAGAGCACTGAAACACGCCGACGCCGTTGCGGGCGATGCCGAACAACGCGAATCATTGAGGAATTTTCGGCTCGCTGAAGAGCACTGAAACCTTCAGCACGCGCACCATATCGCCAAACGTCAACTCATTGAGGAATTTTCGGCTCGCTGAAGAGCACTGAAACCGAGCGCCTGCAGCGACGCGACCTGCGCCCACGTGAAATTGAGGAATTTTCGGCTCGCTGAAGAGCACTGAAACCGGCCGAGGGCGGTTGGTACGGATCGCGTGTGGACGATTGAGGAATTTTCGGCTCGCTGAAGAGCACTGAAACTTGATGGGTTCGTTGGCGACAATCCGGGGTTCGCAGATTGAGGAATTTTCGGCTCGCTGAAGAGCACTGAAACGCGCAGTATCCGCACCGACGGAACGATCCCGCGTTGATTGAGGAATTTTCGGCTCGCTGAAGAGCACTGAAACCCAGATGCGCGTACCAACGCACAAAGCGCAGCGCTATTGAGGAATTTTCGGCTCGCTGAAGAGCACTGAAACACCAAAACCCTTGACAGACCGGAACTTGTGTGCTGGATTGAGGAATTTTCGGCTCGCTGAAGAGCACTGAAACTTTTCGGTGCGCGCGGGAACGTCGTCACCGAAAACATTGAGGAATTTTCGGCTCGCTGAAGAGCACTGAAACCTCAGCCAATCCACAACCCAGCGCAACGCCGGCAGGATTGAGGAATTTTCGGCTCGCTGAAGAGCACTGAAACTGAGGAACGCGACCGGTGGGCGGTGCTGGATTGTCTGATTGAGGAATTTTCGGCTCGCTGAAGAGCACTGAAACTTGACAAGGGTGGTTCATCGCCTGGCGCTGGATCGCATTGAGGAATTTTCGGCTCGCTGAAGAGCACTGAAACGTACGCGCCGGGGAAGCATCACCCACTCCCGATCCAATTGAGGAATTTTCGGCTCGCTGAAGAGCACTGAAACCGCGCACACTGCGCGCCCAATCAACCGCGCGCTTGAGATTGAGGAATTTTCGGCTCGCTGAAGAGCACTGAAACTTCGCTTCCAGCGCGGTTCAGAACGGCACTTCTTCAATTGAGGAATTTTCGGCTCGCTGAAGAGCACTGAAACATCTCCTCACACAACCGGCGCAGAATACGCACCGAATTGAGGAATTTTCGGCTCGCTGAAGAGCACTGAAACCGAAATCAACGAGCGCGTCGGCGATCCAGAGACCGGCGATTGAGGAATTTTCGGCTCGCTGAAGAGCACTGAAACACGCCCCGCGCGTCGCTACCACCATCCACAGTCTGGAATTGAGGAATTTTCGGCTCGCTGAAGAGCACTGAAACTTCTCTTCCAACGCGGTTCAGAACGGCACTTCTTCAATTGAGGAATTTTCGGCTCGCTGAAGAGCACTGAAACATCCACGTCTCTTCTGCCAGTGCCTCCAACACCTTCGATTGAGGAATTTTCGGCTCGCTGAAGAGCACTGAAACACGCCGGAGCAAGTCGAGTACGCGCTCAAAGACGTTATTGAGGAATTTTCGGCTCGCTGAAGAGCACTGAAACGCGAGCTTGCGAGCAGCGGCGCGGTTAACGGTGCGCCATTGAGGAATTTTCGGCTCGCTGAAGAGCACTGAAACTGAATGCGTGTTCGGCGTAGTTGTCACGAAGTTGCAATTGAGGAATTTTCGGCTCGCTGAAGAGCACTGAAACCGCGCACACTGCGCGCCCAATCAACCGCGCGCTTGAGATTGAGGAATTTTCGGCTCGCTGAAGAGCACTGAAACGGAGCAGGTCGTTTCCGATCCCCAATCCGACCGAATATTGAGGAATTTTCGGCTCGCTGAAGAGCACTGAAACACTGGCCTCCTGGTGTCAACACTGTGTACGGCTACTATTGAGGAATTTTCGGCTCGCTGAAGAGCACTGAAACAAAGACCGGTTGCAGCGCGTTCGATCGCTGCACTTCGATTGAGGAATTTTCGGCTCGCTGAAGAGCACTGAAACGCATTTCAGTACGTTTGTTACTATCTCGCTAATTGGATTGAGGAATTTTCGGCTCGCTGAAGAGCACTGAAACTACGGCCGTATCACTCGCAGATTGCACTATCTCGTTGGTATTGAGGAATTTTCGGCTCGCTGAAGAGCACTGAAACTCGGATGCGGAGATCCGGGCATCGCTTGACGACTCCGATTGAGGAATTTTCGGCTCGCTGAAGAGCACTGAAACGTGTGCGCTCAAGTTGGAGTTTCATCCTTTCCCCCCAAATTGAGGAATTTTCGGCTCGCTGAAGAGCACTGAAACTCACGATCTGGGAAGGCTACCGGGCGACTTGTGGGGATTATTGAGGAATTTTCGGCTCGCTGAAGAGCACTGAAACCCGCGCGGTTACGGTTACGCGGTTGTTGTTGACTTATTGAGGAATTTTCGGCTCGCTGAAGAGCACTGAAACCGGCAGTCTGAACAAACTCTTCCGCATTGGCGAGTTGATTGAGGAATTTTCGGCTCGCTGAAGAGCACTGAAACTCCGGCGCTTTGCTCCCCGGCGCGTACTCCGGGCGCGATTGAGGAATTTTCGGCTCGCTGAAGAGCACTGAAACGCAGCGACGCGGGTACGATAGCGAGCGCCTCATCGTAGAATTGAGGAATTTTCGGCTCGCTGAAGAGCACTGAAACCGGCTATCGAGTACTGCGGATTGCGGGTTGACGCCGATTGAGGAATTTTCGGCTCGCTGAAGAGCACTGAAACTAGAAATACAGAAACGCAACGACCTTCGCGGTCTGGATTGAGGAATTTTCGGCTCGCTGAAGAGCACTGAAACCGACTGCGGGCGGGCAGCGCTCCATATACAACCGCGCAATTGAGGAATTTTCGGCTCGCTGAAGAGCACTGAAACACGGCGACAATCCCAGACTGCGCATTGCGGTCTGCTTGAGGAATTTTCGGCTCGCTGAAGAGCACTGAAACGTCTGCGAACACTGCGAACGCCAGCGACAGATACGCTTGAGGAATTTTCGGCTCGCTGAAGAGCACTGAAACCGACCGGCGGCGACGAGTTGGTCGAACAACATCGGTTGAGGAATTTTCGGCTCGCTGAAGAGCACTGAAACCTCGCCGTATCTGATGATGTCCACAATCCCGGAAACGTTGAGGAATTTTCGGCTCGCTGAAGAGCACTGAAACACGCGCGGTACGTCTACGGAATGCCACAAGCGCGGGTTGAGGAATTTTCGGCTCGCTGAAGAGCACTGAAACCGCAGACGCCACATTCGTTTGCGGTCTACGCGCGCTTTGAGGAATTTTCGGCTCGCTGAAGAGCACTGAAACGTAAACGTTCCCAGTGTTAGCGTGTATGCATTTGGTTTGAGGAATTTTCGGCTCGCTGAAGAGCACTGAAACGCCGATTGCGGGGATAATCCGCACCGGCAACTCCGCTGTTGAGGAATTTTCGGCTCGCTGAAGAGCACTGAAACACGGCACCAACATCACACGCCAATCACGCATACTCTTGAGGAATTTTCGGCTCGCTGAAGAGCACTGAAACGCCAGTCGACGATCCAGCGCAACTGAGGACTGGACGTTGAGGAATTTTCGGCTCGCTGAAGAGCACTGAAACCGCACCAGACGTGGGGCGCGTTTCTTTTTCCCCGCTTTGAGGAATTTTCGGCTCGCTGAAGAGCACTGAAACGTTGTCCAGATAATAGCAGATGTGGTTATAGCTGGTTGAGGAATTTTCGGCTCGCTGAAGAGCACTGAAACATCGTGTTGCGGTTCGCGTACGTGCAGGCAAATCGGTTGAGGAATTTTCGGCTCGCTGAAGAGCACTGAAACGTCACACGCCCACCGGCGTCGCGGCGGCGCATGTATTGAGGAATTTTCGGCTCGCTGAAGAGCACTGAAACGCATATCACCGTACAGATCGCGCTGTAGGATCGTTATTGAGGAATTTTCGGCTCGCTGAAGAGCACTGAAACGTGAGCGATCCGTCGCTCTCCCGCCTTTTGTCGTCTACTTGAGGAATTTTCGGCTCGCTGAAGAGCACTGAAACGGTTCATCAGTAGTAGCAGCGTCACAACACAACGTTTGAGGAATTTTCGGCTCGCTGAAGAGCACTGAAACGTATGCCCAACGCCCGCGCTTTGCTGACGAGCGCGATTGAGGAATTTTCGGCTCGCTGAAGAGCACTGAAACAGACTTGGTCCCACCAACCGACGATCTTGCTCCAGTTGAGGAATTTTCGGCTCGCTGAAGAGCACTGAAACGGATCCGACTCGCAAAACCTGACACGACCATTCCCGTTGAGGAATTTTCGGCTCGCTGAAGAGCACTGAAACATTCTAGGGCGGTGAGCGCTCCGATAAAGTCATAACTTGAGGAATTTTCGGCTCGCTGAAGAGCACTGAAACTCAGACGAGGAGCTGACGTTTGGCGATATGGTGCGCGTTGAGGAATTTTCGGCTCGCTGAAGAGCACTGAAACTTTTGGTAGACTTCCTTCGCATACGTCAATAAATCTTCTTGAGGAATTTTCGGCTCGCTGAAGAGCACTGAAACCACAACCGGTTCGATCATCGCAACGAGTTCGGCGCGATTGAGGAATTTTCGGCTCGCTGAAGAGCACTGAAACCTCAACGATCCAAACGTTTCGGAGTTGGAGTTCTGGCATTGAGGAATTTTCGGCTCGCTGAAGAGCACTGAAACGCGTTCCAGTTCTGGAGCGTGATCCCGATCGTGACCATTGAGGAATTTTCGGCTCGCTGAAGAGCACTGAAACTCGCTTGCGCAAGCAGTACGATTTCACCGATCCCGATTGAGGAATTTTCGGCTCGCTGAAGAGCACTGAAACTTTCCGGCTCTAACCGGATTTCGATGTTGTTCGCGCGAATTGAGGAATTTTCGGCTCGCTGAAGAGCACTGAAACACGCGCCGGGAGCGCCGGGCAGGGCCGTACCATCACCATTGAGGAATTTTCGGCTCGCTGAAGAGCACTGAAACGATACGTGACGCCATCGGCAACGATGCCAGCGTCACATTGAGGAATTTTCGGCTCGCTGAAGAGCACTGAAACGTAGCAACGCTTGGGATATCGATCCTAGTTTTGTACGATTGAGGAATTTTCGGCTCGCTGAAGAGCACTGAAACCCCGTTCAGAAAGAGATGCGAACCGCTTGACAAAACATTGAGGAATTTTCGGCTCGCTGAAGAGCACTGAAACCGAACGGGCAACTTGCGGCAGAAGTTGCGGATAAAATTGAGGAATTTTCGGCTCGCTGAAGAGCACTGAAACGTAACGGATAGGGCTAGGCGGAAGCCGCGCCTTATTCATTGAGGAATTTTCGGCTCGCTGAAGAGCACTGAAACGCCGGACGATATTGTTCACGCAACAATCCGTCTGGATTGAGGAATTTTCGGCTCGCTGAAGAGCACTGAAACTTTTGAGGGTTCGCAGGAGCGGATCAACAAATCGGATTGAGGAATTTTCGGCTCGCTGAAGAGCACTGAAACACAAAGTCGGTCAAGAGAACCGCCCGCAGCGCAAGATTGAGGAATTTTCGGCTCGCTGAAGAGCACTGAAACACGGAACGAGCATTACACGCCAATCACGCACCGACAATTGAGGAATTTTCGGCTCGCTGAAGAGCACTGAAACGTTGACATCCGTTTGAGTGTTGCAGAAACGAATAGGATTGAGGAATTTTCGGCTCGCTGAAGAGCACTGAAACATGCAAGAGGTGATCAACAGGCTTGACAGGATTATAGAAATTGAGGAATTTTCGGCTCGCTGAAGAGCACTGAAACTTGGGTCCAGCGTCGAACGTACTGGCACAGTTTGAGCGATTGAGGAATTTTCGGCTCGCTGAAGAGCACTGAAACGGCGCTGGATCGCGCCGCGCTGCCGCCACTGTTCGTTGCATTGAGGAATTTTCGGCTCGCTGAAGAGCACTGAAACCGAAAGCGTTTTCCGTGATCCAGACGGGTTGTTCATTATTGAGGAATTTTCGGCTCGCTGAAGAGCACTGAAACAAGCAACCGGGCCGCTCGAAAAAATGCGGTACGTCGATTGAGGAATTTTCGGCTCGCTGAAGAGCACTGAAACTGCGACGCATAACCCCGAGAAGAGATCGGATACCCCCACATTGAGGAATTTTCGGCTCGCTGAAGAGCACTGAAACATGATGCTGTTATGAACGCCGGCCGAGACTTGGTCAAAATTGAGGAATTTTCGGCTCGCTGAAGAGCACTGAAACACGTTCTCGAACTTCTGTACGGCAACGAAGCCGCTGATTGAGGAATTTTCGGCTCGCTGAAGAGCACTGAAACTTTTGTCTGTCAGACGTTCAACCTTTCACAGCGCGCCATTGAGGAATTTTCGGCTCGCTGAAGAGCACTGAAACGCGCATCCGCGATCTGGAAAGTGTGCTTGAGGCGCAATTGAGGAATTTTCGGCTCGCTGAAGAGCACTGAAACCGTCGTCTGCGGTGAAGACATCGAATTTGTCGAGAACATTGAGGAATTTTCGGCTCGCTGAAGAGCACTGAAACCGTTGAGAGTGGGATCGGGGTGCTGATCAACCTCGCGATTGAGGAATTTTCGGCTCGCTGAAGAGCACTGAAACAGGCCATACCGGATCGATGTCCGTACCGTCCACGACCGGCATTGAGGAATTTTCGGCTCGCTG
>Ga0308419_1002437_pt1 | contig 12004 bp, 7 predicted proteins | sample HotsprSampleMS50_FD_203674 | JGI IMG/M metagenome (GOLD analysis project Ga0308419, IMG submission 203674) | Hot spring phototrophic mat microbial communities from Mushroom Spring, Yellowstone National Park, Wyoming, United States - 20090730_MS50 ... | reverse complement strand
ATCAGACACCATGCTTGCACCAATAAGCCCACCTTTGGCTGCTTTTGTTGCTTCATCTATCTGTAATTTATCGCTTTCTTTACGTAATCCTTTTTCCACTTCAAGCGCTAACTGGTAGTATGAAATCCCATATTTATCAAAGCAAAGGATATCGGCATATTTAGTATAAGCTTTCTGTACTGCAATCTCGGCAACGCCTACTCTATCCTGCTCACCAGTGCCAATCCCAACTGTCACACCATCCTTAACATATAAAATGGAATTAGACGTAACACCCTGTTCCACAAACCAACCAAACAATAAATCTTCATATTCCTTTTCTGTTGGTAGCCTGTCAATTTTGTAGAGTTGCCCTTTATATTCAGCCTGTGCAGGCTTAAAATCTTCCTTTGTGTTAACAATATTTACTGGCGATTGCTGCACAATGATTCCACCATCAATAAGTGACTTAAAATCAACAAAGCGCATGGTTTTATATTCTTCAAGCCTGTCTATACGTTTTATCTGTACTATACGCAAATCCTTTTTCTTTGAAAGGATTTCCATAACTCCGGGCTCAAAATCAGGTGCAACCAGAACTTCTAAGTAATTTGCTGATATGAGTTGTGCAGTTTCTTTGTCCACGGCTCTATTAAAAGCAACACAGCCTCCAAAAGCTGCTATGCGGTCAGCCCTGTTTGCCCTGTCGTAAGCATCGGCTATAGTTTGGCCATACGCTACACCGCATGGATTATTGTGTTTTACAATAACCGCTGCAGGTTTTTTCATTAAGTACTTTAATATATTGAGTGCATTGTCAATATCAGTAAAATTAATCTTGCCGGGGTGCTTGCCAAACTGAAGCATCATTGATTCATCAATACCACTTACCAGTGAATGCCCCGGTGTAATGAACGCACAATCGCCAAGCACCAGATTGCCATTGACAAGCTCATACAATGCTGCTTCCTGGCCAGGATTTTCACCATATCGCAAACCTTTTTCAATTAACTGCCCTTCATCATTAATCTTCCATGTCCGCTTTTTATATACAAGTGTCTGATTGCCAAAGGTAATGGTCATAGTATCAGGAAAATGGTCATCCATGATGGTGCGATATGCTTTTTTTAGGTCTTCCATAGTAACATACTCCTTCTTTGCTAATAATATTATAGAAAATCATTTTCAACTTTAAAAATAACTTTTTAATTTTTAAACTTTAGGAGGCCAGCCTGAGGTCACCTGACAATCCCAATGAACTTTGCAATTAATTCCAACGCATTCTGATTTAAAAATATAATGGCAAAAAGTAAAAGTGCAAAATAGAGGCTGAACACCTCTGCCTTCAGTTCTTCCTTAGTCCGGTACCAGCTGTCATGTACAGTTGTCACAATTGCCTCTTCCAATGCACGCATTACCTTCTTTGCATTGTCCTTGCCCTGAAATACCTGCTCAAAGACATCATACGCCTCAGAACTTAAATGCATAACAATTTACCTTCCTTTTTTTAGTTTAATATACCACTACTATTTATACATTCAAGTGGTAATAATCTCATACCGCCTCACCATAACGCTGCAAACACTCATTTTGTAAAGCTAAAATTCGCTGGCGTAAATCTTCCATTGCTAGTTCAATGGTATCAACAGTATAGTTGTCGGTTGGCATCTCCTTGCCAACAAGCACATATACCTTCCCTGGATTAATATGGCCTGTATCGGGTTTAAGCCGCTGGTAGGTACCGTGAATATAAATAGGAACTATCGGTACTCCCGTTTCTATGCATAAATAAAATAAGCCTTTTTTAAACGGCTGTAATACTCCTGTGCGGCTGCGAGTGCCTTCAGGGAAAATCATTATCCTGTTGCCTTTCCGTATTTTCATTGCTGCTTCTTTCATACTTGCAATAGCGCGTTCCCTGTTGCCACGGTCTATGGGGATGTACCCACTTAACGTCATGTGCCACCCCATAAATGGGATTTTAAAAAGCTCCTTTTTTGCAGTCCAGCCAAACTTAACCGGAATAATTGCGCTGAGCAGCCATACATCAAAAAAGCTCTGATGATTGGATGCAAATATCTGAACTTTATCCTTTGAGATATTCTCTAAACCTTCAACATGATAGCGGATGCCGCAAAACCATAATATATTTTTTGACCAGCTTTGCATGCAGTAGTGTGCAAGGCTACCCTTAGGGCTCACAAACCATGAAAAAAGGGAGATAGTACCCCAGAAAGCAGTATCAACGCCTATAAACAACCATGCTAAATAGGTGTAACCCCTGCGTATTAAAGGATTCATGAAAACCTCCAAAATTCAACATTTTTGGATTTATGACCAGATATCAAAAAACGCAAGGATTACATACCTATTTAGTATTTCTGTCAACTACTAAATTTACAACCCCATCATGCGCGATATAATCATCTTCATTACTTCGGATGTACCTGCATAGATTGTCTGAATACGTGCATCAACATAGAAGCGCGACACAGGATATTCTGTACAATAGCCATAACCGCCAAAAAGCTGCAAGCATCGGTCAGCTACACGCTTTGCTGTTTCACATATCCAGAATTTTGCCATACAGGTTTCTTTCACCACATCATCACCCTGGATGTGATGAAGTATGAGGTCATCAATAAAGCTTCTGCCAACAGCAATTTCGGAAGCCATTTCCGCAATAGTAAATTGGGTATTTTGAAATTTTGATAAGGGCTTGCCAAAAAGCTTACGTTCTTTCACATAATCGATAGTTATTGACAAACACTTTTCCATTGCTGCCTGTGACGCCAGGGCACATACTAATCGTTCCTGCTGCAGCTTCTGCATAAGGTAAAAAAACCCTAACCCTTCCTGGCCCAAAAGGTTTTCTTTTGGTATGCGACAGTTATCAAAGAACAGTTCTGCAGTGTCTTGGGCTTTAAGCCCAATTTTTTTTATGGCCTTTCCTTTAGTAAAGCCGGGTGTGCCATTTTCCACAATAAAAAGGCTCACTGCCTGATGTGGCGGTGCTTCTTTTGACGATTTTGCTGCTACCACAACTAAATCTGCTAAAATACCATTGGATATAAATGTCTTTTGCCCATTTAACACCCAGCTATCGCCATCAAGCACTGCACTTGTTTTCATTGCTGCTAAATCCGAACCAGCTTCAGGCTCGGTCATGGCCACAGCCAAAATTATATCCCCCGATGCACACTCTGGCAGGTATTTCAACTTTTGTTCTTCCGTGCCATAGGAATATATATATGGTGCCACAATATCGTTATGTAACGGTATCATGAATGAACTGGCGCCACTGTAGGCTAATTCTTCACTTACTATCACCGAATACAAAAAATCACCACCAGGCCCACCATATTTTTCTTCTAACCATGGAAGCAATAATCCCAACTCCCCACACCGCTTCCACATATGTCTAGGCACTATGCCTTCTTCTTCCCATTTGTCGTAATATGGCATAACCTCTGTTTCAAAAAATTTGCGCACAGTTTGCCTGAATATCTCATGCTCCTGGGTAAATTGTATAGAACGCTGCATAGCCAACCTCCACCAATCAATTAATCTTTATAAAACCGCTTGCCAGCCTTTGCCATATCAACAAGTATCCGTGCCGGGGTAAAACGCTTCATCCCTTTATCATAATATTTCATCATGGTATCAACAATCGTTTTCACACCTTCTCTGTCTATATGGCGGAACACTCCTCCCCTAAAAGGCGGGAAGCCCAACCCCAAAATGGAACCCACATCCCCATCACGAGGGCTGGATATTATGCCTTCCTGCAGGCATAGGGCAGCCTCATTAATCATCATAAGGCTAACTCTTTCCTGGATTTCCTGCTCAGGCACATGTTTTGGTGTAACCTTCCCAATGACCTGATACACTTCTTCATTGGGCAAACGCATGCCTTTCTTTTTGGGCTTGCTGTAGTCATAAAATCCTTTCTTATTCTTTTTGCCCTTAAATCCCTTGCTAAATAATAAAGGCAACACAGTGGAAGGTGCAGCACCACGCGCTTTGAATTCCTGGCCAAGTTCCATAGCAACATGCGCGCCAACATCAATGCCAACCTCATCAATCAGTGCAACAGGGCCAATGGGATAGCCAAACACAAGCATTGCCTTATCAATATCATTCATTGGGACACCTTCTTCAATCAGAAACACAGCTTCATTTAGATAAGGTGCAAGGATTCGTGTAGTGTAAAATCCCGGGCCATCTTTGACCACTATACATGTTTTGCCTTGCGCAATGCCAAATTTGAGAGCTGTCGCCACAACCCAATCTGCTGTCTTTGGTGTTTTGATGATTTCTAGTAATGGCATTGCAGGAACTGGTGAAAAGTAATGCATGCCTATCATGTTTTGTGGCCGTTTTGATGCTTTGGCAATGAGGCTAATTGGGATAGCGGAAGTATTTGAAGCAAATATTGTTGTATCATTTGTAACTGCTTCAACTTCTTTTACCAGATTCTGTTTCAGTTGCAGGTCTTCAAACACTGCTTCAATAATTAGGTCTGTATTCTTGAAGTATGTATAATCATCGCATGGCACAATTTTGCCCCACAGTATTTCTTTATCAAAATCCCTGATGGCGCCAGAGCGCGCACGTTTTTCCAGGCTCTTGCGTATCTGCGCCATACTGCGTGAAACTGCATCAAGCGCCATGTCCTTAACAAGAACTGTATCACACAACGGCAGCGAGACCTGCACAATTCCCGTACCCATGAGGCCTGTGCCTATCACTGCTAATTTTGAAATATTCTTTGCTTTTTTCTCTAATGGGTTTTTCTTTAGATCAGTCATTGCAAAGAAAAGGTTCATCAGTGATTTTGACTGGTAACTTTTCACTAAAGTCACAAAGCGCTCTATATCCTTCTCCACACCTTTTTTTGCATTGGTTTTATAGCCATATTCAACTGAATCTATAGCTGCCAGTGCTGCAGGATACAATCCCCGCGTCTGCTTCAGCACCATCTTTCGTGCCTGTGAAAATATAATGCTTCGGCCCAAAGGATTTGATTCAAGCAGCCATTCAATAAATTTCCTTTTTCTTTTTATTTTGCGTTTTCCTTTCAGTTGTAACGCCTTTTTAACGCCTATCTCTTTTAATCCATATGGTATAACTATTTCATCAATAAGCCCCATGCGCTTTGCCCGTTTAGGGCGCACATTGGACCCCTGCAAAATAAGTGGCAGTGCATTTTGTATGCCAATAAGTCGGGGAAGGCGCTGTGTCCCACCGGCTGCAGGGATAAGGCCAAGCTTAATCTCAGGCAGGCCCATTACTGTTTCTGTGGAATCAGTAGCTATGCGGTAATCAGTTACAAGCGTAAGTTCAACACCACCACCCAAGCAATTGCCATGAATCATTGATACTGTAGGAAATGGAAGTTTTTCTAACTTAAACAGAATATCATTTGCTTTAGAAATATATTGTTTAATCTCCTCATCAGTTTTCATAGATTTCAGTTCATCAATATCAGCACCAACAACAAAGTTATCCTGCTTTTCACTTAGGATTACCATCCCTTTATATTTTTTACCTTGAGTCTGGTTAATTATTGTTTCAATTTCATTTAAAAGGTCACTGGAAACTTTATTTACCTTTCCTGGGCAATTAATGCTTACCACCAGCACATCGTTAATAACTTCGGTTTTTAAAAACTTCAAATCTTTCATGGCCATTCCTCCTTTATGCCCGTTCTAATATGATTGCATTGCCCACTGCACCGGCTGCACACCCCGCCACTACACCATAACGCTTACCGGTTTCCCGTAACCTGTTAGCACAGGTTGTAACAAGCCGTGCACCTGTTGCGCCAAATGGATGCCCCAATGAAAGCGAACCACCATACACATTGAGCGCATCGATAGGTATTTCACCTAATTTGCCCGGTAATCCTAACCTATCTTTACAAAAAGAAGCAGATGCAAGCGTCTTAATAACAGCAACCATCTGAGCGCCAAATGCCTCATGAATTTCCCACACTCCAATATCTTTAAACTTCAGTTTGCCCATTGCTAACGCTTTAGGTATTGCAAAAGATGGCCCCAGCAAAAGTTCCTCCCACAAATCCTGTGCTGTGAAAGCATACGACTTAATGTATGCTAATGGTTTTAACCCCATCTTTTTTGCCAATGTTTCACTCATAAGAAGAACCGCTGCCCCACCATCTGTTAAAAATGATGAGTTGCCCGCGGTTACTGTACCATAGCGTCTATCAAAGGCAGGTTTTAATTGTTCTAATTTTTCCACTGTTGTGCCTTTGCGGAACCCATTGTCTTTTTCCACAAGTTTACCCTGCGGAGTCATAACCGGTATTACCTCTTTCTTTAAAATTCCCTTTTCCCAGGCAGCTGCAGCACGGTTATGGGATAATGCTGCAAATTCATCCTGCTCGCGCTTTGTTATACCCAATCTCTTTGCCAGCCTGTCGGCGGTATCTCCCATTCGCATCTTTGTAGAAAATTCACCAATTGCAGGTTTTTCTGGAACAACAAAATCTTTTAAGCTCATGCCTTTTAATAATTTCAGTTTGCCAATTATGCCTTTTGGCCTTTTAAACATGGTTAAGTCCAAAATAAATCGGCGATAGTTTTTGGATATTTTTATATCAGGATCAGAAAAAGTTTCAACACCGCCTGCAACAATACAGTTGGCATTGCCATTAACAATTAAATTGGCTCCACTGATAATAGCAGCATTAGCAGAGATGCATGCTACTGTACAGGTATAGGCTGGTATTGTATACGGCAGCCCTGCAGCTAACATAATCTCACGCGCAACATTTGTGGTAGCAATATCATTTGCAACACCACCCATAATGACATGATCAACAAGGTCATTAGGTATGCCTGTTTTGGCAATCAACCCTTTTACAGCATGCCTGCAGATTTCATACGCCATCATTTCCCTGTACTCAGTGCCCGAGCGCAAAAAAGGCGTACGGCATCCATCAATTATTGCAATTCTGTCCCCTTTTGCCATTTAATCCTCCATACTAATATATATAAAATTGTATATGCATATAATCAATTATGCATATTAATTATGTATTACAGTAATATTGTAATACATACCAGTTGAACGGTCAACCAATTTTTTTTATTACAGTAAAATTTTTTGAGATGTATATTTGAAAATATTTTTAAAATCATTACTTTAATTACAAACACACATTTACGCCTAAGGAGGCAGCCATGAAATTTAACGAATCCCTGTTTGACAATGAGCAAACTCGCAAGGAATTCCTGCAAACCACTTCCACACTACTTATATCACTTTCGGCATTGTCGTTGCTGCATTGCTCTGAAGAGGCACCTCAAAAACCTTCAAAAAATTTAAACTGGATTACCACCAAGCCTGAACAAAGGCCGGCAATGAATGTTGCATACTCACCATCCCGCATCCTGCTTAAAAACGGCATTATCATAGACGGCAGTGGCAAGCCACCCTTCACGGGCGATGTCATGATAAACGGCAGTACAATAGAAATTATTACCCCTAAGCAGATAAACTTCAAAGGCACCACCATTGATTGTACCGACAAAATTATTGCTCCCGGTTTTATTGACGCCCATTCACACTTAGACTGGATTTTGCCGCTTGATGGGCATCCTGAGCTTAAAAATCCTTTCATGGAACAGGGCATCACCACAACAGTCACAGGAAATTGCGGTTATGGCGTGGCAGGTTTTATGCCAAAAAGCAAATTTCTTCCTATGATAAAAAATATTGGTAAAGGCTTTTTTGGCGGCGATAGCTCAACGCAAAAGGACAAATTTATACAACAGCTTGCAGTATCGCTGATATCCATGCAGCAATATTTATCCTATTGCCGGCAACACGGCATTCCTATGAATATGGTAAACTTAGCAGGACATGGAACAACGCGCATGTCACTGCGAGGATACGAATCCAAGCCACTTGACAAAGATGAGATGAAAACCATGCTCTATCATTTGGAACAGGCAATGGATGAAGGTGCGTATGGTGTTTCTTTTGGCTTGCAATATGAGCCCGGTATCTTTGCAACCAACGATGAAATAGCTGAAATTTGCAAACTGGTAAAGAAAAAAGATAAGATTGTCACCTGTCACGTTAAAGCGTATTCAGCCCTTTCGGCAACATATCCGCTAAAACCCTTTGGCACACCGCACAACATCATTGCCATTAATGAAATGATTGATATTGCAAAGCAAACAGATGTACGGTTACAGCTATCACATCTTATTTTTGTTGGCACAAAGACATGGAAGAACTGCCCACAAGCACTGTCAATAATAGACAAGGCTATTGATTCAGGTTTGGATGTCCAATTTGATACCTACGCATATCACTGTGGCACATCAGTCATTAATGTATTTTTTCCCAGCTCATTTTTAGCACAAACACCGCAGATATATGAGGACAAAGTAGCTCTGCTTAAACTCCGTGCCCAGTTAGAATTAATTGTTGCTTTACTTGGTTTTGGCTATAACGATATTCAGATCATTAATGCCAATAATCCTGAATTAGCTAAATTCAACGGAAAATTTTTAAAAGACATTGCAAAAGAACGTGGAATGAGCCAGTACGAAAATTTCATTGATTTTGCAAAGAAATCAAATGGCAGGGCGCGTGTGCTCAACCATCGCTATTCTAATTTCCAGAATATACTGGATCTTATGAAGCATCGAGCTTCACTCTATATGACCGACGCTACTCCTTACTCACAGGGTGCTCAGAATCCAGCTGCTTTTGGCAACTACCCCCGCTTCTTTGAAATAGCTCGCGATTATCAGTTACTATCGCCTCAAGAATTAATACGAAAAATGACTGGCGCAGTTGCCGACCGCTTTAAACTGCAAAAACGCGGCTACCTGAAAGAAGGATACATGGCTGACATTACAATAGTTGACTGGAAAAATGTTAAGGACAACAACACCTTAACCCAAACCAGTAACAGGCCATCAGGCATTGACTATGTGTTTATAAACGGCAAAAAAGTTGTGGATAAAGGAAAAGCAACTGGTGTGCTTGATGCGGGGATGGTGGTGTAAATATTCCTCTTAATGCTTGACATTAAAACTTGTTTTGTTATATTAAACTGCAAGAACTGACAAATAATAGTATTCAGATTGCTTAAGTGAATGCTAAACTCATTTCATGAAACCAGAAGAAAAAGCAAGAATTAACATTGATCAATTACTAGATCTGGCAGGATGGAAAGTTCAGGACTATAAGGAACTTAACCTTAGTGCTTCTACCGGTGTAGCTGTAAGAGAATTCCCTTTAAAAAACGGTACTGCCGACTATTTGCTTTTCACCAATAAAAAAGCTGTAGGCGTTGTAGAAGCAAAACCAGAAGGAACAACGTTAAGCGGAGTTGCAGAACAAACAGGAGCATATATTACAGGAATACCTGAAAACCTCATCACCATTGAAGAACCTCTCCCTTTTGCTTATGAAAGTACAAGTATAGAAACCTTTTTCAGAGATACACGTGACCCTGAACCTCGTTCGCGAAGAGTATTTGCATTTCACAAGCCCGAAACACTTGCAGAATGGCTGATGCAAAAAGAAACACTCAGGCAAAGACTCCGTAAACTCCCTCACCACATTACTGAAGGTTTACGAGACTGTCAGGTTGAAGCCATCCAAAACCTTGAAAAATCTTTAGCTGCCGATAAACCCCGAGCTTTAGTTCAGATGGCAACAGGAAGTGGTAAAACTTTCATGGCTGTTAATCTATGCTATAGACTTATTAAATTTGCCAACGCAAAAAGGATTCTTTTTCTGGTTGACCGAAATAATCTTGGCAGACAAACAAAAAGAGAATTTCAACAATTTATTACACCTGATGACAGAAGAAAATTTACTGAGCTTTATAACATCCAGCATCTTAATTCTAATGTCATTGACCCAGTTAGCCGCGTATGTATCACCACCATTCAAAGGCTTTACTCCATGTTGAAGGGCGAAACAGAATTTGATGAAATGCTTGAAGAACAATCAGTTTTTGAGATGTATTCAAACGAGATGCAACCAAAAGAAATTACATATAATCCCAATATTCCCATTGAAACATTTGATTTTATCATTACCGACGAGTGCCATCGTTCTATTTATAATCTATGGCGACAGGTGCTTGAGTATTTTGATGCCTATATCATTGGACTGACTGCTACTCCCTCAAAGCAAACACTTGGCTTTTTTAACCAAAATCTTGTTTCAGAATATAGCTATGAAAGAGCTGTGGCTGATGGTGTGAATGTGCCCTATGAAGTGTACAGAATCAAAACCGAAATTTCCGACAAAGGAAGCAAAGTAGAAGCAGGCTATTACATAGATAAGCGGGATAAACTTACCAGAAAGGTGCGATGGGAACAGCTTGATGATGATATTGAATACTCCTCTTCACAATTAGATAAAGATGTTGTTGCTCCAGATCAGATCCGAACAATAATACGGACATTTAAAGAAAAAATTTTAACTGAAATCTTCCCCGGTAGAACGGATATCCCCAAAACGCTCATTTTTGCCAAAGACGATTCACATGCTGAAGATATTGTTCAGATAGTTAAAGAGGAGTTTGGAAGAGGCAACGACTTTTGTAAAAAGATAACCTACCGAACAACTGGCGAAAAACCTGAAGATCTCATTCAGTCATTTCGCAACTCATATAACCCACGTATTGCTGTAACTGTTGACATGATTTCAACGGGTACGGATATCAAACCCATTGAATGCATTATTTTCATGCGCGATGTAAAATCAAGAATATATTTTGAACAGATGAAAGGCAGAGGAACCCGCACGCTTTCTACTACTGAGCTTAATGCTGTGACTCCCGACGCTAAACATAAAACCCATTTTATCATTGTTGATGCCGTGGGCGTTTGCGAAAGTGACAAAACTGATTCGCGCCCCCTTGAACGAAAACCAGGTATTGCTTTTGATAAACTGCTTGTATCTATTGCTCTTGGCAATAGAGATACCGATTCCATCATTTCGCTGGCAGGCAGAATTGCCAGACTTGATAGGGAGATTGACCCAAAAGACCGAAAGGAAATTGAAAAAGCTGCTGGTATTCCGTTAAAAACTATGATTAACAATCTTTTGAACTCTACTGATCCCGATAAAATAGAAGAAAAATCAAAGGAGATTTTCAAAACAGATGAACCTTCACAAGAGCAAATCAACAAAGCCAAACAGAAATTAATGGATGAAGCTTGCGCGCCTTTTGACAAACCTGAACTAAGAAATCTTTTAATTGAGATAAAGAAAAGAAACGAACAGATTATTGATACAATTAGCCAGGACAGAGTAATCTTTGCTGGATTTGATGAGCAGGCAAAGGAGAAAGCAAAAGGCATTATTGACACCTTTAAAAATTTTATAAAAGATCATAAAAATGAGCTCACCGCGCTCCAGTTGATTTATAGCAAACCATACGGAAAAAGGCACATCACCTATCAGGAGATAAAACAACTTGCTGAAGCGATTAAAAAGCCACCATATAATCTTACACCTGATCTTTTATGGCAGGCTTATGAGCAACTTGAGCAGTCAAAAGTTAAAAAAGCAGGACCGCAGAGGCTTTTAACAGATATCATTTCAATACTGCGATTTACCATTGGCAAGGAAAACGAACTTGTTCCTTTTGCCCAGATTGTCAATGAGCGATTTGAAAAATGGATAAAACAGCAAGAGCAACAGGGCAAGGAATTTACTTCCGAGCAAATGAACTGGCTCACAAAGATTAAGGATCATATTGCCAGCTCGCTTGCCATTGAAAAGGATGATTTTGAACTATCGCCGTTTGTTGAAAAAGGCGGGCTTATCAAGGCGTATCAGATTTTTGGTGATGAACTGGATAAAATACTGGAAGAATTAAATGACAAACTGGTAGCATGATTTTTAATAGTTATAAGTTTTGATTTCCTATAATCATATTTTAATAAAGAAAAATGATTTTAATTCACTGTTAATTCCTAAAAGTATTTTTATGTACAAAAAATAATTAATGTAGGGG
>Ga0308419_1002436_pt1 | contig 12007 bp, 6 predicted proteins | sample HotsprSampleMS50_FD_203674 | JGI IMG/M metagenome (GOLD analysis project Ga0308419, IMG submission 203674) | Hot spring phototrophic mat microbial communities from Mushroom Spring, Yellowstone National Park, Wyoming, United States - 20090730_MS50 ... | reverse complement strand
AAGAAATATGCTGAAACGCTCAATAAGGTAATTGCTCGTTACGGCATCAAAACACACTACAAGCACAATCTGGTAGAAATTCGCGCTAATAAGAAAGAAGCTGTTTTTGAAACCGAAATTGACGGACAAAAAACGCAGGTGGTTCAAGCATACGATTTTATTCACGTTACTCCGCCGCAATCTGCACCTGATGTAGTGCGCAACAGTCCGCTGTCTGTACCCGATTCACCTGGCGGTTGGTTAGATGTGGACAAAGCCACCTTGCGCCACAATCGCTATCAAAACGTTTTTGGTATAGGAGACAATACAAGCACACCTAACGCAAAAACAGGTGCTGCTATTCGTAAACAAGCTCCTGTATTGGTAGAGAACTTGTACCGTAGCATTACCGGACAACAAATGGATGCGATGTACAATGGCTACGGCTCTTGTCCATTAGTTACTGGCTATGGCAAATTGGTGCTGGCAGAGTTTGACTACAACAATGAACCCATAGAAACCTTCCCCTTTAATCAAGCAGAGGAACGTTGGACGATGTATCAACTCAAAAAGCGCATATTGCCGTGGCTGTATTGGAATAAAATCTTGAGAGGAACAGCTTAATTGAAACTCCCAAGTAAGAGATAAATAATGCCTTGTTTTGGCAGGTATTTCGGCAGGAAGCACTGTTGAACTGTGATACCACTTGTTCAATTGCTTCTAATGTAGTAGCATGATTGTTGCCACAGTGAACTGATTATTATTTCTGACCAGAAAAAAGCAATTAGGTAAACATCTCCAAAAAAGCTACCGATTGTGAAATAAAAATCGGTAGCTTTTAAGTTTATGTGGCATAGTAGCCCCTTAGGCAAAGTGAATGCTTGTTTACTTATTCAAAGTGTCATTTAATGTTGCCCATTTATGCGCACCAGATAGTAATTTTTCTTGCCTTTTTGTACTAGTAAATAACGATTTTGCAACAAGGTGAATTCACTTAGGTTAGTATTTTCACTAATTTTTACTTTGTTGATGCTCACACCGCCGCCTTGAATCATTTTGCGAGCTTCGCTTTTGGAAGGAAATATCTCATGATTAGTGGCTGTAGAAAGAAAATCTACGATGTTGTGTTGAAGCGCATCAGCCGCAACCTGTACCTGTGCAACCCCTTCAAAAACTGATAATAAGGTATCTTCGTCAATGCAGTTTAACTCCTCTGTAACAGCATTACCGAACAGAATGGCAGAAGCTCGTACAGCCTTTTCATAGGCTTCTCTGCCGTGAACGCGTACCGTAACATCCTCAGCAATAGCCTTTTGTAAAATTCTTAAATGAGGAGCTACGGCGTGTTCTGCTTCTAATGCTTCTATTTTTTCGCGGTCAAAAAGGGTAAATACGCGAATAAGGCGATGAGCATCCTCATCGGCGGTGTTGAGCCAAAACTGGTAAAACTTGTAAGGTGAAGTCATTTTTGGGTCTAACCAGATGTTGCCGCCTTCCGATTTACCAAACTTGCTGCCGTCGGATTTGGTCAGTAGGGGAGTGGTCAGCGCAAAGGCTTCGTAGGGTTGGTCTTCGCTGATTTCAGTCTGACCGCGTTCATGGGCTAACTTCCTGCGAATCAGTTCAGTACCTGTGGTGATATTGCCCCATTGGTCAGCGCCGCCCATTTGCAATTTAACGCCTTCGGCTTTGTACAAATGGTAAAAGTCATAGCCTTGTAACAATTGGTAGGAAAATTCGGTGAAACTAATGCCTGCGTCAAGGCGCTTCTTTACCGACTCTTTCGCCATCATATAGTTCACGGTAATATGTTTACCTGCCTCGCGTAAGAATTGCAAAAAGCTGATTGTTTTGAACCAATCGTAATTATTAACCATTTTGGCAGCGTTAGCACCATTTTCAAAGTCTAAAAATCGGCGCAATTGAGCAGCAATACCCGCCTGATTGCGTTGCAATGTGTCCTCATCGAGAAACTGACGTTCGGCAGACTTGCCCGAAGGATCGCCAACCATGCCCGTAGCACCGCCCACTAATACATAAGGTTTATGACCGCACCGCTGAAAATGCACTAGCAGCATAATGGTAGCCAAATTACCTACATGCAGCGAAGTGGCAGTAGGGTCAAATCCGATATAGCCGGCAGTAGGTTTGTTTTGATTGAGATACTCTTCTATGCCCGGCGTGTAGTCTTGTAACATCCCGCGCCAGCGTAGTTCTTCTACAAAATTCATTGGTTGATGTCGAATTACAATTGTCTGATTTTTTACATTAACTTTTCTAGAATTTTTTGGGCAGCAACTGGAATGACTGTTCCTGGTCCGAACACTTCTGCTACGCCGTGATCATAGAGAAACTGGTAGTCTTTTGGCGGAATCACACCTCCTGCAACAACCATAATATCCCCACGTCCAATTTTTTTAAGCTCTTCAATCAGTTGTGGCACAAGGGTTTTATGCCCTGCGGCAAGGCTGGATGCCCCCACAATATGCACATCGTTTTCGGCAGCCTGATGTGCTACCTCTTGGGGGGTTTGAAACAGCGGACCAATATCCACGTCAAAGCCCAAGTCGGCAAAACTAGTAGCGATAACTTTTGCACCGCGGTCGTGTCCGTCTTGTCCCATTTTGGCAATCATAATGCGCGGTCGGCGACCTTCTTGTTCGGTAAAGCGGGCAACCATTGCTTTAGCTTTTGCAAACTCTTTGTCTTGGGAGGCTTCACCTGCATATACACCGGCAATGCTGCGAATAACTGCTTGATGGCGACCAAAGGCTTTTTCCATAGCATCGGAAATTTCGCCCAGCGTAGCACGTGCGCGAGCAGCCTCTACAGCAAGTGCCAACAGATTGTCGCTGTCTTTGCCCGAAGAGGGAGGAATATTGCCGCCATTAGCTTTGATACGCGCCATTTTTTCAGTTGCACAAGCAGTTATTTTCTCCAGTACTCGCCGAACAGCTTCATTGTCGCGTTCTGCTTTGAGTTTTTGTAAGCGCTCAATTTGCGATTGACGGACGGCAGTGTTATTTACCTCCAAAATATCAATTTCTTTTTCTTCGCTGGTTTGATAGCGGTTTACACCAACGATTACATCTTTTCCTGAATCAATGCGTGCCTGTTTACGGGCGGCGGCTTCTTCAATGCGCATTTTGGGCAGACCTGCCTCAATAGCTTTGGTCATGCCGCCTAATTGCTCGACTTCCTCAATCAGTTCCCATGCGCGATAAGACAGTGCATGAGTCAGATGTTCAACATAATAAGCACCGCCCCAAGGGTCAATAGCGCGTGTAATATCCGTCTCTTTTTGGATGAAAAGTTGTGTGTTTCGTGCAATTCTTGCTGAAAAATCTGTTGGTAGGGCAATGGCTTCATCCAACGAGTTGGTGTGCAGGCTTTGTGTACCTCCCAAAGCGGCAGCCATTGCCTCAATGCAAGTGCGGGTGACATTATTAAAGGCATCCTGTTCAGTCAGACTCCAGCCAGAGGTTTGACAGTGGGTACGGAGCGCCATACTTTTAGCATCCTTTGGGTTGAACTGTTTCACAATTTTAGACCATAGCAGGCGTCCAGCGCGCATTTTGGCGATTTCCATGAAATGATTCATGCCGATTGCCCAAAAGAACGACAGGCGAGGGGCGAAATCATCTATTGCCAACCCTGCTGCAACACCTGTACGCAGGTACTCCATTCCATCTGCCAGCGTATAAGCAAGTTCAATATCTGCTGTTGCACCGGCTTCCTGCATGTGGTAGCCGCTAATGCTGATGCTGTTAAACTTGGGCATGTAGCGGGCAGTATATTCAAAAATATCCGCAATAATCTGCATGCTTGGCGCGGGTGGGTAGATGTAGGTATTGCGTACCATGAACTCTTTGAGAATATCATTCTGAATAGTGCCGCTTAGTTGTTCGGGCTTTACGCCCTGCTCTTCAGCAGCTACTATGTAAAAAGCCATGATGGGGATAACGGCGCCGTTCATGGTCATGGAAACCGACATTTTGTCTAATGGAATTTCATTAAACAAAATTTTCATATCCAAAACTGAGTCAATAGCTACACCTGCCTTGCCCACATCGCCTTGTACGCGTGGATGGTCGGAGTCATAGCCACGATGGGTAGCCAAATCGAAAGCAACCGAAAGTCCCATTTGTCCGGCAGCGAGATTGCGGCGGTAGAAGGCGTTGCTCTCTTCGGCAGTACTAAATCCGGCATATTGGCGCACGGTCCAAGGGCGCTGGGTGTACATAGTCGCATACGGCCCTCGCAGATAGGGCGGCACGCCCGCCAGATAGTTTATGTGCGGCCACTGTGAGCGGGTTTCCGGCTTGTAAAAAGCAGGAACGGTAATTTTCTCAGCGGTCATCCACTCCGGAAAACCAGCCGCTGTTTGAGGGCTAATCTGTTGCTTTTTGTTTTGCAAGCGTGCGCGGATGTCCGAAAAGGATAATTTGTGAAAAGCGGCCATAATTAGCTATTCAATTTGGGAAAGTAAAGTTAAAGAACTTTTGCTTTGATACAATTAGTAGATGTATACTGTGTCAAGTAAGCATAAAAATAAAATCTAACCCAAACTTGATAAAGTGCATTTCGTTTATATATTGCGCATGTAAATACTCGTGTAATTTTTTATTGATTTTTTAATCAAATTATCGCAATAGAACTGCACATGATTTTAATTCCGATATATTTTTCCGAAAAGTTGGCGTATGCCTTTGAAGCGGCAGTTCTTATTAGTGAGCGCAACCATTTTGAACTACTTTTGCTTCATGTAATTATACCTCTTGCCTATTCACTTTTCTAAAAGAACCATATATAGAAACACCTGAACAAGCTATCGAGGAGATGCATTTTGCACATACACATTTGTGCTAAGAACTGTCGCGAAAAAGCCTAAGAGAAACCGCAAATCTTTGTAAAGCGCTACATTAGATTACACATTAGCAAGCAAATCGTATTTGATGAATTTGCTAAAAGATATCACTGGCTTTATTACAGCTGAAAACTTGGATTTAATTGTTATAGGCTTGCATAGCAGCGGCAATTTGGCTGTATACAATGTTTGAAACAGAAGAAAAAAGTTCTGTGCCAACTATTAAACAAAAGCAGCTTAATGCAGTTAAATGGTTTAAAAAAGTCTATAATATTCGGTACTTACACTTGGTCAGTAAGATTTGTGAAGGTTTGTTTGTACCAATCAACCTGACAGCACATACTGATTACATACTGTCTGTTAGGTGGTTTTGTGTCCGGCATACAGTAAGTATTTCAACTCCAAGTTTTCTTTCAAAGTTTTGTTCAAAAAAGATTATCAAAAGTTAAACAATTTGATTGCGCTGAAGTTTTTATATTACGGATGAAAAAAACAATCACTAATTGTTATTGCTATGTTTAACTCACCAGTACTGCTCGATGCCACTCTCCGTGCTGGAGATTACATCGGATTCACATTCTTTACAGGCTACATGTCTATGTTAGCTGCCTCTATTTTCTTTGTTGTAGAGCGTGGTACAGTTTCTGAAAAATGGAAAACCTCGCTACTTGTTTCTGCATTAATCACCTTTATTGCAGCTGTACACTACTTCTATATGAGAGGTGTATGGCTGGAAACATCAACTTCGCCAACTCAATTCAGGTACATTGATTGGACGCTCACCGTTCCGTTGATGTGTATTGAGTACTACCTGATTTTGAAACCTGCTGGTGCCAAGTCAGGTATGTTAGTAAGACTGATTTTTGGTTCTATTGTGATGCTAGTAGCAGGTTACATTGGAGAAGCTATTGCAGTTGAACAAAATGTTCTTTGGGGTATCATTTCTACACTTGGCTGGGCGCTAATTATCTATGAAATTTATGCGGGTGAGGCCGCTAAGTTGGCTGCTGCAAGTAATAATGCGGTTGTGAAGAAAGGATATAACGTATTGCGTTGGTTTACGCTCGTAGGGTGGGCAATTTATCCGATTGGCTACATGATGTTGCCAGGTAATTTGCTGCACGGACTTGTTGAAGGTTATGACCCTACAAAAGCTTCTCCAGTAGACTTGGCTTACAATATTGCGGATGCGGTTAATAAAATTGGGTTCGGTCTGGTTATTTACAGCATTGCAAAAGGAGCTACTGCAGAAGAGAGGGCTCTGGCACGTGCATAATCTGTTGATAATCAGATTTATAAGTGTCTTTGAATTTTAGTACTATTACAATGAAAATGAGTAATTGTTATACGATTACTCATTTTTTGTTTCTCGTAGCAATATAATTGCTTTCAAGAGTAAAAAAACATGAGTTATCCTAAATTTTGGAAGTTCAGTTATGCAACTTTTTAAGTTAGCAACAATCAAAAAACAATGTATATGAATGTAGCTTTTTGCTCCCCTCCATATTCAAACTACTCCGAAGGGTTAACATTGGTAGGGGCATGATTATCCCTACTTGTTTTATTGCTTCCATTAGGAGCTTTGCGGAAGGATATCCACCTTCTGTAGGAGACTGAGAAAAACGAAAGATTTTAATGCTACTAACAAAATAGGCAATCTCTTACGGGATAAGACCTGTATAATCATATTAACATAGAATTCAATATGACTTATGTTGTTATCATATAGCTGTAAAAATGTTCAGGTTACGAAGATCTGATGATGATGTTGCCATTCATCTAATTTTTTATCCATTATGGCAAACCACAGTGGTGGCACTATTGCTAGTAGAATCATAGCTGGATAGCCGGCGGGCAGTTGCGGACTTTCAGGAATGTGTCGCAATACCTGATAGCGCTTGTAGGCGTGGGCATGGTGGTCGGAGTGTCGCTGCAACTGAAACAGGAAAAAGTTGCTAATCAGTTGGTTGGCATTCCATGAGTGCATGGTATTGACTTTTTCATAGCGCCCGGGAGCTATTTCGCGGCGCACAATGCCGTAGTGTTCAATGTAGTTCACCAGTTCTAGAAGTGTGAAAGCAAGTATGCTTTGTAAGATGAAAAACCCAAATACAATTAAAAACACTGGCTGACCTGCCAATAGGCTGAATCCTCCTGCCACAACTGCACCAAAGGCAAGCGGCAGAAGCGTGTACCAAATCATCCTATTTTGTAGAGAATATGGCGTCAGTCCTTTTTTGCGCAGTCTTTCAGCTTCTAAACGCCAAGCACTCAGGTAACCACCACTCACCGAACGCCACCAAAAAGCATAAAAATTTTCACCACGACGGCTAGTAGCAGGGTCTAATGGTGTGCCTACATGTACATGATGTCCTTTGTTATGCTCAATGTAGAAATGCATATAACAAACAGTCATGAGCAAGACTTGCGCATAAAACCGCTCAATCGCGGGTTTTTTATGTCCCAGTTCGTGGGCAACTGTAATACCGATACCGCCTGTTACTAATGGAACACTAGCAATGAAGCCAATCAATTCAACGGTTGTAAACCGATACGTAGCTATTTTCCACATCGCCCAAAGCAAAAATCCTATTTGAAAATACGTCCATATATAGGTTACAAACCGGTAATAAAATTCTTCTGATACGATTTTCACCTGACTATCAGGTACATTTTCATTATCTAATCCTACTTGCCAATCTAATAGCGGAATAACAATAAATACGAAAAAGGGACACATGTAATTCCACCAGCCACCCATGTAAAATCCTGCAATTACTAGTATGGGGATAATAAATGCAGAGAAAAAGCCGATTTTTTTACCAATTTTTATCATATAAACAAGATTATAGATTACACAACTTTTGTTTTGCCTGGAACGGCTACTGGATAAAGCCCGTTTTGGTCGGGTAGCGATTTAGGCAAAGCATCCCATGCCAATTTATCGGGCATTAAATTGATGTTGGAGTTGAAAGCTTCATCCCAACTGACCACCTGCCCTGAATAAGTAGCTATGCGCCCCATAATAGCCGTCATGGTGCTTTTGGCACCAAATTCGGCATCTTGAAATTTAAACTCACCTTTAGCAACGGCTTCAAACAGTTCGTCATGTTCTACTTGATAAGGGTTGAGCTCTTTTTCTTTCTTGCGATAACTCCACAAACGATTGCCCTTCAGGTCGGTAATGATGTGGTTGTGATAGGTAGAAGCCCTACCTTTTGTTCCGATAATGGTTTCTGAAACGCGGCTCATCGTACCGGGTATGTGTCGGCACTGGCTGTTGAGAATCGCACCGTCAGCATATTCAAACTCTACGAAATGGTGGTCAAATATTTCGCCATACTGCTTGCCTTTGCGAACTTCCCTTCCGCCCATGCCTTGTGCACGTACAGGGTAGTCGTTTTTAGCCCAATTGAACACATCTATGTTGTGAATGTGTTGCTCTACAATGTGGTCGCCGCAAAGCCAGTTGAAATAGTACCAGTTGCGCATTTGATATTCCATTTCTGTCCATTCAGGTTTGCGGTCGATAACCCATACACCATCGTTATTCCAGTAGACTTGCCCCGCTATAATGTCGCCAATTTCGCCACTGTGAATTCGCTGCATCATTTCGCGGTAGCTGGTTTCATAGCGTCGCTGTAAACCTACTACTACGTTAAGTTTTTTGTGTTTAGCTAATTCGGCAATTTCTAGCACTTTGCGTACACCGGGCGCATCGGTTGCCACTGGCTTTTCCATAAAAACATGTTTTCCTGCTTTGATGCAGGCTTCAAAATGTGCAGGGCGAAAGCCAGGTGGCGTAGTCAAAATCACCACATCGGCAAGCTCTATGGCTTTTTGGTATGCATCGAAGCCAACAAAACGACGATCTTTGGGTACATCTACTTTAGTAGAAACATTTACTTCCGCACCCGACCAGTCTTTGAATGATTTAGCGGTAAGTGCTTTGTAAGAATCCTCCAAACGGTCGGCAAAGGCATCTGCCATAGCTACTAGTCGCGTATTTTGCTTTACGGAAAGTGCTTGTGCAGCAGCCCCTGTTCCTCTGCCGCCACAGCCGACAAGCGCCACTTTGATAGTGTCATCAGCATAGCGGGCATAGGCACCCCAAGGCATACTCATTGCAAGTAGCCCCCCCGAAGCAAGCGCTGAGGCTTTGACAAATGTACGGCGAGAATGTAGTTTTTTTGTCTTCATAATCCTTGTTAAATAGTAGAAACAATTGAAAGTTAGTGATTTTCAGGCAATATTGTATGTAGTAGGCAAAAAAACGAAGCAGCAACGTAAGTGGATAAAAAGCTTTATAACTTTGCAGGTGATGTAAGTACATCATTGTTCCACTGATGGAAAAAATGTTTAAAACCTCGGAGGTTACCTCCTATGAAATTGCAAGCGACAATGTATTGAATAACCGCTTGTTTTTCGCCTATAAAAAAGCGGCGGAAATGGTACACGGCAACCTGTTGGAAGTGGGCTGCGGCACAGGCAAAGGGCTAACTGTTTTTGCCGAGCGCTGCGCACATTATACAGCCATTGATAAGAATACTCAATTACTGAATCATCTCTCTAAACTTTATCCGCGTTTTACTTTTATCGATTGCTTCATTCCACCTTTTAAAGGTATAGGAAACGATGCTTTTGATGTGGTAGTCACTTTGCAGGTGATTGAGCATATCGAAGATGACCACTATTTTCTCCGCGAAATCAAACGCGTGCTGAAAGCTGGCGGCAAGGCGATTATTAGCACGCCTAACATTCACTATACGCTGTCCCGTAACCCTTGGCATGTGCGCGAATATACCCCTGCACAGTTGAAGGTGTTGCTTGAGCAATACTTTCCCGGACAGGTAGTCCTGAAAGGCGTCAAAGGCAGTGCTGCGGTAATGAAGTATCATGAGCAAAACCGCCGCTCGGTACAGCGGATTATGCGCTGGGATATTTTTGACTTGCAACACAAACTGCCACGTCGGATATTGCAAGTGCCTTATGACATCTTGAACCGCATGAATCGCAATAAGTTGATGCATCAGGACAGTGAATTAGTCAGCAATATCGGATTAGAAGATTTTTCGCTGGACGACAATGCTGACTTGTGTCTGGATTTGTTTGCCGTTGTTACTAAGTAAATACCGATAGCATGTAAAAAATGAAAGACAGTTCGATTTTGCACAACCGCACAACAGCAGCGATTTTATCAAAATAATAAAAAACCCTCCAGCTTTTATACCGAAGAGTTTTTTACTATTGCGTTACCTTGAATTAGTTCAGGAACTCATCAAAGGTGATTTGCAAGTAGTAAATAGCACCCACAGATGGGTTGCCCCATGCTTGTGTGTAGCTTTGGTTGAGCAGGTTGCTGCCGCCAAGTTTAACGATAGACTTGATAGAAGGTATCTTCAAGCTCACTTGTGCATCTAATATGCTGAATGCCGGTACGATGCTCTGTTGCGCACCGCGAATAACAGGACCTACAAAAGAACTTTGCCACACAAATTCATCTTGCCAGCGATAATTTACGCTAAAGCTCACATTCTTAATCCAGTTGCGATTAGAAAGCGATAAGTTGTAGCGATACTTAGGCGTGTTGAAAGATGTTTCAAAGCCCGCAGGCAGTTTATCAGTGTTTAGCAGTTCATTGTAAGAAACGTTACCGCCTATGGCAAAACCTTTGGGTAAAGCGTAATCTATGCCTAGCGCCCAGCCGTGATTATTCAGTCGTTCGGTGCTATTTACAGGAAAACTATAAACATTACGTGTATTAGCGCTTAACAAAGTCAAAGGCAATGCGCCCGGAGGAAGAGGTTCTCTTGATTGTACTACTACCGCACCGCCATCAAAGTTCAAGAAGGTGCTGTTGTAATAGTAAGCATCAATAGACAACTTGTTGCCAATCAGACTCTTGTAGCCAATCTCGAAGGAGCGAACGCGCTCAGGTTGAAAGTCGCGGAACTGAAATTGTTGCAATAGACGGGCAGCCTCTGCAGGAGCTACACCACGTTGCAAAGCAGCACCAAAGGCTTGTACAGATTGCAATGTATAAACAGGGTTGTTAATCATGTTGTAGCGCTCGCGAAACAGCGGTAAACCGCCTATCAAACGGGCTTGTGGAGTGAGTAAGTCGATGTATTGGTTTTGAGTGGTCGGTATGCGGAAGCCTGTTTGATAAGAAGCGCGGATGTTATGGTCTTTAGCTACGGTCAATACGGCAGAAGCACGAGGGTTTACTTGACCTTTGAAGTTCTCGTTTTTGTCATAGCGAAGAGAGCCGGTCAGTTTCAGACGGTCTTCAAATAATTTTTTAGAGGCCTGCACATAACCGCCGTACTCTTTGATACTAAATTCGCTGCCATCATCTCGCAAAGCAAACAAGGTGCGTTCAGAGTTCAAGGCATATACGCGGTAGTTAGCACCCACAATCACTTCAGCAAACTTAATTTGGTTGGAGAAGTTATACATACCTTCTAAGTGGTATAAACTGGTTTTGTCAGTGAATTTGGACCCTACACCTTGTGCATTACCGGGAATAGGGCGATTGCGAACTGCTTCTGATGCACGCTGAAACTCAGGTGTACCTGGCAAGAAGCGTCCTTGATCTGCAATAGCACGTGCTTGCTCATGAAAAGTATTAAAGCCTGCTTGGGCAGCAGCGGCAGCAGCGGCAGCGGCGGCGGCAGGAGAAAGCCCCTGACCCAATGCGCCTGCGAAAGTGGTAGCATAAGTTGTTAGTGCGCGTTCACCAAATGCACCAAAGTATTGAGGGAACCATGTAGTGCTTGGTTTCCATGCTTCGTTAATGCCTGAACCCAAAGTACCTATAGCATAAGATTCACCAGAGTTTTCACGAGTAGTGTAGGCACGCAGATAGAAGTTAGAACCGCGCAATTCTGCTTTGTATTGAGAAAGTATGAAGTTGCTAAGCGAGTAGCGGTCAGCGCCTGTGTAAACAGTAGTACCTGTGCCTATATTAGCTTGTAGGATAGCTTCTACCTTATCGTTGATACGGTAATGTAAAGCACCGTTGAATTTGATGCTCTTGGTTGTATAGTCAGCTAAATCACGTTCGTTATAGCCTGTGCGGGAAACGAAGGTGTTAGGAATAATGGCTTGAAAAATTTGCTGCGGTGTCTGACCGGTCAATTGGGTCAGAGAGGCACCACC
>Ga0308419_1002434_pt1 | contig 12027 bp, 9 predicted proteins | sample HotsprSampleMS50_FD_203674 | JGI IMG/M metagenome (GOLD analysis project Ga0308419, IMG submission 203674) | Hot spring phototrophic mat microbial communities from Mushroom Spring, Yellowstone National Park, Wyoming, United States - 20090730_MS50 ... | reverse complement strand
CAGTTTCTCAATTGGAAGAAATTGCTTTGAAAACTAATTGGGATGACTTACTTACTTTTAATAATCGTGATTTAAGAAAGGACTTATTTATTGACCAAAAATTAAAGCTGGATAAATCTTTATTAACTCTTCGTATTGATGGTTTTACTCCAATTTTACCAACATCATTTAATGATGGTCAAAAATTATCGAATTATTTAAATATACTCACTTTCGATGCTCCACTTCACGCAGACGAAAGTTTTGACCTTCTTCGTTCAAAATTTCGAGCAGTGTGTACCAATTTAGTTAATGGTGAAATAGTTGTGTTAGATAAAGGTTCTTTAAGTAAGGCACTTCGTGCAAGTTCTTCTGTAACTTTTTTTCTCGCTCCTGTTAAATATGATTCTTTAATTCTGGTTGATGGTGGTTTAGTTGCTAATGTCCCTGTACAGATTGCCCGACAAGAAAATCCAGATTTAGTAATTGCAGTTGATGTCACCAGCCCTTTATGGTCAGCAGAAGACCTAGAATATCCGTGGATAATTGCTGACCAGATTGTAAGTATTCCTATGAGAAAACTTAATATGACCCAGCTAAGCCAAGCTGACTTTGTTATTTCACCTCAATTGATGAATTTTACTTCAACAAATTTTGACAGAATTGATAGTCTAATACTGCTTGGCTATGAAAGTTCTTTTAATATTAGTAAGAAAATCAAACTTAAGATAAAAGAATTATATGAAAATAAAATAAATGGTAAAAAAGTATACTTAAATAATTTATATTTTGATTCAAGTTTCGATTCTACAGAACTAACTTTTTTCAATGATATAATTGATTTAGATTCCGTTTCAAATAAAGAAATTCAAATAAGATTAGAAAAACTTTACAGCACCGGTTACTATGATGAAATTTCTATTTATGCTAAAGTTGATTTAAATCAAACAATCTTGACACTTCATAAAAAGAAAAATCCAACAGTAAAAAATTTGATGTTGATTGGCGTTTCAAAAATTCAATCAAATAGTATAAACAATATTTTCAAAGAAGTATTAAATTTCCCATATAGCACTATTAAACTATCCGAAGCATTAACGAATTTGATTTCATTATACAGAGAAGATGGTTTATCGCTTGCAAAAGTTCAAGAAATAAATTTTGAACCAGAAAATCATAGACTAATTATATTTATTGATGAGGGAATAATATCAAAAATCAAAGTCTCTGGTAACAATAAAACAAATGAAGATATTATTATAAGAGAACTACCTGTTTCTGAAGGAGACTTTTTCAGAATTGTAGATATTGAAAAAGGGTTAAGAAATCTTAGAAGCACAGGACTTTTTGAATTTGTTGAGATAACAGTTTCTGAAATAGATGGGCAGAACACATTAAATATTATTGTTGTTGAAAGAACGACTAGTTTAATTAGGTTTACAAATAGAATTGATAATGATTATAAATTTCAAGCAGGAATTGACATCCGTGAAGAAAATTTAGCTGGTACAGGTTCCGAAGTTGGTCTCTCATTTTTTGGTGGTTCAAGAAATAGATTCTTTTCTATAGAACATAAATCGAATAGAATTTTTGATACATATTTGACATACAGGTTGACCATCTTCCGTAATTTTAAAGATATTTACACTTTTAGTACAAATTCAATTTCAGAAACAAGATTTTCAAGAGTTATTAATGGAGAGTACCGCCAAATTAATTATGGCTTATCTTTCGCTTTAGGTAGTCAAGTTGAAAGATTCGGTAATGTTATTGTTGAAGGGAAATACCAGATTGATCAGATTAAAAATTTATCTAGTAATATTGTTGAACAATATAATTTAAAATTTCTCTCATTAAAAATAAGCTCTACAATTGACACTCAAGACAAAGTACCATATCCTGAAAAGGGGTTCTACTTTAATGGATATTATGAAACTGCTCAATCATTCTTACTTGGTGACTTGGGATATACAATTTTTGGTTTTGATTATAAAAACTTCTTTAAAATTTTCTCAGATAATGTAATTTCAACTCGATTCAGATGGGGATTTGCAGATAAAACATTACCCTTAAGTCAACATTTTTCTATAGGCGGATTAGACTCATTCTGGGGAATGAGAGAGTTTGAATATAGAGGTAGACAAATATTCACTACATCGTTTTTTTATAGATATAAATTACCGTTCAAAATTTTTTTTCCGACTTACATAAAATTTGGATATGATTTAGGAAATGTTTGGGAAGTCCAGGAACAAATTAGATTCAAAGATTTAAGACACGGAATTGGTTCTTCATTATCATTCGATACTCCTGTTGGCCCTGCAGAATTTAGTATAGGTAGAAGTTTTATTATAAAGAAAAACATACCTAAAAATCAACTTAGCTGGGGCGATATTCAATTTAATTTTTCAATAGGTTATTATTACTAAAAAAATTTTTAATAGAGTAGTTACGAATTCTACTTAAGATTGCTCACATTTTCTGTTTATGATTAGAGAATATTTGTCAAGAAATCTAAACTCTTAAATAAGTTTGACAAAATCTGATTGATTTAAATTATAGAAAGCACTTAAAAATCTTTTGCCTGATCTTTTAATAAAAATATTTGAGAGAGATAGATTAAAGACTAGGAAAGGTAGGAAGAATATATTTTTTATTTCGCCCTAATAGATATTATATGTATAAGATTATACTTACAGTTTAGTAATTTTTTAAAACTACATTATAATTAATTGACCAGAAAATAATTATTAAAAACTATTTTAAGCAATATCTTTTATGGAATTGAAAAAACTAATAATTAACTTATTTTTGCTACACTTTTATAATGGAGTTATTATGACCAAGAAATTATTTCTTTTATTTCTTAGTTTCAGTTTACTTGGATATGCTCAAATTAAATATCCAGTAACTAAAAAAGTTGATGTTGTAGATAATTATCACGGGACATTAGTAGCAGACCCCTATCGCTGGCTTGAGGATGATAAATCAGATGAAACTAAAGTATGGATTGAAGAACAGAATAAAGTAACTTTTGATTATCTAAACAAAATTCCTTTCAGAGAAAAAATTAAAAATAGATTAACTGAAATTTTTAACTATCCAAAATATGGAGCGCCCTTTAAAGCAGGTAATAAATATTATTTCTTTAAAAATGACGGATTGCAAAATCAAAGTGTTCTCTATGTGAAAAAGACTTTAGAATCAGAAGAAGAAGTTTTTTTAGATCCGAATAAATTTTCAGAAGATGGCACTAAATCATTAACAACTATTTCTTTTAGTGATGATGGAAAATATCTCGTTTATGGTGTTTCTTCAGGTGGTTCAGATTGGAATGAGTTTTTCGTTATGAATGCAGAAACAAAAGAACTTTTATCAGATCATTTAAAGTGGATTAAATTTTCTGGTGCTGCTTGGAAAGGTAATGGGTTTTATTACAGCAGATATCCCGAACCACAAGGTTCTGAGCTTTCTACTAAAAATGAATTTAACAAAGTTTATTATCATAAAATTGGTACAAAACAAGAAGAAGATGTTTTGATTTACGAGGATCCCTCAAAACCCAGAAGAGGATTTAGTGCTCAAACAACTGATGATGAAAGATTCTTAATTATTTATCTAACCGAAGGTACAAGCAAAAACGGATTTATTGTTAAAGATTTATCTGATGATAAAAGTAAGTTTGTTACCATAGTCGATGATTTCAAAAATAATTACAGTGTAATTGATAACATTGAAGATAAACTTTTAGTCAGAACAGATTATAATGCACCAAACTATAAGTTAGTTTTAATTGACCCTAAAAATCCTTCAAAGGAAAATTGGACTGATGTAATTCCTGAATCAAAGAATGTTCTACAATCAGTTAGAATAATTGGTGGAAAGATTATTGCAACTTATTTACAAGATGTTGCTCATCGCGTTTATATTTTCGATTTAAATGGAAACCTTGAAGGCGAAATTAAACTTCCTAGTTTAGGCACCGTGAATTTTTCTGGTAGAAGAGATGACTATATTTCTTTTTACACATTCACTTCGTTTACTTCACCCGGGACTATTTATAAGTTTGATGTAAAAACTAAATCATCAGAGCTATTCAGACAAATTGAATTGAATTTCGATTTTGATAATTATGAAACAAAACAAGTTTTCTATGCAAGTAAAGATGGCACTAAAATTCCTATGTTCATTGTTCATAAAAAAGGATTGAAATTAGATGGGAATAATCCAACATATCTTTATGCTTATGGGGGCTTTAATGTTAGTTTATTACCATCATTTAACGTTTCAAGATTAATTCTTTTGGAGAATAATGGGGTATTCGCTTTGGCAAATATTCGTGGAGGTGGAGAATATGGCGAGGAATGGCATAAAGCAGGTATGCTTGATAAAAAGCAAAATGTTTTTGATGATTTTATTGCTGCAGCAGAATACTTAATTAAGGAAGGCTACACAAATCCAAATAAACTTGCAATAGCAGGAGGCTCTAATGGTGGATTGTTAATTGGTGCAGTTATCAATCAAAGACCTGATTTATTCAAAGTTGCTTTGCCAGCTGTTGGAGTAATGGATATGCTTCGATTTCATAAATTCACTATTGGATATTATTGGATTGTTGAATATGGCTCAAGTGACAATCCAGAACAGTTTGAATATCTTTATAAGTATTCACCACTACATAATATTAGAGAGGGTTTGAATTATCCTGCAGTGCTTGTTACAACTGCCGATCATGACGATAGAGTTGTTCCTGCACATTCTTATAAATACATAGCAACTTTACAAGAAAAATATAAAGGCAAAAATCCTGTTTTAATTAGAATTGAAACTAAAGCTGGGCACGGTGCTGGAAAACCAACTTCAAAAATTATTGATGAACAGACATATATATGGTCATTTGTTTTTTATAATCTTGAACTTGAACCGGAATACTAATTGAATTTGGAGTTATTATAACATAATTTTGGTGTTGTTTAGGTTTTTACTAATTCTTATTTATTGTCTTAAAATACGAGGAATTAATGAAACTAAGATTTTTTCTTATTATTATAATTATTGTTTACTCATCAGTTAAATCTTTTTCTCAAAGCACTTATGAATTTTTAAGAATAGATCAAAGTGCCAGAGCCGCTGCATTAGGAGGCAGCTTCGTATCTTTCAATGACGACCCGGATGTAATCTTTTACAACCCTTCAGGAATAGGATATTTATCTGATAATCCAGTATCATTTTCCTTTGTTAAACATTTACTTGATATAAACTTAGCAAGTTTATCATTTTCAACAGAATTTGAAAATATTGGTAGATTTGGCGCTGCAATTAAATACATTAACTACGGCACATTCGAACAAGCAGATGAATTTGGCAATCGAAATGGTAAATTTGGGGCAGGTGAGTTGGCTGCGATAATTGGATATTCAAATAAACTTGATGAAAATTTTTATTACGGGTTTAACACAAAAATCATTTATTCAAAAATTGCCGATAGGAGTTCATCAGCATTGGCTGTAGATTTAGGTCTTAATTACTTCATTCAGGAAGAGGCTTTAAATATCGGCTTTTCTTTATTAAATATTGGTTCACAAATATCTTCTTATTATTCAACAAAAGAAGAACTACCATTAGATATAGTGTTTGGAATTTCAATGAAGTTAAAGAGAATTCCTGTAAGATTGGCTTTAGATTTCCATCGCTTGAATGAACAACAAAATTCTTTCACAAATAAATTCAGAAATTTTAGTTTCGGTGCTGAATTAACATTAAGTAAAGTTTTAACGCTTCGAGGTGGATTTGATAATCAGAGAAGAAGAGAATTAAAAATTGGTTCAACTGCTGGAATTGCTGGATTTAATTTTGGAATTGGGGCTAATATATCCACTTATAAATTTGATTATTCTTACTCCTCATTTGGTTTAGTTGGTGCTTTACATCGAATCGGAATATCAACAAATTTTGAATAAAATTATGATTAGTAAAGAATTATTGGAAATTCTCTGTTGCCCTGAATCAAAGGCTGATTTAATTTTAGATGGAGACTTTTTAGTTTCAACTGATAAAGCTACTCGACGAAGATACAGAATTGAAAATAACATCCCAATTATGCTAATAGAAGAGTCTGAACAACTTAGTCTTGAAGAATGGTCAGAGATTATGAAAAGGAATGGAAGAGAACCTTAATTATAATAACATTAAAAATTTTTTTAAGTTTGACTTAAATACACCCCTTCAAAAAATAGAAGAAAATTTCATTAATGAAAAAAATATTTCTCTTTACATAAAAAGAGACGATCTCATTCATCCATTCATTAATGGAAACAAGTGGTACAAATTAAAATATAATCTTATTGAAGCATCAGAATTAGGTTTAAAAAATCTTTTAACTTTTGGTGGTGCTTATTCAAATCACATATACGCTTTTTCATACGCCTGTAAAACTTTTGGATTTAATGGAATTGTAGTAATTAGAGGTGAAGAGTATAAAAAGTTAAACCCAACTCTTGAATTTGTTTCTAATTGTGGTGTTTCAATTCAATATTTTTCTCGAAGTAAATACAAATTCAAATATTCTGAAGATTTATTATATAAATTAAATAAACTTTATGGCGATTATTATCTAATTCCAGAGGGCGGAAGCAATAAATTAGCTGTTAAAGGATGCGAAGAAATTACTTCAAATATCAATTGTAGTTTTGATTATGTAATTACTGCTTGTGGAACAGCAGGGACACTGACAGGAATTACAAAATCATTAAAAAGCAATCAAAAGGCTATTGGCATTTCAGTTCTAAAAAACGGTAATTTCCTTTATGATGAAGTTAATAAACTATCTGAACAAAATTTAGATAATTATAAAATAAAATTAAACTATCATTTTCGTGGATATGCAAAATTCAATGATGATTTAATTGATTTTATTAGGTCTATTTATTCAAAACACAATATTATTTTAGAGCCTATTTATACAGGAAAAGTATTATTTGCTGTTTATGATCTAATATCAAAAAATTTTTTCAAATCAGGTTCGACAATTGTCGTTTATCATTCTGGTGGGTTACAAGGCTATCAAGGATTATTAAAATATCAAAAAATAAATCAATTGTTTAAAATTTTTAATTGGAGTGAATATGAAAAATGCATCATTAAAAAATAGAATAATAATTTTAATTACAACTTTAATTACTGCATTAGTATTTATTTTTTTAGGTTTTGCTAAAAATGAAAACAAAATTGTTAAATCTCATAAAATTAACACTTTAGAAATAAAGTCTCCATCTATTCCATCCGAACTTTATTTATTTGGAGAGAGGATTCCATTAGAAAGTTTTGATATCCTTGAAAGATTTGAAAGAGAAATAATAGTTAATACTTTCTCTCACGCTGCTACAATTCTTAGCATAAAAAGGTCAGGAAGATGGTTTCCAATAATTGAGGAAATTTTGAAAAAAAACAATGTACCTGAAGACTTCAAATACTTAGCAGTTGTAGAGAGCAATTTAGATAATGTTGTTTCTCCTGCTGGGGCAACGGGATTTTGGCAGTTTATGAAAGAAACAGCTATTAAGTATGGATTAGAGGTTAATGATCAAGTTGACGAAAGATACCATATTGAAAAATCCACTCAAGCTGCCTGTGAATATTTATTAGAAGCTTATAATAAATTTGGAAATTGGACACTTGCCGCTGCTTCATATAATGCTGGGATGAATGGAATTAAAAAATGGAGTGGAATTCAGAGAAGTAAAAATTTTTATAATTTACTATTAAATACTGAAACCAGTCGTTTTATATTTCGTATTGCAGCTATAAAAACAATTTTTGAAAACCCAGAAAATTATGGATTCATAATAGATAAATCAGAGAAATATGCTCCTATCAAAACATCTGAAATTAAAATTGATTCATCAATTTCTAATTTAACAGACTTTTCAATTTCTTTAGGAATAAACTATAAAATATTAAAGTATTTAAATCCTTGGCTTCGAGATACACAATTAAAAAATACAAATAATAAATCTTACATAATTAAGATTCCTGAAAAAAATAATATGTTAATATTTCCCGAGTTTTGATGTATGATTATTTATAAGATGTAAGATTATTTATAAATAAAACTAATCATTACAAAAACAAATGTTCAGTGAGAACTATAAAACTTATTTAACAGGTCTTTTGAAATTTTATCATTATTTTGATTCATCAAAAAATTAGAATTTTTTTTAATCACTTTTAATTAATTCAACTGAAATTTCAATCTTCACATCAGCACCAACAACTATTCCGCCTGTTTCAGTTAGAGCATTCCACTGCAAACCAAAGTCGAAACGATTAATTTTACCTGATATTTCAAATCCAGCAACCTCACCGCCTCCGAAACCTTGAACAATACCATTAAACTGAACATCAAGATCTACTTCTTTTGTAACACCTTTGATTGTTAAATCACCTTTTAATAGATACTCATTATCAGATTTCTTAGAAAGTGATTTAGATACAAAAGAGATTTTAGGATAATTTGCAGCATCAAAAAAATCAGCAGATTTTAAGTGTCCATCTCGTTGTTCGTTTCTTGTATCAATACTATCTACATCTGCTTCAAAAGTAATTTTTGCATCTGAGAAATCAGAATTGTTTGATTCAACAGTTGCATAAAATTATTAAATTGCCCTGTAACTGTGGATATTACCAAATGCTTAACTTTAAATTTGATTTCTGAGTGTGATTGATCAATTTTCCAAATTGCCATATTGTTCCTTTCATTTATTGAATAATAATTTTTTATTAACAGTTTAAGAACAAATTCATTTCTAAATCAGTTCCAATAGATAAATTTATCAATAAACAAAAAATTAAGTTGAAAAGTCTTGGTGATAATAGAATTAAAGTTAATTTCTAAACATTAAGAGCGGCTTAATTGGTTTGAATTATGATTAAGTTTCAAATTATTGGAATGGCGGACAATTATTTCTTATAACTAAAATTATATCTGGTACTTAAAAATAATCAATTATTCCTATTCGAGCTGACAAAAGTAATTACAGGATAAGAATTTACTTTACGTTTTTGAGTAACAATGTAGGTAATGACACCATATAAAAAAACTAAACCGAAAGCAAATAAGGTTGAATTAAGTTCTTTATCGTGTGAAAAGATTTCATAGCCAATTAGAATACCAATAATTAAAAGTAAAAGTGGAATGCCATAAATAAATATGGAAGTAAATAATATCTTACTTCCACTAATTGAAATCCTTACTTTATCTCCGGGCAAAACACCATAAGGGTCTTTAACGATTAAAGTTCTATCAGATGAACCACCCGGTTTACAATAAACTTTTGCAGTACATTCTTCGCATTTATCAGAGTTTGAGATTAAAATCTCTGCAAAACCATTAGAAACTCTTTTAACAAATCCTTCTTCAACTAATTCTTCTGAATACATAAATTTTCTAACTTACTTTAACTTCTATATTATTTTCTTTTAACAATTCAGCAGCTTTTTTTGGATGTACTAATCTGATTGCACCGGTTTTACATTTATCAATCGGAATTTTACTTATATCAAGATTTTCATATTTAATCTCTGGCAGGAAATCTCTCATTTCAATTGAGCCATCAGATTTTCTAGCGCAAATGCCACATCCAAAACAAGCAACCTTACAAACTTCTTTAGCACGTTTGGGGTCATCGTGATTTTTGCAAAATACAAATAACTCTCTGTCTTCAGGATGAATTTCTATTATACCTCTTGGGCAAACCTCAGCACACTGTCCACATCCGGTGCAAAGTTCTTCAATTACAACTGGAAGTCCATTATCATTCATAAAAATTGCACCGAAGTGACAGGCATCAACACATTCTCCGCCACCAAGACATCCATATAAACACATTTTACTTCCACCAGCGACAACAGTTTGAACCGAACATTTTTGCGGACCGATATAATGAATGTTTTCTTTAAAGTTTGCCTCTGCATTACCTCCTTGACAAAGTACTCTTGCAACAAGTTTTATTGATTTTGCACTTTCAAGTCCTAAAATTCTTGCTATTTCATCTGCAACTTCCTGTCCTCCAACAGGACAGCCATTAACTTTTGCTTTTCCATCTACAACATTTGTTGCAAAGTCATAACAGCCGGCTAAACCACAAGCACCACAATTTGCGTTTGGAAGAATTTCATTTACTTCAGAAATTTTTGGATTTTCTTCTACTCTAAGTTTTTTGTCAGCAAAGGCTAATGCTGCGGCAAATATTAAACCCAATCCGCCCATTGTTGCTATGGCTATTATTAAAGTTGTTTCCATTTCTATCTCCTGATTTTTTTCTGAATTAGCATCAAGAACTGTTTGCTAATTTTTTAAATTATATTTACTAAAATTACTTGAGAAATAAATCTTACCGTTCTCATCAACAATCATTGCTTCTGTATCATCTAAACTTTCAATTAAGTTCAATCCTTTTTCAACACCAAGAACAAATACTGCAGTAGCTAATGCGTCAGCGAATGTATTACTTTCATTTATTATCGAAACACTTTGCAATCCTGTTGATGGATAACCTGTTTTCGGATTCAAAATATGATGATATCTTTTTCCATCAACTTCAAAATATCGTTCATAATCTCCAGATGTTGCAATTGAATTATTTTCAAGAGTAACTATCTCTAAGATTTCTTTTTTCTTTCTTGGATGTTGAATTCCTATTTTCCATTGTTTACCAAAAACTTTTACATCACCGCCAGCATTAACCGAAGCACTATTAATATTATAGCTTTTCAAAATTTCAATTGCTCTGTCAACTGCGTATCCTTTTGCAATAGCTCCAAAGTTCAAAGCAACATTCTCTTGTTTAGTTATTGTCTGATTATCATTTAGTTTTAATTTATTCCAGCCGCTTGACTTCAGAGCATTTTCAATTTCTGATTCTGAAGGAAGCGATGGATTATCTGAATAAAATCCCCAAGCTCGGGTTAAAATATCTAAACTTACATCAAAAGCACCATCAGACAATTTAGTAACAGAATCACAAAGAACAAGAAGATTATAAATCTCTTTATCTACTTTAATAATTGTATCATTAAAGTTATTTATTGTCCAAACTGGACTATCTTCATTATAAGTTGTAAAAAGATTATCTATTCTTTTTATCTCAGCAAATGCTTTAGCAAAAGCTTCTTCAACTTTTTTCTCATCATTATCCTGAATTTGAATTTCGACAATAGTCCCTAAAATGATTTGAGTTTTTTTAAATGTTTTAATCTCATTGCGGTTGTTTTGTGCAATGAAAAATCCAATAATAAAAAGAACTAATATTAAACTAATCCATTTTAAGAACGATTTCAAAGAATCAGAAAATCTAATCAACCCAGTCCTAATTAAGTTTGCGAACAGTGATTTATCAATTTACTTCTTAGTAATCAAACAACTTTTACAAGAACTTTATTCGGCGCACAAGCTATTATACTTCCTGTCTCACTTGCATAAGTATGCTTACAAATTCCATTTTTGCAAGGAGAAGAATTAACTAGTGCAATTCCGTTTTCAATGCTTAAAACTGTCTTACCGTAAACTCCATCCACAGAAATATTTTTATAATTCTTATCAATTGAAATTCTTTCAACAATTCCCTTTTCATTCTCAATTACAAATTCTTTTTTATTAGTATTTAATATGGAAGAGAAAATATTTTCATTCTTAAACTCTGCAGTAAAAAGTAAATCTGCTTTTTTGTTTTTTAATTGACTTCTTAAATTGAAAAATGAAAAATTAAAATCATCTGGAGAATAAACTGAACTAATTCCGTCTCCTACAATTATATCAGCATCAAGATTATTATTCAGTTTCTTCACTCTATAAATAACTTTTCCGTCCTTGTAAAAATTGCTTTTGATATTTTGATTATGTAGTCTATATACGACTTCGCCTATTTTAGTATCAGCAATTATAATCGGCTGTGAGTTTGATTTAACTTTTGAACTAAATGAAGAAATCAAATTGAGAAGTATATTCTCATCTGCAGGCAGGAAGCCGTGAACAATAAAATATTCTGATTT
>Ga0308419_1002432_pt1 | contig 12029 bp, 6 predicted proteins | sample HotsprSampleMS50_FD_203674 | JGI IMG/M metagenome (GOLD analysis project Ga0308419, IMG submission 203674) | Hot spring phototrophic mat microbial communities from Mushroom Spring, Yellowstone National Park, Wyoming, United States - 20090730_MS50 ... | reverse complement strand
ATGCACTTTAAAGCCATTTTCCCTGAATTACATAAAAAACCGGCTTTGCAATGGATAGCGGCACGCCATCCGCTTTTGCAGCAACACTTGCAAGAAGTTGGTAAAAAAATAGTACCGCTCAATATTCAATTAGATGAAAACAACCGCATTCTGCTCATTTCAGGACCTAACGCGGGTGGCAAGTCTGTTTGTCTGAAAACAGTAGGATTGTTGCAATATATGCTGCAATGCGGGATTCCCATCCCTGTGGAGGAGGGCTCACGTGCAGGTATTTTCCGGCATCTGTTCATAGACATTGGCGATGAACAATCCATTGACAACGATTTGAGCACTTACAGCTCGCATCTGAAAAACATGAAAGCCTTTTTGCAACTGGCAGATAATCACTCGCTTTGCCTCATAGATGAGTTTGGCACAGGTACAGAACCACAGTTTGGCGGTGCTATTGCTGAGGCTATTTTAGAACAACTGAACGAGCGAAAAGTCTATGGCATCATTACGACGCACTACACCAACCTGAAATTTTATGCCCAAAATACGCCAGGCATTATCAATGGAGCTATGCGCTACAATGTGGAAGCGTTAGAGCCTTTATTTGAACTGGAAATAGGAAAGCCGGGAAGTTCTTTTGCGCTGGAAATTGCCCAAAAAATCGGCCTGCCGCGCGTAGTAACGCAAAGCGCGCGCCAAAAAGTCGGCAAAGACAAAATTGACATAGAAAAACTCCTCAAAGATTTAGAAATAGAAAAGCAGTTCTACAAAGAAAAAAATGAGTTACTGCAAACCGAGAAGCAACTGTTGGATAAAACTATAGCAGAGTACACGCGCCTGCGCGATTTTATAGAAACCAATCGCAAGCAACTAATTAACGAAGCCAAAGCCGAAGCTAAGCGCATTGTAAAAGAAGCTAATCAGAAAGTAGAAAATACTATCCGCCAAATCCGCGAACAACAAGCCGAAAAAGAAGCTACTAAACAGTTGCGGCAGGAGCTAGAAAACTTTTGCGAGCAATTGCAACCCGAAGAGATAACGACTATCAGCAAGCTTACAAGTGTTGAAAAACCGCAGATAGAATTGGAAAACAGCCCTATTGAAGCAGGAGATTACATCCGCCTGAAAGGAACAGAAACCGTTGGCGAAGTGGTGGCTGTTAAAGGTAATGAAGCCACAATTGTCATCGGCGAATTGAAATCTATGGTCAAACTCAACCGCTTAGAAAAAATTAGCCGCAAGAGTTATCGCCAACTAATGCCTGAGAAAGCAGGCGCTTCATTTAGCACGGGCATTGACCTAAACGAAAAAATGTCACATTTCAGTTTTGATTTGGATGTGCGCGGCAAACGTGCAGAAGAAGCGCTCACAGAGGTTTCCCAGTTTATTGATGATGCGATTATGCTCAGCCACCAAAACCTGCGCATTGTACACGGCAAAGGTGATGGCATTTTACGCACGCTCATTCGCGACCATTTGCGCAAATACAAAGAAGTGTTGCGATTAGAAGATGAGCATGCCGACCGCGGCGGAGCAGGCGTTACGTTGGTAACGCTGCGATAGTTTACCGCATCAATAATATAACAGCTCAACAAATATAGTCAAAAATCAAAGGTCGCCCTGAAAAGAAGCAGACTCTTGCCTTTGTTTGCATCGCAAGAACAACATAAAAAAACAAATATGCTTGCAGAAAGCAGAATTGATAATGTTTTCCTTGCCCTGTAACAGGTTTTTTATAGATTTTATAGAAAGCCCACATTAGCACATCAAGCTGCTTTTTGCGAACATAATGTTAGTAGCTATTTTTTATACTATGATTGAAGTGATTTTTAAGATTTTCCTGACTGATTATATTGATTTTCAGGGGTTTATAACTAAAAGAGTACAAAAACCGTTTTTGATTGAGTATATTTACCCGATGGTAGCTTGTAGTTTAATATTTCCATCCATTAGACTTACTGGTTGTTGGTTATTCTTATAAATCTTGTACCCGTACTGTTTTTTAGTCTGACGGTCAGTTTTATTAATTGGTTTGATAGCTCGATTGTCACGGCTTAGAAAAACAGATTAAACCCTTACCTTTAAACCGTCATAAGCCAGTTGTACATTGGGAGGCAGTTCTTTACTGACTTCGGAGTGCAGCCCAAGGTGGTGGCTGATGTGGGTTAGGTAAGCCATGCGAGGCTTTACTTGCGCTACGATTGCTAGCGCTTCCTCCAAATTGAAATGCGAAATGTGCTTTTCCCTTCGCAAAGCATTGATAATTAGTATTTCAGAGCCTTTTATTTTTGCCATTTCTTCAGGAGCGATGTAATTTGCATCGGTAATATAGGTCAGGTTGCCAAAGCGAAAACCCAGTACGGGTAGTTTGTAGTGCATCACCTCAACAGGAACAATGGTTGTTTGTCCGTCATCCATCGTAAACGGATTTTTAGTAATTTCCCGAATGGCAACATTGGGCGTACCCGGGTACTTATCGGGCGAAAAAATGTAGGCAAATTCCTGTTTCAGTTGCTCAATGACTTTGTTTGTGGCATATACAGGCATATCGCGTCGGTTTTTGAAGTTGAACGAACGAATATCGTCCATGCCTGCTGTATGGTCTTTGTGTGCATGGGTAAACAAAATTGCATCTACATGCGTAATGTTTTCGCGCAGCATTTGCTGACGGAAATCCGGACCGGTATCTATCACCAAACTATAGCCATTGTATTTTACATGCGCTGATGTACGCAGGCGCTTGTCGCGGAAGTCAAGCGAGCGGCATATCTCACAAGCGCAGGCAATAACGGGAACGCCTTGCGAAGTACCTGTTCCTAAAAACGTCAGTTCTGTCATTGTACTTTTACAGCGCTGATGCCAAAATATTTTGCAAAATCTCTGTTAGCGATTTTATGTTGCGGATTTTCGGTTAGTTCTTCAAACATAAGCAATTCCATGTGAGTATCAATTGGCGGAAGCAGCAGAGTGTCTTGCGGACGCTCTTTTTTGTGTTGTGCGATGCGTCGGTAGCGCTCTCTGTGGTCTTTTTCATATTGCATAGCATCACCATTGAGCAGTGTTAGCCATGCAACGCCGACTTTGGTATGGGGCGAGTACAATTTAACACAGCCAACTGCTAGCAGTACCACTAATGCATACATAGGAATTTCGTTCCATTGCACCAGCCAACGGTTTTGCAGATAGTTCACCCAAGCGGCAAGATTGGCAAACCAAAAAAACAGAAACCAAAAGAAAGCAATGTTTTCAATGCGGACAAAAATGTAAATAATAAATCCTGTTACCCAATAGTAAGGGAAAACTGCTGCGAAAATCACTACAAATGTCAGCGCAGCCATCAGCCATGGCGGCAGGCGGAAAAAATGTGTCGGGGGCAGTTCCTTTGCCATGTTTGCCAAAAAAGGTATGATGAGCAGCGTAAAAATCCACAACGTACTATTCACTGCCCAAGAAGCAAAAATAGGCAACTGCATCAGCAGTCCTGTTGCTACGCGCCGCCATTGGAAAGATTCGACATGAGCGCTCAATCGCGCTTGTGTTCCACCCAGCAAGCCGTAGAACAGCAACCCTATGCCTATACAGGCGGCAACTGTGAGCCATTGCAAGGTTTTTTGTCGCCGATGTGCCGGAACGTCGGGTAACAGCCACACCATCAGCCCCATAATGCCATAGAATGCAAGTGCGCTAATGGCAACTGCTTCGCTGATGCCCGGTAATAGCAATGCGATAATTGCAGCAATGATTATTTCCTTGCGCAATAGCACCTCACCCCGCAGCAGTGGCACAGTTACTCCTAACAGCAGCCAAACGGCAATAAATGCAGTTGCATATACCACCGATGAGGAGTGCCAGTACCATAGTTCTACTGCCGAGCGCACATAGGCAAAAAAGAGCGCGCAGTAGCCAAATGTAACCATTGTTAATGACCTGATAGACAAGATGTTTTTCCAAAATCGGCGCATGAAAAAGAGACAGGCGTAAATAAATCCGCCCATAAAAATCATCGGCACCAATCGGAAGGCATTGAAACTATCAAAAGCTAGTGGATTTAGCCCTTGTAACAATGCAGAGACGTAGCGCCCGTTCCAATGTTGTAAAAAATGCCTGTAAAATCCCCAGTAACCGCGTTCTTTCACTAGCAATGCTACCGAATAATCATCCCAAGGAGCAGGTTGATTGAACAGCGATACAATGAAAAAAGGCAAGAGTGCAATAATGAAAATTAGTATTAGAGCAAGTGGCAACAGTTGCTTTGTAATGATAACTTCACGCTGTTTTTTCATGAATTTGCCAGATAAAATTGCACCCATTTTGGGAAAAATTGTATTTTTGAACTGACTCTTCCCAAAGGTATGAAGACCTGTAAAGTTATCTTATTTTTGCTGTTAACGAGTGTAGCGAACTTGTCGCTGCTGGCACAAGGGATTTCCGCACCTAAATACAGTAATGATTTCCTAAGTATTGGTGTTGGTGCGCGTGCGCTAGCGATGGGTGGCGCACAGGCAGCAGTAACCAATGATGTTACGGCTGCCTTTTGGAATCCTGCCGGTTTGCTGCACGTCAAAAAGCCCTTTCAGGCATCGCTGATGCACTCGGAGTATTTCGGTGGTGTAGCTAACTATGACTATGCAGGCATTGCTGCCCAACTTGACCAAAGCGGTGCTATCGGCTTTTCTCTAATTCGCATGGGCATTGACAATATTCCCGATACGCGGTTGCTTATCACCCCAGATGGCTCTATTAATTATAACAATGTAGGCTCATTTGCCGATGCTTCTTACGCTTTTTTATTATCTTATGCACGTGAAAGTTCACTTTTGAAAGGATTAAAGGGAGGGGCTAATCTTAAAATTATCCACCGCACGGCAGGCGCTTTTGCCAATGCTTGGGGCTTTGGGCTAGATGTTGGTGCACAATTACAACGCGGCAAGTGGTGGTTTGGCGTAACAGGTCGCGACATTACAAGTACTTTTAACGTGTGGAACTACAATTCGGAGAGTATATTTGAAATTTTTTCACAAACAGGTAATCAAATTCCAACGAATGCCATAGAACTGACGCTGCCGCGCATAGTGGCTGATGTTGCCCGCGACATTCCATTTGGCGAAAACATGGGCGCAATACTCACAGCGGGTTTCACCTTCACCACCGATGGCAAGCGAAACACACTGCTCCGCACAGACTTTATTTCTGCTGATTTGCAGGCAGGCGCAGAGTGGCACTACAAGCAAACATTTTTCCTGCGAGGTGGTGTAGGCAATTTTCAACGTCTGCAAAACTTTGACAAAAGTTATTATACACAAATGCAGCCAAGTTTTGGGCTGGGCTTCCGTATCCTGAATTTTCAGATTGATTATGCCTTGGCAAATGCCTTACGCTCCGATGCAGTGTTATACTCGCATGTATTTAGCCTGCGTGGCGATTTTGAAAAAGCAAAAACCGATAAGCAAAAAACCAAAAAGATAAAGTGATGAAACGACTTGTTATATGTTGCCTGTTCCTTTTGACGGCATGGCTTGCCTACTCACAACGATTTGGTAATGAGTGGATTGACTATCAGCAAACCTATTACAAAATTCCTATCCGCAACGAAGGTATTTACCGCATTCTACCTGCCGATTTACAGGCAGCAGGTTTTCCTGTTGCTACTGCCGACCCTCGCAACATCCGCGTATTTTTTCGTGGGCGCGAAATTGCCATCAATGTAGTTGGCGAAAACGACGGCAGATTGGATGCAAATGATTACATAGAGTTCTACGGTCGCCCAGCAGGTCTGGATATGATTTTGCCCATGTACGAAAACCCTAACCATGTAACCAATCTGTACGCCAACTTTTACGAAGGAACAGCCTACTATTTCCTGACTGTTGGCAATACGCGCGGCAAACGCATGACAATAGTGGCAGAGCGCAATAACAACATCCCTGCCGAAACATATCATATGCAAGAAATCATCGACTCTCGGAACGGTAACTTTGTCAATGGAGTGCTGTTTCCTATTACTATTGTTAACAACAATGATGTTGGCGGACTTTTTTCACATTTCAACGAAGGCAAAGGGCTAGTATTGCTCGGATTTCGCGCTTCTTCCACCATCCATAATCGCACCTATGCTTTGCAGGATGTAGTGCAGCCGCGCGGTAGGTTGGCATTTATTCCTCGCGTGGTTATCCGCTTAGCAGGGCGCACTAACACCATTCATGAAGTGGACATGTTTTTAGGCGTCGGTACGGCAGCACAAAGTCGCGTAGCCAACGTGCGTTTTCAGAACTATGCGGTGGTGGACTTGACAGCCAATTTAGACACTACTTTCCGCTTTCCTGCTCCCAGCGGCAATCTGACGGTTGGCTATCGTGTCAATCGGGTAGAGCGTGCCGATGAGGAGGTGGCTATTGGGCATTTTTACCTCACTTATCCGCAAGGTTTTAATATGCAGGGCAGCGCTTTCCGCAAGTTTAACTTGTTGCCTAACCCTAATAACCATTCGCGTATTGTGCTGACCAATACGCCTGCTAATATGCGCTTGCTAGATATAACCGATGAGGGCAATGTAGCTATTATGAGCGGAGAAAGCCTTGCAGGTGGCTTATCGGTGGTCATTCCTAACACGGCGCGCGGTCGAACGCTTTATGCCGACTCGCGCATTACGCGCCCTTCGGGTATCACGCGGGTCAATTTCCGCCGCCTGCCTGTCGAAACCTCCGATTATCTGATTGTTTCACATCCATTGGTACGTCGTCCCGTAGGTAACATTTCAGACCCTGTGCAAGCTTATGCCAATTATCGCGCTTCGGCAAGAGGTGGCAGCTACAAACCTTTGGTTGTGAATATAGATGAAATTTTTGACCAATTTACCGAAGGCGAACCTACTTCGCTTGCTCTCCGTCGTTTTGCCGATTATGCGCTGACAAACGGCAATCCCAAATTTTTGTTTATCTTAGGCAAAGGCTTGCAGATATCTGCTTTTCACTACATGAACCCCGGCTCTGTTGCCGCATGGACGCAAATACCACCTTATGGAAGTCCCGGTTCGGACAATGCAATTACTGCAGGGCTGGCAGGTTTTCCTAAGCATGTACCCGCCATTCCTACCGGCAGGCTGCCTGCTTTTGACCCAGCGCATGTAGTAAACTATCTCAACAAAGTCATTGAATATGAAGAGTTTGCCTTTGATGACCTTTGGAAAAAAAACGTGCTGCATCTTAGCGGCGGGTTTACCGCTTCAGAACACAACCTATTTCGCTCTTATGTAGATGGTTTTGCAGAAGTGGCAAAAGGAAATTTTTTAGGCGCTAAGGTAGAAACCATTTCCAAAACAACTACTGATTTTGTAGAATTTATCAACATCCGCGATCAGCTCAACAAAGGTATAGGGCTTATTACTTTTTACGGACATTCCGCCCTTGACTTTGCTGATATAGATATTGGGCGGGTTTCCAACAATGCGCTAGGCTATAATAACCGCCGCCGCTACCCAATGGTGATTGTGAATGGGTGCGGTTCGGGCGATGTCTTTCAATACAATATTTCGTTAGCAGAAGATTGGCTTCATACTGCCCAACGCGGCGCCGTACTTTGGTTGGCGCATGGGCATCTGGGTTTTGCAGGCCCGCTGCGCTCCTACACGCAAATTTTCTATGAAAATGTGTTAGGAAAGCGTGAGAACATTAATCTGCCCATTGGTAAAGCCATGCAAAACTTTCTAAAAGACTACTTGCAACGCTCACCAACCGATTTTAGTATTGCCAATGCACAGCAGTTCATCTTGGCGGGCGACCCAGCTATTCATTTGTTCAAAGCTCCTATGCCCGACTATGCTATTAGCAAAGACAAAGTGTTTATTAACAGCTTTAACAACGCGCGTGTGATTACTGCACAGGCTGACTCGTTCCGCATAGGCATGGTAGTATCTAACTTTGGTATTACTGACTCTAAACCGCTGACCGTTTCTATCCGTCGCACTTATTCAGATGGTTCAGTAGATATATTGCCTGTTCGCACTTTCAATCCGGTGCGCTATCAGGATACACTGTATTTTACTGTTGTCAATCCTGTTAACTCACAAAACCGCATTTTTGGACTCAATCGTTTTGAAATTGTAATAGATGCAGAAAACCACGTGCCAGAGTTGCGGGAAGACAATAACGCCGCTGTTTTTGAGTTCTTCTTCTTGCGTGGCACTATGATTCCACTTGCGCCAAAGGAATTTAGTATCGTTAGCCGACAACCTGTTCCATTCATTGCGCAAAACTCCGACCCTTTTTCTGGCGAACGGCGTTATCGCTTCCAATTAGATACGTCCTATTTATTCAACAGTAGCATGAAGCGCGATACCACCGTTTTTGGTTATGTTACTGCTCAATGGACGACTCGGTTGCCCAATGTTCCCGACAGCACGGTTTTCTATTGGCGTGTGCGCTATGCCGACCCGCGCGCCGATGAAGATACTTCATGGGTTGAATCTTCTTTTGTTTACATCCCCAACAGCCCTGACGGCTGGTCGCAAAGCCGTCATCCACAGTTTCGCAAGAACGAGCTGCGCGCCATGCAGTTAGACTTGCAACGTCGCAAGTGGAATTTTCAAGACCGAACACTTACCATTACGGGAACGGCATATGGCAGCGCCCATCCCAATGCGCTAAATTATTTTCTTAACGTAAACGGACAACCTCTAATTACCAATACCTGCGCACAGAATCAGCCCAGCCGCTTTTGTGTGCCAGGAGTGAGCATAGACCGCTTGCTGGTTACTGCCATAGATGGGCAAACAGGACAATTCTATCGCCCTGACATAGGCATGGATGCTTGCGGCTCGTCTCTTTTAGTGGCGGCAATTGACCAATGCGAACTATCTCGCGGTAATCCGTTGCAGCTCACCATTAACCAAGTCAAAGAAGGCGATTATGTAATTGTGATGAACTCGCGCTCGGTTGGTTTTGGCAGCTGGTGGCAAAGCAACATAGATGCTTTGGGCAGCATTGGAGTAAACGTAGCAGCTTTCCGTAGCCGTTATCCCGGCGGTTCACCAATGATTATTATCGGCAGAAAAGGCAGCCCACAAGGCACAGCTGTCGAAGCATTTTCAGGCAATACCAACGGACAGGCAACCATCAACCACACTTTGCGCTTTACACCTAATAACGGCACCATCACTTCTACGCTTATCGGACCGGCGGCAGAATGGGGTAGCCTCCTTCGCTTGATTAATAATGCTGAAAATCCGCAACGCGAAAGCTGGCAATTAGACGTACTTGGCGTTGATTTTCAGGGCAATGAGCAGACCTTGTTCAGTAATGTGCGCCCCGATAATTTCTCTTTGCGCAACCTAAACCCAGCGCAAACACCTTATTTAAGGCTTCGCTTGCAGGTTACGGACAGCCTGAATCGCACGCCTTATCAACTGCAACGCTGGCAGGTGATTTACAAAGAAGTACCTGAAGGAATTTTGCTATACGACACGCTCACCTATCGGGAAAATACGACCCTGAACATCATAGAAGGCGATACGGCCAAAATCGGCTTTTATTTCCTCAACATTTCGGGAAACGATTTTACCGACAGCCTCATGGTAGAATATCGCATTGAAAATATACAGACAGGGGTATCAACTACCCGCTATATGCGTATCCGCTCACCGAAACGCAACGAACAAACCTACTTCCGCGTGCTTATCAATTCTTTAGAATTTTTAGGCGAAAACCGCATGACTGTAACCGTCAATCCGCGCCTACAAGCCGAGCAGGTTTATGAAAACAATACTTTACAGGTCAGATTCCGCACCAAGCCCGATGACATCAATCCTGTGCTGGATGTAGCCATAGACGGGCGGCAGATTATGGACGGCGAAATTGTTTCGCCCGAACCGTTCATCGTCATTACGCTCAAAGATGAAAACAAACGGCTCATCAAACGCGATACAACCGGATGGGATATACGAATAGGACTCAATATTCCCAATGCAGAAATGCGGCGAATTAATTTTAATGACCCTAACCTAAACTGGCGCGTGGATGCCTCAGGAAGGTTCATTATTGAGTATCGCTCCAATAAACTGCCCAACGGCAGCTACCTGCTTATGGTACAGGCGCGCGACGTTACGGGCAACCTCTCGGGTAGAGAACCTTACCGCATCACTTTCAGAGTCATCAACGAAACGACAGTAACTAATTTCTATCCTTATCCGAATCCGTTCTCTACTAGTGTGCGCTTCGTATTTACGCTAACAGGTGAAATTCCCGAAGACATCCGCATCCAGATTATGACTGTTTCGGGAAAAGTAGTAAAAACAATCTTTAAAGATGATTTAGGTCCGCTGCGAATTGGCAATAACATCAGCCAATACGCATGGGACGGCACTGATGAGTTTGGCGACCAATTGGCGCGCGGCGTCTATCTGTATAAGGTAGATGTTCGCAAAGCTGGCGGCGAAGATTTTGACCGCCGCCCGACTGATGCCGATAATATGTTTAAGCAAGGTTACGGCAAATTGTATCTGATGAAGTAGTTTTTCGCGTTTTTTTCAAAATAACATTTGGCTGTCAATGAAAGCCACGTTAAATTTGCGTCCTTAAAGAGCAAATAGTCATGAAAAGAACTTACCAGCCTTCCAATCGCAAGAGGCGCAATAAACACGGGTTTCGCGAGCGCATGTCCACTCATAATGGCCGTCGTGTATTGGCAGCCCGCCGCGCCAAAGGTCGCAAAAAGCTGACTGTTTCTGACGAACCTCGTCATAAAGGTTAACGGAAACTTTTAAATGAGCGTGTAAAGTTTTGAAAACCAATGGTTTACCAAAGCATGAACGGCTTAAAAGCAAAAAAATAATACAGGAGCTTTTTGCAAAAGGCTCCTCTCTTTTTTTATATCCCTTCAAAATTATCTATTGGGCGCAGGCTGAACCAAACAAGTTTCCGCAATTGCTTTTTTCGGTATCACGCAAAAATTTCCGCCGCGCGCACGACCGCAACCTGATTAAACGTCGCTGCCGCGAAATTTATCGCCTATACAAAGCCGATTTACTGGCACAAAAGCAGCAACTTCCTGCTTATTTAGGTATTATTTATATAGGCAAAAAGCACGAAACCTTCGCATTTATGCAGCAACAGTTGCGTGAAGTGCTAAGCCGTCTGCCAGCAGCTACTCCTGCATCCGAAACTGAATCACCAGCGCAGACAGCACTGTAATTACACCAATGAGCACGTTGCCTGATATTTTAAGAACAAAAACAACGACAACAAGAAACAAAGTTGATGAAAATTCAACTTTATTTTTACCTTTGCACAAAGTAAGAGAACATGGCAAAGAATATAGAAACAACTTTAATTGACTTTATTTCGGGTATAGAAATAAAATCTACCCCCGAAGAGGTAGATGCTGTACAAGTGTTTGCTAAACAACTTGTAGAAGACTACGGATACCCCAAAGAATATATACAAACACATCCACAACATAGGGTAAAAGTTCGTCCTTCGGATACTAAAAAAGAGTATCCTGTGGATATTGCTGTGTTCAAAAATGATAAAAAAGACGAAAACGAACTTTATATCGTAGTAGAGTGTAAGAAGAAAAACCGCAAAGACGGCAGGACACAACTTGAAAATTACCTTACACTTTCTAATGCTTATCTTGGTGTTTGGTTTAACGGAGAAGAAAGAATTTTCATTCGCAAATTTGTTAAACAAAATGGTGAAATCATTTTTGAGGAAATCCCTAATATTCCGCAATTTGGGCAACGTATTGAGGACGTAGGTAAATTTACACGCCAAGACCTCAAACCTACGCACAACCTCAAAGCAATTTTCAAATCTATACGTAATCATTTGGCTGCAAATACAGTCGGTGCAACTCGTGATGAAGTTTTAGCCCAACAACTTATCAACCTCATCTTTTGTAAATTGTATGACGAAAAATATACTGCACCCGACCAAATTGTAAAATTTAGGGCAGGTATTGACGAGAAACCCAAAGAAGTTGAAAAACGAATTTTGGACTTATTCAAGGAAGTAAAAACCAATCTTCCCGAAGTGATAGACGAAGAC
>Ga0308419_1002427_pt1 | contig 12046 bp, 11 predicted proteins | sample HotsprSampleMS50_FD_203674 | JGI IMG/M metagenome (GOLD analysis project Ga0308419, IMG submission 203674) | Hot spring phototrophic mat microbial communities from Mushroom Spring, Yellowstone National Park, Wyoming, United States - 20090730_MS50 ... | reverse complement strand
TTTTATCAACAATCGGCAGTTTTTCGATTCGATATTGCTGCAAAATTTCCTCTGCCTGATTCATATCAATACCTGCTGGAGCAGTAATGAGATTCTCTTTAGTCATTACTTCGCCAACTGTAACAGAAAGGTCTTTCCGAAAACGCAAGTCGCGATTGGTGATAATACCTACCAACACTCCTTCATTATTGACCACCGGAATACCTCCAATTTTCATTTCACGCATCATGCGGGTAGCTTCTAACAGGCTCATGTGCGGCTGCAAGGTAATCGGGTCTACAATCATTCCACTTTCCGAGCGCTTAACTTTACGCACCTGTTCAGCCTGTTTCTGAATGCTCATATTTTTGTGGATAAATGCAATACCGCCTTCCTGCGCCATGGCAATCGCCATTTCAGCTTCTGAAACTGTATCCATAGCCGCAGCTATGATAGGAATGCTAAGACGGATGTTTCGGGTTAGCTGCGAGGAGGTATCTGTTTCGCGGGGCAATACTTCGGAGTAGGCAGGAAGCAACAGTACGTCATCATATGTAAGCGCTTCCATTACAAAAGGAGATTCAAAAGAGGAGGTCATGAAGCAAATAATTAAGAGTTCTTATTTGCCACGCAAAGGTAAAGGATAAATGGATAGAAACCTTTTCGGCATACAATAAAAAACCCGATGGGTTCTGAAAACCTATCGGGTTTTGCTAACCTTGTTATTGGCTACTGCTAAAAATTAGCAGTTAAGCTAAAATAATAATAACCGCCATTAAAGCCAAATTGTGTGGCATTTCGGCTGTAAATAAAGCGGTTGAAGGAGGTATTATCCAAAACAGTAGTGCGAGTTGGCGTAGCCCACTGATTGACGCGTAACGGGTCAGGATATACATCAAACAAGTTATTTGCTCCTACAACAATATTAATGTTTTTGGTAATGAGATAGTTTACACTTACGTCAGTAACTATTTTGGGCGAGAATGTTTCATCTAATGCAGGGTTAGCGGGGTCTCTAACAGCCACTTGGCCAAAACGAGTAACGCGCAGATTGCTTCCAAAACTGCCTACTTTGTAGTTTAAGCTAACCATATATTTGCTGCGTGGTTGCGCTTCTTCAATACGCGAGCGTTCCAGACGGTTAAAGAGCACATTGCCAAATTGGTCGGGCGGGAGTGTTTCCGAAACTTTTGGGTCGCCCTGTACTTCGGTGCGGTTCATATTGCCCGCCAAGGTAAAGGTCAATGTACCTGTTCCGATAGGTTGATTGCCGGTTAGTACCACGTCTAAACCTCGAGTTCGCGTATTAATGGCGTTAGTGAAGAATATAGCTGCGTTAACTTCTTGCTGACCTGCATTATCAAGGATGCGCGAAATTAGCTGTCCGGTAGGCGAAGTGCCGCGTTGGAATTGTCCTGTCAATACAATACGATCGCTAATGTCAATTTGATAAGCATCTACCGTTAGGCTGATATTATCCGTAATTTGAGAAGTTGCCCCTAAGCTAATATTGATAGAGGTTTCGGCTTTTAACTTAGGAATGCCAAAGGCGTTGGCAACCGGGCTACCGTTTCGGAATGTACCCTGCTGACGAGGCTGCAAGCCTTGTCCGGGAACTGAGATAAAGACTGTAGAGATAGCACTAAAGCCGCTTTGATGCACAGAAGGGGCGCGAAAGCCGTTAGAAATAGCACCGCGAAGCGAGAACGCATCGGCAAATTTGTAGCGCGCGCTCAGCTTACCAGCGAAATTGCTGCCAAAATCGCTATAATTTTCAAAACGACCAGCTACATTGACCAACAGTTTATCGGTCAAGTCAGATTCCAAATCTACATATGCGCCCAATACGTTGCGGCTTTGATTGACTTCGTTAGCTGGTTGAAAACCAGGAAATACCTGCGCACCACCTACACGACCCGATGCAGGGTCGTAATTGCGCCATGAGGCTTCTTCGCCCGCCTCAATAGAGTATTGGTCGATGCGGAAATTCAGACCAGCCGCCACATTGAAAGTTTTCAAGCCAACGGCTTTGCCAAAATCTTTGGATACACCAAAGTCTGCTGTATTCTGATTAAAGCCCAACGTGCCAGCGTAAAATTCGGTTTGTGCGCGTGCGCCAAGTGCGAATTGTGAAGCGTTGTTTGAGTTTTTCACATCAAAGCGGAATGAGTTGCCCCCATATACATTAGACAAATCCCAGCGCCAGCCGTTGCCAAAGCTACCGCTAATCCCTGCCAACAGCGACCTGTCCCAAATGGTAGAGTGGATTTGCGGCAGAAATCCGTTAGGGTACAGATCCAAATTGACCTGAGCAGTTTGGAACGGATAGCGATAAAAACCTGCTGCTTGTCCGCGACGATAGTTCAGCATACCTGTAAAATAAAAGTTAGTTTTTTTACCAATGCGGAACTCGCCGTTGAGCATGCCGCCAAAGTTATCTACTTTGGAATTGCCAATTTGCATGTTTTTGGCACGGCTGAAACCCCTTTGGGCAATTAGCGCCTCGTCTTGCTCAAACAACTGCTGACGGCGGGCGATGTCTGTGCCTGTGTTCCAGTTGATGTAAACAGGACCTGTGTAGTCACCGGCGCGGTTGGTCGGCTCACGGAATCGGAAATCACCGGCAACGCTGATAGTTCCATTCTTGCCCACTTTCATGCCGTGATATACCCCTAACATCAAGTTCCGCCCGTCGCCTGCATAGTGTCGTCCCCAGTGTAAGTTGGCAGTAGTACCTGCCTCTTTCTTCATTACTACGTTAATAACTCCTGCAATCGCATCAGAACCATATTGCGAAGCAGCGCCATCGCGCAGTACCTCGATGCGCTCAATAGCAGCGGCAGGAATTGCGTTTAGGTCTGTGCCCACCGAACCGCGCCCTACTGTGCCGTTTACGTTGGTCAATGCCTGATTGTGGCGACGTTTGCCGTTTACAAGTACCAGCACTTGGTCGGGTCCTAAACCCCGAAGTGTAGCTGGGTCTATGTGGTCGGTACCATCGGCAACCGTCTGGCGGGCAGAGTTAAACGACGGCGCTACAAAATTGACCATTTGCGTAGGTTCTATTTGTCCGGTTAGTTGTAAGTCTTTTATCGTAATTACATCTACCGGCACAGGCGTTTCTACGTTGGTGCGCACTGTGGCAGAGCGTGAACCCAGCACTACCACATCGGAAAGGCTGACAACATCTTCTTCCATCTTCACATCCAGCGTTACAGTTTCCGCACCGATAGTAACCGTCTGTTCCTGTGTTTTGTAGCCGATAAATGAGAAGCGGATTTTGTAATTACCTTGTTTCAATTGCAAACCAAAGTTGCCTTCCGCATTAGTAACCGTACCTTGCGAACCGCCTGTAACAGCAACTGAAACGCCTGGCAGCCCGTTACCTTCACTATCAGTAACTTTGCCTTTGAAATTTTGAGCCATTGCCGATACGGCAATCAGGCATGTAAATAGGAGTAGATAAAGTTTTTTCATAAACTGAACAGGTTGAGTTTAATTTGCCCAAAATAAATGATTTTACTCGCATAAATTCACTTTTGTTTAACAAAACTTTAATAATAATATCGCAAAACTTGAAAGTTATGCAACTATATACTATCAACACGGGCTTTTTTAAATTAGATGGTGGGGCTATGTTTGGCGTTGTACCCAAAACCATTTGGCAAAACATCAACCCACCCGATGCCAACAACATGTGCAGCTGGGCAATGCGTTGCTTGTTGGTAGAAATAGGTAATCGTCTGATTATTATAGATAATGGGATTGGCAATAAGCAAAGTGAAAAATTTTTTAGCCATTATTATTTGCATGGGGACGACACGCTGGAAGGTTCGTTGAACAAAGTTGGTGTAAATTTCAACGACATTACCGATGTTTTTCTTACTCACCTGCATTTTGACCACTGCGGCGGAGGTGTCATACGCACCTATGAAGGGCAACTGCGCCCTACTTTCCCTCGTGCTACATACTGGACAAACGAAGCGCACTGGCAGTGGGCAGTGCAGCCCAATGCCCGCGAAAAAGCAAGTTTCCTAAGCGAGAACCTGCTGCCAATGCAGGAGAGCGGACAACTCAAAATGTTCACATTACCCCAAAAAACAAGCGATAATCAACTACTTATTACCTCTTTTGCAGAAGGTATTGAAATTATTGCAGTAGATGGGCATACCGAAAAGCAAATGCTGCCGCTCATTAGCTACAAAGGACAAAAAGTGCTGTTTTGCGGTGATTTGCTGCCCTCAGCGGGACATATCCCACTGCCTTATGTAATGGCATATGACGTGCGCCCCCTGCTGACCTTACAGGAAAAAGAACAAGTGCTGGAACACGCTGTAACCGAGAATTGGGTACTTTTTTTTGAACATGACCCCATACATGAATGTTGTACCCTACAAAGAACCAATAAAGGCATCCGACCGAAAGACTTCTTCCAATTGAGCGCTTTAAGCGTTTGAAAATTAAGTTTTTATTTATTTTTGCCTCTGAAAATGAAGGCATTTTTGATTCGTATCAGGGTGCTTTAAATATAATGAAATGGAATTTTAACTGCACATTGCTGAATGAAAAGCTCTAAAGTCGCAGGCATGGGTTTTTGTGTGCCTGAAAAGATTGTTACTAACCAAGACCTCACTGCTTTTGTAAACACTACCGATGAGTGGATTGTAGAAAGAACCGGTGTTCGCCAACGACATTATTTTGACCCTGAAAAAGGTGAAACCAATTTCGGATTTGCCGTAAAAGCCTCTGAAATTGCCTTGCAACGCGCCAGCCTGACGCCACAAGATATTGACCTAATTGTATATGCCACTCTTAGCCCCGACTATTACTTTCCCGGCTCAGGCGTATTGTTGCAACGCTCAATGGACTTTCGCAACATTGCCGCTATTGACCTTCGCGCGCAATGTTCGGGTTTTATTTATGCACTTTCTGTTGCTGACCAGTTCATCAAAACAGGCATGTATAAGCACGTGCTTGTAGTAGGGTCAGAAATACATTCCAGTGGTTTGGACTACTCTGACTATGGTCGCCATGTAGCTGTTATTTTTGGTGATGGCGCAGGCGCTGTTGTGCTTTCTGCTACCAATGAGCCGAGAAAAGGCATCCTTTCCACTCACTTGCACAGCGAAGGCAAATATGCCGAAGAACTGGCGGTTATTTATCCGAAGTCAAGCGCCAAAAACCGCAATCCACTCGAGGAATTACAACCCGGCGGAGGGTTCTATCCCGTGATGAACGGACAATATGTGTTCAAACATGCCGTAACCCGCATGCCTGAGGCAGTGATGGAAGCGCTTGAAGCCAACGGCTATCAACCTAAAGATATTGACCTTTTGGTGCCTCATCAAGCCAATGTGCGCATTACACAAGCTGTTCAACAGCGACTTGGGCTACCCGATGAGAAAGTGGTCAGCAATATTCACAACTATGGCAATACAACTGCTGCTTCTATTCCTATCGCACTATGCGAAGCATGGGAAGAAGGTCGTATTAAAGACGGCGATTTGGTCTGCCTCTGCTCTTTCGGCAGCGGCTTTACTTGGGCATCAGCGCTGATTCGCTGGTAAAATAGCTGCTCATCAGATGATTGTATATAATGTTACTATCAGCATAGACGACAGCATCCGTCATGAATGGATAGAATGGATGAAACACAAGCACATTCCTGATGTGCTGGCAACAGGTATGTTCATTAGTGCAAAAATGTTCCATCTGCTTACCAATGCTGAGGATGACAACGGACATAATTACGTTGTCCAGTACGTCTGCGAAAGCATAGAACGCTTTAAGGAGTATGAAGCCCAATATGCACCTGCCCTCCGCAAAGATACGGAAGACAAATTCGAGGGTAAGTTTTTTGTTTTTCGCTCGCTAATGGAAGAGGTCTAACACACAGTTTTCAAAAATAAACAAGACCTGACGGGTCAAAATCCGTCAGGTTTGTATCTGCAAAGCCTTATTTGAACTGCATGGAAGTAAAAATTGCTCCTTCGTGGAAAGAACACCTGTCCTCTGAATTTAAAAAGCCCTACTTTGGCCAGCTGGTAGAATTTGTCAAAAATGAATATCGCACCCAAAAAGTTTATCCACCCGGAAAACTGATTTTTCATGCATTTGACAAATGCTCTTTTGATGAGGTAAAAGTTGTTATTTTAGGGCAAGACCCTTACCACGGCGAAGGACAAGCTAATGGGCTGTGCTTTTCAGTAGCAGACCATGTTCCTATTCCTCCCTCGCTGGTGAATATTTTCAAAGAAATCAATGCCGATTTGGGCAAACCCATACCCCAAACGGGCAATTTGGAACGTTGGGCGTTGCAAGGCGTGCTGCTACTCAATGCTACGCTAACCGTTCGTGCCAATGCGCCCGGTTCTCATCAGAAAAAAGGCTGGGAAACTTTCACCGACGCAGTGGTACGCCTTTTAGCAGAACAAAAAGAAGGTTTGGTTTTCATGCTCTGGGGGAAATATGCGCAGGAAAAGGGCAAGTTCATTGACAAAACGCGCCACCTGATACTTACTGCTGCCCATCCTTCTCCTTTTTCAGCCGACAAAGGCTGGTTTGGCTGCCGTCATTTCAGCAAAGCCAACGAATACTTGCGCAGTCGCGGACTATCAGAAATTGACTGGTAGTTTATGTATTAGCGAAATATCTTGTCGCAACTCATAGCTATAACAGTGCAAGGGAAATTTGCTGAACCTTGTAATAACCCTTGCTCACAATTTCAAAAAATAGAGCCGTATATAAGTAAGATATTCCAATCGCTGCTTAAGCGAATTGAGTGAACTGCAATGCACCAGTGGCGTGGGTACATCGCTGCGATAAACAGCAAACCTATCGGCAGCAAGGCGCATAATAAACAGTTCGTTGCGGAAGACAAACCCTCCCGTTTGTCGCAAGGGCGCGGCTAAGTTTTCTATCAATGAAATTTGTAACACTAATTGCTCTTCGGGAACTTTTAGGATGTTTTTTTGACAAGCTAAACCGCATAACATTAATCCTCCTAACTTTCAAGCGTGCCTTCGGCTATCTGTTAATATTTTTTCCATATCATTGTTGATTAAGTTTGCCGCCTATATAAAGGGTGTGGGTCGTATCGGTAAGGCTGTGAATAAAAGCGATAATAGCCTTTTGCTCTTCTTTGCTTAGGTTGAGCGGGTCGGGGGGGGAGCGTCTGGTTATCTAATGCGATGCCAATGCCCGCTCCGCCTCCGCGATTGTAAAAATCCATCACTTGTTCTAAGTCGCTATACACGCCGTTGTGCATGTAAGGAGCGGTCAGGGCGGCGTTACGCACGGTTGTGGTTTTAAACGCATATTTAAACACATCAAACGGGAATAGGTTGTATTTTCCTAAATCGTTGTCTATGACGGCATTAGCTGTGTCGGGGCGGGTTGGCACACCGATAACTTCGCTTTCCGTATGGGTGAAATGCGGCGGTACAGTACTGTTGAAAAACGGCATAAAATGACAAGTTCCGCATTTGGCTTTGCCCATGAACCAGTTGAACCCTTGAATCTCTTCGGCTGTGAGTGTTTGGGCTTAGCCGCGCATGTGTCTGTCAAATCTGGAATTCAAGGCTACAAGCGAACGCAAGTAGGCGGCAAGTGCGTTGAGAACCTCTTTTTCAGTTATAAGTGCATCATTTTTTTTACCAAACACGCTGTTAAAACTTGTGCGATATTGCGAAATATGGTTGATTTTTTGAACTACCGATTCAATAGAGCTGTGCATTTCGTCTTTAGCTGCCAACACATCGCGAATCTGGTCTTCCATATAAGCCACTCTACCCTCTAAAAACTGCATTGCTTGAAAAGTCGCGTTCCAGAGCGTTGGCGCGTTGCGAGAGATAAAGCCTCTGCCGTCAAAGGCTACGCTCTTGGCAAGTCCATCGCTAAAAGCCTTATCGGCTTGATGGCATGAGGCGCAACTGCGCTTGTTGTTGCCGCTCAACATAGGGTCGTAAAACAATGCCTCGCCAAGTGCGACAAGTTCAGGTGTAGCCGGTAGCGATTCAGCAGGCTTGAAATGTTCTTTATTCAAATATTCATAATCAAACAAATGGGTAGCGTTGGCATGAAATACGCGTTTTTCTTGCGCAAAAGTTGGAATATTTAGCGCTAATTGGGCTTCCAACAACTGTCTGCCTAAGGGATTTAAGTGATTTTTGATGAAATGAAAACGGTCAAAAGCCTCAAAATCAGGGTTTTGTCTAATACGGCAATCGCCTTGTCAAGCCCTTGCATCAGATTTTGCATTGGCTGAGATTGATTGGCATAAATTGTTGCAAACTCTTTGATGCCTTCCAGCGCGGCAGCAGCTTCCGATATGGAAAGTTGCGCAACGGGCGAATCAAACCCTGCCATGACCATCGCCGCTATGCGAAACAGTTGCAAACGCAACGCGTCCCATAGGTGCGCATCAGAAAAAGTATTTGCCTCTGCCGTATACTTTAAGTGTTTGATATTGACTACAAGCGCATCAGCCTCGCGCAGAAGGTCTTCTTTATGCGTAGCGTCGTAGTGAGGGAAAATAAACTCTTCTATTACTTGAAAACCTTGCGGCGGCAAAAACTTATTATCATAAACCTCCACTTCGGGAATAGGTGCGCCATTAATGCTTTTGGCAGTGGTAGGGTTATAATACTCCACTATTCCCTCTATTTTTTTGTATATCATTCTGGCTTGGCGAAAACTCTGTTGAATCATCTGGGGGTTGTTAGCATCCAGAATAAACTGCCTCATTGCCTCAGCGCTTGCCATCAGGCGATTGATATAGTGGTTGTAAAGTTGATGTGCCGCATGGGTTGTATCTTCGTTTTTTTTACAATTAGACAATAACAGAACGGTTAAAGCAAATACAAACAAACTTAGGCTGAACAAAAATTTTTTCATATGCTTAATAGCTGATTATGAGACGCTTAATGGGTTGTTGAAGTGAAAAAACCCTCAAAGGAACAACAACCTTTGAGGGTTTGCTCTCAAGCCGAAGGGATTATTTAGGCAGGCCTTTAATAACAATGAGTTGACTGGCTTGGTCTTCATTGGGGCGCAGCGAGCCGCCATCTACCCCGCGATATTGAGGTCCACGCCAAGTATGAGGCTGTATGCAAACCACGTACGTATCAGCACTACCTGTAACCTCTGAAACGTCAATCATCGCGCCGTATTCCCATGTACCAAAACGAGAGCGACCGCCTACATTGTACTTAGCCGCATCAGGAGCATCGCGGCGGTGGTCGCACTCAATCACCGGACGCAATTGTTTGCTGCGAATGTCGTACTGATAGATATAAGCGTCGTGGGTTTCGTCGCCATAGCCGTTAGGGTCTTCCTGTACGTACACGTAATTTTCGCCTACGAAAATATTGTCAGGATTTTGGAATAGACGTGCGGGACCTTGACGGTCATCGCCATCTAAAATCACTTCTAATTTCCCTTTCAGCGGATTGTTAGCATCTAAATTCAACTTATACACACGTCCGTACTTAGTGCGGCTGTAACTGGCGTTGTTGCCTGTGTTATTTTGTCCGGTTACACAGAAATAAATTTCGCGATTGTTAGCCGCTGAACCTTTGCGGTAGTCCAAATCTTCCACACGTCCAAAAGCTATTGCGCCCAGCGCATCGGAGCGCTCGTTTAACTGACGACCTGTGAGTGCAGTTGTCGTCATCACCAATAAGGATAACTGTGCGTCCGGGATAGGCGTTTTTATTGAGCGGCATAGCATTTTCCGCGTTCCAACGACCCAAGCCGGGCAACTCACGGCTGGTGCTTGCCATAGAGGCGGGGTCTGTTGGGTTTAAGCCGTGCGTGCGAGACTCTTCGCCGATTTCGCCACAGGTCAAAAACAATGGACCGAAGCCATGCTCTTGGGGGGTTGCCAAAGTAGCTGAACACAAACGCCAGATACCGCCGGTAGAGTTCAGCACATATTCACCTGAAATAGGCTTAAAGGTCTCATCCAATGTCAATCGGGAAACAGCAAAATTATCTTCATGATTAACCAATAGTGCGTAATTGCCATTAGGCAATTTCATGATACCTGCACCGTCGGCTGAACCGCCAAAAACGTAATTGGGCGATGAGGCTAATTTGTCATCACTGCTAAAAAGCGAATAAATCTGAATATTTTCAAATCCAGGCATTTTTTACCAGCGCCGGCGTAACGGAATGGTCTTTAAGAACCACTTTGCTGATTTCTTCTTGCTTAGATGAACTGCAAGCACTTGCTAATGCTACCATGAACAACATTCTGGCAATTGTCGATGTGTTTTTCATACGTCTTCTTTGTCTTGTGTATGCAATACAAAGGAAGGGCATGCAAATCAACTCAATGTGAAATCATTTTTAAGAAGATGTCAAAAAAAGCCTCATTTTAGTGCAATATTTACAAAAAGTTCATCAATTAGTAGAACTTATGGCTTACTTTGGATTGATACTTGTCAATGGAATCGTTTTTGATGTGTGATAGTGCAAACAGAAAAAGATAATTATCAAGTGGCAATTTATCGTGGGAAATATTACGGTTTTGTTAAGCCAAACAGCTAAACGGGTGAATACAAGTGCATCCTAAAAATGTTTGACGAAAAACTGCTTAAACGGTAATAAAATCTTACCGAAACAACTGTTTGAGGCTCACTTTGAGCACCTCACCCATATTTTTACATTTGAGAAATTCGTCGCGTTTGTAATGGCGAGCGAGTTCTTCTTTCAGTTGGTCAGTATTTTCCTGCGGGGCAATAGTATCTTGCAACATTACCTCCATTACATCTTTGAGTACATAACGTGAGGTGCGCAAGCGGTTAGCCATCAGCGAACGCTCTTCTAATTGGTACTGTCGCACACTTTCAGGGGTCAGCACTTCGTAGCCTATTTCAATAATCGGATTATTTTGCTTGAAGTATTGCGGCAGATAGATGGATTTACGTCCTTCATACGATTGTTGGTCAAAGTCTATGGCACGAAGCCGATAGTGCATCTCCTCAAAGTCAGGTGTTGTATCTACTACAAAATTACTGGAATGCATATCCCCCAACAATCGCACAAAGCAACGTTCATTGAATTTGACAAACTCTTTTGCCAAGCGGATTTTATTAACATCGGCTAAATGCGTGCGAATAAATTGGTCGGCAGGAATACCCAAAATATGCTCTTCAATCAGCGTGTCCTTATACAGCAGATAGCGCACACGGTTAGGCGAAAGAATATCTTCCAGTTCCAAGCCATAAATCCGCGAAGCATCAGCAATTTTTACGTAAAAATAATCAAAGTTATCGTTTACTTTATTGACAATTCGTACACGAAAAGGCTTGGTGTTACCATAGGTACAAAGGTCTATTCGGTCTATGTACAAATGATTGATGACGGAAAGGTTGCCCGCAATTTTCAGATGCGCATAAATTTGCCGTAAGCTGTTAAAGATATACTCTTGGTCGCTCTCCGAATAGTAAACGCTTACCCAAAGTGTATCGTTTCCTTGTCGGTCATAAAGGGTGGTCGCTCCAATGAAGCGGCACAAATCGTGATATTGCAAAGGGATGGCGATTTCCTTGCCATATTTGTGCAAGAAACGACGCAACTTGTCTCCTACTTTGTAAGATATTTTTTTCTGTTTGATAATTGCCATTATCGCAAAGAAAATTGCCGAATCGATGAATAGAAGAGCATTAAACAAATCTTGAATTGTTTGGCAAACTTTATCAGCATTACTACATGTACTTTACCAGCAGATATGCGAACCAACTATGCCCAACTGTCTATCACCCGACAGATATTAGCGAAAATTTCTTCAATTTCACCAATTCCATTGACAGAGGTAAACTTACCCTGAGCAGCGTAAAAATCGGCTACGGGGCGGGTTTTGGTATTATACTCTTGCACACGCTTTTGCACTAACTCTTCGTTTTGATCATCAGGACGACCAGAGGTTTGCCCACGCAGCAACAGGCGTTTTACTAATTCGGCTTGGTTTACTTCTAAGGCAATCATACCGGAAATAGATAAGCCGTTTTCTTGCAACATTTTATCTAGCGCTTCCGCCTGTGCTACCGTGCGTGGGAAACCA
>Ga0308419_1002425_pt1 | contig 12054 bp, 9 predicted proteins | sample HotsprSampleMS50_FD_203674 | JGI IMG/M metagenome (GOLD analysis project Ga0308419, IMG submission 203674) | Hot spring phototrophic mat microbial communities from Mushroom Spring, Yellowstone National Park, Wyoming, United States - 20090730_MS50 ... | reverse complement strand
TGCAAAACCAATATCCTACGAGATCGGAAACGCCATCATTGTTTGGTTGCGGCTATGCCGCGCTGTGGTTTTACTTTTTGCCGCTGAGACCAGCACCGCCATCCCTGTTTGGTTGCATCCCTGCCGCGCTAAGGTTTGTTTTCTCCGTGTCCTCTGTGCCCTCCGTGGTTTACTTTTCTCTGTGTCCTCCGTGTTCTCTGTGGTTTTACTTTTTTCCGCTGCGACCAGCACCGCCATCCCTGTTTGGTTGCGGCTCTGCCGCGCTGTGACCCCCGTGAGTCCTACAATGGGGGAGATGCACGCCAGAGTTCGCAAGGCCGTCTTCCCTGCCGCCGGATTAGGAACCCGATTCTTGCCCGCCACCAAGGCCCAACCCAAGGAGATGCTTCCGCTGGTGGATAAGCCGCTGATCCAGTACGGGGTGGAGGAAGCGGTGCGCTCGGGGGTGAAGAATATCATCATCGTCACCGGGCGCGGCAAGAGCGCCATCGAAGACCACTTCGACGTGAGCTTCGAGCTGGAGCATCTGCTCGAAAGCCGCGGAAAAGAGGATCTGCTCGCGGCGGTGCGCGCGATCTCGGAGATGATCGAGATCGCCTACGTCCGGCAGAAGGAGGCCCTGGGCCTGGGTCATGCGGTGCTGCGGGCGCGCGACCTTGTGGGGGAAGAGCCGTTTGCGGTCGTGCTGTCCGACGACGTCATTGAGGCGGAAGTGCCTTGCCTGCGGCAGCTTTTGCAGATCTATGAGACCTACGGGGCCAGCGTGCTGGCGCTGATGGAGGTGCCCAAAGAGCAGGTTCCAGCCTATGGAATCGTCGAGGCGGCGCCGGTGCGCCACAACGGTTGCCAGGACCGCCTCTTCCGGATCCGCGACTTGGTGGAGAAGCCCGCCGCAAAGGATGCGCCCTCGAACCTGGCGGTGATCGGAAGGTATGTTCTGACGCCGGAAATCTTTGCTTGCATTGAGGCGACCGAGCCGGGCAAAGGGGGCGAGATTCAGCTCACCGACGGCATCCGGCATCTGGTGGCCAGACAGCCGGTGTACGGCTACCGTTTCGAGGGCAAGCGCTACGACGCCGGCGACAAGCTCGGCTTCTTAATGGCGACGGTGGAGTTCGCCCTGCGGCGGCCGGATCTGGGCGGGCGTTTCCGAGAGTACCTGAAGAGTCTTCTGAATTCCGGGAGCCTCTGAGGACTCGAGCGGGGTTGTTATCCTGAAGAGAGGAGGCGGCGCGCATGCGGCCGGACGCGGCGCATGCGGCCGGGGAGGCAGAAGATGCGGAAACTCAGAGGGCTGATTCTCCTTCTTGCGGCGGCGGGCGCCCTGGCGCAGGCGCCGAACCTGGTCCGCGAGGTGCGCGCGGCAATCAACGCCAACGATTTTGCCAGAGCCGAGGCGCAGATCGCGGAATATCAGGCCCGCCGCGGGGTGACCCCGGAGATGCTGGAGGCGCTGAGCTGGCTGGGGCGGGGCGCGCTGGCCGCCAAAAAGTACGATCAGGCGGAAGCCTATGCCTCCCGGACGCGCGAGCTGTGCCTGGAGATGTTGAAAACCCGTCCGCTCGACGCCGACCGGAATCTCCCGATCGCCCTCGGCGCGGCGATCGAGGTGCTGGCCCAGGCCGCGGCCGCGCGGGGCGAGCGCAGCGCGGCGGTCGCTTTCTTGCAAGAGCAGCTCGCCGCTTACCGGGACACGTCCATCCGCACGCGCATCCAGAAAAACATCAACCTGCTGACTCTCGAGGGCCGCGCCGCGCCGCCCTTGGAGGTCAACGAATGGCTCGGCCCGCGGCCGCAGCGCCTGGACACCCTGAAGGGCCGGCCGGTGTTGCTGTTCTTCTGGGCGCACTGGTGCGGAGACTGCAAGACGCAGGCGCCCGCGCTGGCGAAGCTGCTCGAAGAGTACGGGCGCTACGGGTTGACGTTGGTGGGGCCGACGCAGCGCTACGGCTACGTGGCCGGGGGCAAAGAAGCCGGACCGCAAGAGGAGCTGGCTTACATCGACGAGGTTCGCGCCCGTTTCTACGGGCAGCTCGGCGCAATGAGCGTGCCGGTGAGCGAGGAGAACTTCAAGAACTACGGGGCGAGCACGACGCCGACGCTGGTGCTGATCGACCGCGGCGGGATTGTGCGGCTGTATCATCCCGGGCATTTGACGTACGAAGAACTGGCGCCGAAGGTGGCGGCCCTCCTGAGGTGAGTGCGGTCTGCGGAGCGCGCCGTCAGCTCTGGCGCCAAAAGTCCTCCACGTCCCGGATGTCCGTGGTGAAGCGGTAATCGGGCAGGCTGTCGAAGAACACGCGGCCGTAGCGCTGTTTGGTGATGCGGTTGTCGAGCAGCACCAGGACGCCGCGGTCGGAGCGGCTCCGGATCAGACGGCCGAAACCCTGCTTGAGGGCCAAGGCGGCTTCGGGGATCTGATACTCGTAGAACGGATTGCCGCCGCGCTCGCGGATGGCGCGGATGCGGGCCTCCACCACCGGATCGCTGGGGACTGCGAACGGCAGCTTGTCGATGATCACCATGCTGAGCTGGTCGCCGGGCACGTCGACCCCCTGCCAGAAGGAGGAAGTCGCAAACAGCACGCAGTTGGGCGTCGATTTGAACTCCTCAAGCAGCGCGCTGCGGGGCCCCGTGCCCTGGAGCAGGGTGGGGAAGGGCGTCTTCCAGGAGACGCGATCGTAGACCTGGCGCATTTGCGCGTAGCTGGTGAACAGCACGAAGGCGCGGCCGCGGCTGAGCTCCAGCAGGCGCAGGATGAGATCGGCGGCGGCGTTTGGAAAGCGGGCGTCGCGCGGGTCCGGCAGGTCCTGCGGGATGTAGAGCAGCGCTTGTTTGGAATAGTCGAACAGGCCCGCTACGGCGAGGGTGCGCGCCGAGGGAAGTCCCAGGCGGCTTTTGGCGTAGTCGAAGCTGCCCCCCACGGTGAGCGTGGCGGAGGTGAGGATCACCGCGCCGACCTTGGAGAAGAGGTTCTCGGCCAGGATGGAAGAGACGTCGATCGGCGTGGCCTGTAGAAAGCAGCCGCGGCCGCGCCGTTCCAGCCAGTAAACATAGGCCGGGTTGCGCTCCTCGATCAGGAAGCGCAGGGCATCGCGGAGCTCCAGAGTCCGCTGGTGGAGGGGGATCAGCTCTTCGATCGCTTCCCCGGTCAGCTCCAGCCGGGCGGCCAAGGCCACGAGCGCGGACTGTAAGGCGGCGTAAGGGCCGTGGACGTCCACCTCCGGGCAAGCGCGGCGGCCCTCCTGAGGATCGAACTGGTCGAAGAAGACCCCCGTGGCGCTCTCCAGCGACTCCAGCAGCGCGTCCAGGTCCGGCGATCCGAAGCCCTTGCGCCGGGCCAGCGCGGCGATGTCGCGGCGCAGGTCTTGTAGCTGGTAATTGCTGACCGAAACTCCGAAGTACTGGCCGGCGACATCTTCGATCTCGTGAGCTTCATCGAACACCACCGCGGCGTAGGGCGGAAGGATCCCGCCGTATTCCTCCCCCCGGCTGGCCAAATCGGCGAAGAAGAGGTGGTGGTTGACGATGATGATGTCGCTTTCGGCGGCCTGGCGGCGCATGGCGGTGATGAAGCAGCGTTCGAACTGCGGGCACTTCTGGCCGGGGCAGAGCTCGCGGCGGGCGTCGATCTTCGGCCACAAGGTGCTGTCTTCGGGGAGCTGGCGGATTTCGGCCCGGTCGCCCGTAGCGGTGGTTTTCTCCCACTCGCGGATGATTTGGAAGTCGGCGACCTCCTCCAGCCCCGACAGGATGGGCTCGGTTTCGGCGTCGTAGATCTTCTGGCGGCAGGCGTAGTTGTTCCGGCCCTTCATGTAGCAGACCCGCAGCGGCTGGGCGAAGTGCTGCTGGAGGAACGGGATGTCCTTGAAGAAGAGCTGCTCCTGAAGGTTCTTGGTGCCGGTCGAGATCACGATGCGGCGGCCCGACAGGATGGCGGGGACCAGGTAGGCCAGGGTCTTGCCCGTGCCCGTGCCGGCTTCGACCATCAGCGGAACATCGTCTTTGAGCGCCGCTTCGACCTCGAGGGCCATCTCCAGCTGGCCCGGGCGGAATTCGTAGTTGGGATGCCAGCGGGAGAGCGTGCCATGCGGGGAGAAGAAATGGCGGACGGTGGCGGGCCGGGCGGATTTGGGCATGCGGAGGTTTACGATTCGAGTTTACTGGATCGGCTCGAGCGCCAGCGCGGGCCTCCGCTAATCCGGTTCCATGCTTCGCGCCTCATCCGCGAAGGCGTGCCGGAATCCGTTGCGCGCGATCTCCTTGAGCTCGCTTTCGGAGAAGCCGAGCGCGGCGGCCAGCTCAAACTCTTGCGACAGCGTGGTGCGGAACAGCGCCGGGTCGTCCGTGTTCAAGGTGATGGGGACGCCGGCCTCAAACAGCCGCCGCACCGGGTGTTGCTCGAGCGAAGGCACGGCGCCGGTGGCCAGGTTGCTGCTGAGGCAGATCTCGAGCGGAATTTGCCGGTCCGCCAGATGGCGCACCAGCGCCGGGTCTTCGATGGCGCGGATGCCGTGGCCGATCCGCTCGGCGCCGATCTCGAGCGCCGCCCAGATCGAATCCGGCCCCCCGGTTTCGCCCGCGTGCGCCGTCAGGCGCAGTCCGCGCGAGCGGGCCATGCGGTAGACCTCGGCGAAATCGCGCGCCGGTCCGCGCGCCTCATCGCCGCCGATGCCAAACGCCACCACCCCTTCGCCGGCGTGCGCCGCCGCCAGCTCCGCCACCTGCGCCGCATGCTCCACCCCGAACTGCCGCACGGCGTCCAGGATCCATCGAACCTCAACCGCCGAACCGCGCGCCGCCTCCCGGATCGCCTCAAACACAGCCTCCGGATCCTGCCCGCGCCAGAGAACGATGCCCGCCGAGTGGGTGATTTCGGCGTAGCGCACCTTGTCGCGCTCCAGCCGCTCCAGCAGCCGCCGCGCCGCCAGGGCGTAGTCCTGCGGCCGCCGTAACTGCCGGGTGATGCGCTCAAAGCAGCGCAGGAAAGCAAGGAAGCTGTCGAACTCGTAGTGCGCCTGGATCTCCTCCGGGGACAACTCCGGGGCGAGCTCGCGCAGGGTCTCAGCTTCGATCGACCCTTCCAAGTGCAGATGCAGCTCGGCCTTCGGCCAGTTCTGATAGGGCGGCCCCATCCCTGCCATAATAACTGCGATGACCAGAGCGGAGATGGAGGCCGTCGCCGGCGGCTACCACGGCGATCCATTCCGGGTGCTCGGCCCCCACGAAGTCCGGGCCCGCAACAAACCGCCCGGCTGGATCGTGCGCGCGTTCCTGCCGCAGGCAGCCTCGGCCGAGGTGGTGCTGGAAGAGCAGTCGCGCCCCATGCGCCGCCGCCACCCGGAGGGCATTTTCGAAGCTGCCTTTACCGGCTCTCCGCGCCCCTACCGCCTCCGCATCCAGCGCCATGACGGGACCACGGAGGAGTTCGAAGATCCCTACCGCTTCCCTCCTTTGCTCACCTCCTTCGACCTGCACCTGCACGCCGAAGGAACGCTCTACGAGGCCTACCATTCGCTGGGCGCCCACCTGGTGGAAGTCGATGGCGTCCCCGGCGTGCGTTTCGCCGTCTGGGCGCCGAACGCGGAAGTGGTCTCCGTGGTGGGCGACTTCAACGACTGGGACACCCGCCGCCACCCCATGCGGCTCCGCGAAGGCGGCGTCTGGGAGATTTTTCTCCCCGGAGTGGCCGAAGGGGCGCGCTACAAGTATTTCGTCCGCTCCCGCTTCCGCGGCTATCGCGAGCTGAAGGCCGATCCTTACGGCTTCTTCTTTGAAACCCCGCCCCGCTCGGCCTCCATCGTCACCCGCCTGGACCGCCACCAGTGGGGCGATCAAGCCTGGATGGAAGCCCGGGCCGGCCGGAACTGGCTGCGCGAGCCGGTCTCGATCTACGAAGTGCATTTGGAAAGCTGGCTGCGGGGCCCGAACGGCGAAACGCTCAGCTACCGCGAGCTCGCCTCCAAGCTCATCGAGTACGTGAGGTGGATGGGCTACACCCACGTCGAGTTTCTCCCGGTCACCGAACACCCCTTCTCCGGCTCCTGGGGCTACCAGTCCACGGGGTACTTCGCTCCCACCAGCCGCATGGGGCGCCCCGAGGATTTCATGTACCTGGTGGACCAGTGCCATCAGGCGGGCATCGGGGTCATCGCCGACTGGGTCCCCGCGCACTTTCCCAAAGACGCCCACGGACTGGCCTTCTTCGACGGCACCGCGCTTTACGAGCACGAAGACCCGCGCAAAGGCGAACACAAGGACTGGGGCACGCTCATCTTCAACTACGGCCGCAATGAGGTCCGCAGCTTCCTGATCTCCAGCGCCCTGTTTTGGCTCAAGCAATACCACATCGACGGGCTGCGCGTCGACGCCGTGGCCTCCATGCTCTACCTGGACTATTCGCGCCAGCCCGGCGAATGGATCCCCAACCAATTCGGCGGCAACGAGAACCTGGAAGCCATCGACTTCTTGCGCAAGTTCAATGAGCTGGCGCACCAGGTGCCGGGCGCGATCACCATCGCCGAGGAGTCGACCGCCTTCCCCGGCGTCAGCCGCCCCGTCTATTTGGGCGGGCTGGGCTTCACCATGAAGTGGAACATGGGCTGGATGCACGACATGCTGGAGTACTTCTCCAAGGATCCGGTCTTCCGCAAGTTCCACCACAACAACATCACCTTCAGCCTGCTGTACGCCTTCAGCGAGAACTTCGTCCTGCCCATCTCGCACGACGAGGTCGTTCACGGCAAGCGCTCGCTGCTTTCCAAGATGCCCGGCGATGAGTGGCAGCGCTTCGCCAACGTGCGGGCCTTCTTGGCCTACATGTACGCCCACCCCGGCAAAAAGCTGCTGTTCATGGGCTGCGAGATCGGCCAGTACGAGGAGTGGAATCACAACGCCGGCGTGCGCTGGGAGTTGCTGGAGTTCGGCTATCACCGCCGGCTCCAGTCCTTCGTGCGCGAGCTCAACCGCTTCTACCGCTCCCAGCCCAGCCTGTACGAGCTGGATACGAGCTACGAGGGTTTCGAGTGGGTCGACTTCAGCGACGTCGACCACTCGGTGATCGCCTTCCTGCGCCGCGCCTCCAACCCGCAGGACTTCCTCCTGTTCTGCTGCAACTTCACCCCGGCCCCGCGCTTCGGATACCGCTTTGGCGTCCCCGCCCCGGGTTTCTACGAGGAGGTGTTCAACAGCGACTCGCAATGGTTCGGCGGCAGCAACCTGGGCAACGCCGGAGGGGTCGCCTCCGAGCCGGTCCCGGCCCACGGCCGGCCTCACAGCATCTCCATCACGCTGCCGCCCCTGGCCGTGGTGGCCTTCCGGCGCCGGCCCTAGAGCCTTGGCCGCATCGGCGCCGGGCGGCCGGCGTGGCGCGCCCTGTTTTACAGTAGGGATTTCAGCCGGTCGTGAGCCGGCGCAGCTCAGACGCCGGAGGGGATCTGGATGGCGGAACCTTACGACGTGGTGGTGATCGGCGGCGGACACAATGGGCTCACCGCCGCCGCGTACCTGGCCCGCGCGGGCCGCAGCGTGCTCGTGCTGGAGCGCCGGGAGCTGGTGGGCGGCTGCTCGGTGACCGAGGAGCTTTGGCCCGGCTGCCGCGTCTCCACCGCGGCCTATCTGACGAGCCTGATGCATCCCAAGGTGGTGCGGGACCTGGAGCTGGAGCGCTTCGGCTGCCAGGTGGATCCCAAGGATCCGGCCTTCTTTTCCCCGTTCCCGGACGGGCGCTGCCTGTTTCTGTGGCGGGACCGGCGGAAAAACCTGGAGGAGATCGCCAGGTTCTCCCGCCGGGACGCCGAAGCCTACCCCCGCTACGAAGAGCATCTGGAACAACTGGCCCGCGTCGTGGAGGAGCTGCTGCTGGTGACCCCGCCCCATTTGCCTCCGCTCAGCCTCGGCGACTGGGCCGATTCTCTGCGGATGGCCGCGCGCATGCGCAAGCTGGCTGCGCGGCATGTGCCGGCGCTGATCAAGATCTTCACTCAAAGCGCGGCGCAGTTTCTGGATGAGTGGTTCGAAAGCGGCGCCCTGAAATCGGCGCTGGTGACCGACGGGGTCATCGGCGCCAACGGCGGCCCATATTCGCCCGGCACCGCCTACATCCTGATGCACCACTGCATGGGCGGCGTGGGCGGCGTGCGCGGGCTGTGGGGCTTCGTGCGGGGCGGCATGGGAGCTCTGGCGGAGTCGATCGCCGCCTCGGCCCGCTCGCACGGCGCCAAGATCCGCACCGGCGCGGCGGTCGAGAAGATCCTGGTCCGCAACGGCCAGGCCCGCGGAGTGGTCTTGCAAGGTGGAGAAGAGATCGAGGCCCGGACCGTGGTCTCGAATCTGGATCCGCACGCCACCTTCCTGCGCCTGCTCGAGGAGCGCGATCTGCCCGGCGAGTTTGTCGCCGCCATCCGGCGGTACCGGTCCCAGGGCACTTCGCTCAAGATCAACCTGGCGCTGGACGGCTTGCCCGAATTCAAAGCCCTGCCCGGCGCGCCCGGACCCCAGCACCGTGCCACCATGCACATCTGCCCGTCGGTCGAGTACGTCGAGCGGGCTTGGGACGACGCCAAGTACGGCCGGCCCTCGCAAAACCCCCTGCTGGAACTGACCGCGCCCACGCTCTACGACCCCTCGCTGGCGCCGCCCGGCAAGCACATCCTGGGCATCTTCCTCCAGTACGCGCCCTACGCGCTCCGCGGCGCGGACTGGGACGCTTTGCGGGACGAGTACGCCGATCGCGTGCTGGCGCTGGTGGAAGAGTACGCGCCGGGCTTCCGCTCGCGCATCCTGCACCGGCAGGTGTTGACCCCGCTCGATCTGGAACGGCGTTTTGGAATCACCGGCGGCAATATCTTCCACGGGGAGATGAGCCTCGACCAGATGTTTTGGATGCGGCCCGTGGCGGGTTGGGCCGATTACCGCACCCCCATCCGGGGGCTGTACCTGTGCGGGTCGGGGGCGCACCCCGGCGGGGGCGTCACCGGCGCGCCGGGGCACAATGCCGCCCGCGAGATCCTGCGGGGAAGATGACGGCGTCCGGAAAGCGGCGGGCGGCGCGCCCATAGCCGCCGGCCGTTTTCACTGGTCTTCGTAGGGCAGCACCTGGACGAATTCGCCCAGCACCCGGTAGGGCCCGTTCTCCAGCTCGGAGGGGTCCAGATCCCAGGCTTCGAACTCCGGGTTCAGCGGCTCCAGCCGGATCCGCTCGTGGCGCCAGCCTTCTTCGGTGACGCTCTTGACGCTGGTGTAACGCTTGACGGTGAACTCCCCGCCGCCGCTGGAGGCCCCTTGCCGCTGGATCAAAAGCAGCTTGCCCTGACGGGAGCCCTCGACGGGCCGGCGGAAGATGCACAGGCTGCCGTCCGGGATCAGCGGCTCCATCGAGCGGCCCACCACCTGCGCCACAAAATGGCCCTCGGTCCGCCGTAGGTTCTGCGGCGCCGGCACATAGCCTTCCGGCTCCACCTCCATGTCTTCGCCGAAGCGGGTGGCGGCGGCGCGTAGAGTGTAAACCGGCAGGCGTCGCCCCGCGGATTCCTCGCCGCGCTCTCGGGCGCCGGACGCCTCCACATGCTCTTGGTACAGCCGGTCCAAAGCGCGTTCCGGATCCGCGATCACCACCGCGCGCCGGCCGGAAATCCTCAGAACATTGGACAGCGTGTCTTCCAGCTCCTCCAGCAAAGCGGCCCCGCCCCTCTCGCCGGCGCGCCGGGCCAGGTCTTCCTCGATCCGGCTCAAAACCTCCGCCTCCTCCTGGCCGGCGATCCGCTCCCAGTCCTGGCGCAGGCGCAACCGCAGTCCCCCATCCCACGGATCCAGCAGCAGAACGCCCGCCGCCAGGCAGGGCTTCCCCGGCAGAGCCGCCTCCAGAATCGCGTACTCCGCCCTGCGGAAAGGCTGAAGAACTCGGACCGCCACTCTCTTGCTCTTACGCTCTCCTCTGCTCTTAGGCTCGCCTACTCTCCTGCTTTCCTACTCTCCGAATCTCCCGCTCTCGCGCGCCCTCACTCTCCCACTCTCTCACTCTTATAGGCCCGCTGAGCCAAGCATCGCCGATAGCTCCCGGCTCGCACTCCCTCACACTCCCGCTCTCTCACTCCCTCTTACTCTTCTCCCGATTCCTATACCCTCTACGATTATCGGACGAAAACGCGCCTGCCGTTACCGTATTTCAGGATAATAATAGCGCCGCGTCCGCACCACCGCGTTCGGCAGGTTCACCACCACCCGCAGGTCCCGGGGGCGGTTCGTCTCCCCTTCGACCTCAACCCGGTAGCGCAGGATGTACTGGGTGGTGACCTCCCCCGCCAGAGCCGCCACCGACTTGTAGATGCCCTGGGCCAGGGCGCTGGCGTATTGTCCGGTGCCCACCCGGTAGGCGTAGTTGCCTTCATCGGAGGGATTGGAGAGGTAGCCCGAGACGTCCGAATAGAGGTTCTCATCGAGCGGGTAGACGACCCGCCCGCCGGTGTCCTCGCACAGCCGCCGCAGATTCTCGTCGCCTTCGGCGTCGAACCCAAAGGCCTTGGTGCTCATGCCGTAGATGGTGACCAGGTTGCGCTGGGCCAGCTCCAGCACCTCGCGGAGGCTCTTGCGGCTGGCCGTGTCATGGCCGTCGCCAATGATGATGAGCACCCGGCGGGGCTCGATCGGTTCGCCTTGGATCAGGGTCCGCTCGGTCATGGCCAGATAGACGGCGTCGAACAGCGCCGCGCCGCCGCCCGGCTTGAGCTTGCGGATCCGCTCCATGATCTTTTCCGGATCATGGGTGGTGTTCACCAAAAGCTCGGCCTCCGTGGAATACCCAATGAGATACCCGCTAAAGCGCCGGTCGCCGGGCAGCAGGTTGAAGACCAGGTCCTGAGCGGCTTCCTGGAACTTGTCCCAGTGGCGGGTGCTGGCGTTGCTGAGGTCCAGCAGGAACCCGACCACCACCGGCTGGTTGCGCTCCCGGCTGAAAAAGACGATCTTCTGCTCCTTGCCCTCGTCGAAGATGCGGAAGTCGGAGGCTTCCAGGTTGCTGACGAACCGGCCCTTCTCGTCGGTCACGGTCACCGGAACGATGACCTCGGTGACCTGGCCGCGGAAGCGCGGCAACTGCGAGGAGTCGGCAGGGGGCTGCTGTCCCTGAGCCAGCAGGATCGGAACCGCGAGCAGCCCGGCAACCCAGCGAGCCTTCATAAACGTGACCCTACCCGCGATTATAGCCGAGCCGGTCCGGGCCCTGGGGCGAACGCGGCCGCGCGCCCTCTCCGGGCAAAAGCGTCAGTTGCGGACCTTCAAGCGGCCACCTTACGGCCCTCCGCCCCACCCACAACGCCGCCTCCACGGGACCGGTCCGCCGCCTGCACGCCATCCTAGTAAGCTCAGCGCCTCGCCTCCCTTCGGATCAAACCCTGGCCCGGGGAATCTCGCCCCCGCGCGTCTGCACGGTTCGTCCGGTCCGGCCGCGCCCTTCCTGGCCCCTGGCCCATCTCAGGACAAATCAAGGCCACGCCCATGCCTTCTTTGGCGCACCGGCCGGACTACTCTTGGCTGGCAGACACAAGAACATACTTGCCTTTCGCAAACCGCCAGAGCTCCCTCTTATAGACATCTCTTATCCGCCCGTCGGCGCCCTCTTCCGTTCCCGAGATCTCGGCCTCGAGCTCGTAGAATCCTTCCGTTTGCGAATCTAAAAACTGGATCCGCGCGCTCCAGCGGTAATTCCGGAGTTTGTCCAAAGCGGCGCCGTCATTATTTTCGCCCGTATTCCGTTCAAACACCGCTTGCACGCGTCCGTTGTACTCTGAACGACTAACCCCTGAAATCTTCCCCGCGCGCGAAGATTTTCATGCCGCCACGCGAGCGAGTTGCCGGCAAGACCGCAACCGCCGTCCCCGTTTCGTTCCGGCTCTCTCGCGTCGTGTTTTGTTTTCTCCGTGTCCTCTGTGCCCTCTGTACTACTAGCCCGTAGATTTTTTTCCGCGCGCGAAGATTTTTTATGCCGCAACCGGAGTGAGTTGCCGAACCGTAGAGCGGAGTGCGGTCAGAATGGCGATGATGGCTTTGCGCCCGGAG
>Ga0308419_1002421_pt1 | contig 12076 bp, 10 predicted proteins | sample HotsprSampleMS50_FD_203674 | JGI IMG/M metagenome (GOLD analysis project Ga0308419, IMG submission 203674) | Hot spring phototrophic mat microbial communities from Mushroom Spring, Yellowstone National Park, Wyoming, United States - 20090730_MS50 ... | reverse complement strand
GCCTCGCGTCCTGCTGTCATGGCCTGTGCGTCATCGCTCAGGTTTGCCTTGGCGCGCCTCGCGCTTGCCTCTTTTTACCCGCATTCGCCTCTTGACATTTCACCGCATCGCTCTCGTGTGTCTGATTATCGGTGATGCGGCGCGGGGCGCAACAGACGAATTGGGAGCCGCCGCTGCCGTTACCTTCGGCAGGCTCAGGCAACGGCAGCGGCTTCGACAGGCTCCGGTTCGACAAGCTCACCGACCGGGGTCACCCGGCAGATTTTCGATGTTCACCGGCGTCACCGGCTCGGCCAGTTCAAAGCCAAATACGCGCGCGTAGAAATACAACTCAGCATCCAGCGCGCGCTTGATGTTGGCTGCCTGGCGGAAGCCGTGCTGCTCGCCCTCGAAGAGCACGTAGGCCACCGGCACGCCCTTGCGCCGCAGCGCCTCCACCATGCGCTCGGCCTGGTCGGGCGGCACGACTTTGTCCTCCAGGCCTTGAAAGAAGATCACCGGGCAGGCCACGCGATCGGCGGCGTGGATGGGCGAGCGCGCCACATACAGATCGCGCCGTTCGGGGTAAGGGCCGATCAAGGTGTCGAGATAGCGCGACTCGAACTTGTGTGTGCTGGTCGCCAGCGCCTCAAGGTCGCTGACGCCGTAGTAACTGGCGCCGGCGCGAAACACGTCGCGGAACGCCAGCGCCGCCAGCGTAGTGTAGCCGCCGGCGCTGCCGCCCCGGATGATGAGCCGGTTGCCATCGACGCGCCCCTGCCGCGCGAGATGCAGCGCGCCGTTGCAGCAATCGTCCACATCGACAATGCCCCAGTTGCCGTTCAGCCGCAGGCGATAGGCCCGGCCATAGCCGGTGCTGCCGCCGTAGTTCACATCCAGCACGGCGATGCCCCGGCTGGTCCAATACTGAATCGAGAGGTTGAGCGCGCTGGATGTGGCGCCGGTAGGCCCGCCATGACTGATCACCAGCAGGGGCGGCTTTTCGCCAGCCGGCGCGCGGTAATCTCGATTGCGCGGCGCATAGAACAGGCCATGCGCCGTCTGGCCGTTTCCGGTGGGGAACTCAACCGGCTCAGGGAGGGACAGATAGCCTTCATCGACCGTGGCGCTGTGCGAGCAGCGCAGCGTCGTGAAACGGCCATCATGCAGGCTCCACTCGACCACAGCCGGCGCGCGCGTTGGGGACGCGCCGATGAACACCACCCGCCCCGACCCCGCGCGCACCCCGCTGATGCTGGTGTACGGACATTCGATCTGCCGGAGCTCCAGCGTGCGCGTGTTCAGGGCAGCCAGATGCCACAGGCCGTTCCGGGTGTAAACGCACACGATGCGTTCGGCGGTCTCGAAGGCATAGGTGGACATGCCCAGGCTCCATTGCGGCAGGCCGAACTCCGCTTCCAGCGACGCCAGCGGCTCGATCTGCCCATCGCGCAGGCGATACAGATTCCACCATCCGCTGCGGTCGGACACAAAGTGCAACACGCCGTCCGGGGACCACTCCGGCTGAAAGATGGACTCGTCCGATCCGCCGGCCACACAGCGCGCATCGGCCAGCGATCCATCCGGCAACACGCGCGCCACCCACAGCGTTGCGCCATCCCACGGCATGTTGGGGTGATTCCAGGCCAGCCAGGCCAGGTGGTTGCCATCGGGGCTGAGCCGGGGCGAAGCATAGAAGTCGTGGCCGGAGACCAGCACGGCGCCGGCATTGTTTTCAGCGTCTCCATCCAGCGACAGGCTGACCAGCGTGTTGGCCGGCTCATGCCCGGCAGCCGTGTGGTCTTCGCGCACGCAGATCAGACGATTGCGGCGTGAATCAACGACGACACTGGCATAGCGCAGCCCGCAGGCCGGCTCGACCTCAGGCGTCAGCGGTTGCGGCGCCTCGCCCAGCCGCTGGCGATACAGGCGCTGATCGGCAAAGTTGGAAAAGTAGACCGCGCCACGCTCTACCGTCACGGCGCCCCCGCCGTATTCATGGACGCGCGTGCGGGCATTCAACGGCGGTGGATTGATATCCATGACTGCGCCATCCGACCCGCGCCGCACAACGACATAGCGGCCCTGTTCGGTCGGACGCATCTCGGTCCAGTATGTGTCGTCGCTGTCGATCAGCGGCTCCATCAGGCCAACGGCGCCGGTGGCGATCAGATCGGAGGTGATGGGCGATTTCCAGGAGCCAAAAGGAGAGAGGGGCATTTTCGATTTTCGATTTTGGATTTTGGATTTGGGATTGGCGCGCCGGGAATCGATCAATGAAAGACGCTGAAGTAGTGGCGGAAGAAGCGTTGGGGATCGACCTCGACAGCCACAGCGTGCCGGCCTTTGGGCGCGCCCGGCTGCCAGAGCGTGCGCCCGCGCTGATCGGGATTGTCCAGTTCCACCGTGACCGCGCCGCGCTGAAATTTACAGATGCGCGGATCGAAAATCGTCGCAGCCGCCAGCGGGTCGTGGAAGGTGATCTTGTCCGCGCTCTTGAACCATACCTCTGCGAAGTCGAGCACCGGACGGAGCAGTTTGTGGGCGAAGCGCGCGCGCACGTCATCCGCCGGCATCGTCACCTGCAAGGTGACATCCAGGCCGATGGAGCGATGGACCTTGACCGGGGCGCGATAGACAATGGCCGTGGCGTGCGGGTCCAGCATGGCGTTCCACTCCAGCAGCCCGCGATCCGGCCCCTCGGTGAACACGCCCCCCATCAACACGATCTGCTTCAGCAAACGCGGGATTTCGGGGTCGAGCGCGAACAGCAAGCCGATGTTGGTCAGCGGACCAATGGCAAGCAGGGTGATCTCGCCGGGGTGTTTGCGAATCGCGCGGCGCAGAAAGTCCACCGCCTCGTTCATCGGGAAATGCGAATCGTGCTTCCAGCGCGCCAGCGCCACAGCCTGTTGCGCTTTTGGCTGCTTTTGCGCGATCAACAACGGGTTTTCGGCGCCGGGGTAGATCGGTGTGCGCTTGCCGGCCAGCCTGCACAGCGCGCTGGCCATCTGCGCGCGTTTGACCGCTTCGCCGGTGACGGTGGTGATGCCGAGCAGATCGCAGTCCGGCTGGGCCAGTAGATAGGCCAGGCAAACGGCATCGTCGATGTCGGAACCAATATCGGTGTCGAGGATCACTTTTGTGGACATCGGGAACTCCTGTGCCGGCCATTATCGGCCATCTGAAGCGCTCCCGTTGGACGCGCGATTCGCCGGCGCTCAGCCCAGCGAAAGCCAGACCACCGCCACCGCCAGGGTGAGCAGGGTAATCACGACCCCGCAGCGCAGATACTCGCCAAACGTCAGCCGGATGCCAAACTTCGAGGCCTGCTCGGCCACGATCAGATTGGCCACCGAGCCGATCAAGGTGAAGTTGCCGGCCAGCGTCGACGCAGCCGCCAGCGTCAGCCAGGCCTGAGTGGGGTCGGGGAAGCGGGGGATGAGCGGGCGGAACAGCAGGACGGCCGGCACGTTGGAAATCGCGTTGCTCAACACAGCGGTGAACACGGTGAGGGCCAGAACGCCGCTCTGGGCCAGGCCGGCCACTGCGTCAAACAGCTTCTGCGACACGCCGGTGATTTCGAGCGCGCCGGTGACGACAAACAGGCCGCAGAACAACAACAACAAAGGCCAGTCCACCAGCACCAGAATGCGCTCTGATTTGACGCGGCGCGACACCATCAGCGCGCACGCAGCCAGGAACGCCGCGAGGGCGACCGGCACGCCGGCGGCAAACGCGACCAGCAGGCCGGCGATCACGATCAGGCTTTTGCGCAGCACGGGCGCGTACACCGCGCCGGCGGCAGATGCCAGTGTCATCTCTTCGCGCAGCGCCTCGCCGGGCCGATGCGTGACCACAGGCGCGCGCATCTCCGCCGCGCGCATTGATGACGCCGTTCCTTCGGCCAGCGCGCCTTTGCGGCGAAACTCGGCCGGGTACATCAGCCACACCACGCCGATGACGATGCACAACCCAAACAGCGCCACCGGCCCCAACCGCGCCAGAAAACCCAGATAGGAAATGCCGGAGGACATGCCGATCAGGATGTTTTGTGGATTGCCGGTGATGGTGGCCGTAGACCCGACATTGGCCGCCGTGGCCAGGGCGATCAAATAAGGGATCGGATCGCGTTTCAGGCGAATGACCACCCCGCACACCAGCGGCGTGAGCATGACGCACACCGGATCGTTGAGAAAGAGCGCCGACAACACGCCCGATGCGATGACGACCAGCGCCAGCAAAACGGTGGGCGCGCCGGCGCGCTCGATGATGAGGTTGCCGGCCCAGGTGAAGAAGCCGGCCAGCTCCAGCACGGCGTTGATCACCATCATGCTGAACAACAGCAGCAGCGTGCTCAGGTCGAGGGTGCGCTCGGCTTCGGGCAGGGTGACCACGCCAAGAGCCAGCAAAAGCGCCGCGCCCACCAGCGAGAGCGTGGCGCGATTGAGGCCGAGTCTGGGGACGCTGCCGGCTGCCAGCGCAACGAACGTCGCCAGCGCAACCACGCTGGCGACGATTTGCGGAAACGTGAACACGCTGCTGTCCTGCGTGAAGACTATCGCTCCATGATCCGCGCCAGGCGCAACACGTCAGGCTTGATTTTGTTGGTCGGCTTGATGACTTCCTCGATCGGCGTTTCGGCGATCTTGCCGTCGATCCAGCCGATCATCACGCCGGAGCGGCCCGCGTGGAGCGCCTCGGCAGCGGCAGCGCCCAGCCGCGTTGCGAGGATGCGGTCATAGGCAGTCGGACTTCCACCGCGCTGCACATGTCCCAGAACGGTCGCGCGCACCTCAAATCCCTGCTGCTCCTTCTGGGCGTTAAGGTAGGCGGACAAAGCGGCGGTGCCGGGCTTCCAACCCTCGGCGACGATGATGATGCAATGGTTCTTGCCGCGCACGTAGACATCCTTCAGCACGGTGCTGACGGCTTCCAACGACACGTCGTTGTGCTCCGGAATCAGCGCCAGTTCGGCGCCGCCGGCCAGCGCGCCCATCAACGCCAGATAGCCGCAGTTGCGGCCCATGGTTTCGATGATGAAGGCGCGATTGTGCGACGAGGCGGTGTCCTTGATCTTGTCGATGGCGTCGAGGATGGTGTTGAGCGCCGTGTCCACGCCGATGGTGATGTCGGTGCCGCCCAGGTCGTTGTCGATCGTGCCCGGCAGGCCGATGACCTTGACGCCCTGCTCATGCAGCTTTTGCGCGCCGGTCAGGCTGCCATTGCCGCCAATAACCACGAGACCCTCGATGTCAAAGCGGTGCAGGTTGCGCAGGGCTGTCAGCTGGCCCTGCGGCGTGGTGAACTCGGCGCTGCGCGACGTGCTGAGAAACGTGCCGCCGCGCCCCAGAATGCCGCCCACCGAGCGCAGGGTCAGTTCTTCGATCTCGCCGGCAATCAGCCCGGCATAGCCGCGCCGAATGCCCATCACACTCATGCCGAGGTGGATGCCCATGCGCACGACCGCCCGAATGCACGGGTTCAGGCCGGGGCCGTCGCCGCCGCTGGTGAGAACGCCGATTCGTTTCATGGGGAGTAGCCAGTAGTCAGTAGTCAGTCGTCAGAAAGCAGGCGCGTCCGATACCCAATACGCAATACGAAATACGCAGTACCCAGTACGCAATCGACCCGCCTGTCCCGTGTCAGGTTCTAGTACAGGAACATCGGCTTGCCTTCGACATGGCGCACGCGCGGCAGATAGTTCTCGCTGTCGTACAACTCGTCCACGTCAACGCGCTTGACGCCCTGCATGATGGTTGAGATCGGAATGCTGGTGTAGGTGCCGTTGCGCAACGCGACCATGCGGTTCGACGCGCCGCGCTTGATGAGCGTGACGGCCAGATTGGCGTAGTTCACTGCCACCATCAGGTCGAGGCTGTCCGGCGCGCCGGAGCGCATCAGGTAGCTAAGCTGCTGGTTAAGAATGTCCTCGCCAGTGATCTTCTTGATGGCCTCGCCGGTGATCTGGCCGATGCCGCCGAGTTTCATGTGGCCGTAAGCGTCCGCCTGGCCATACTCGATCACCTTGCCGCCGATCATCTGCGCGCCTTCCGAAATGGTGACAATGGCGTAGTTGCTGGGGTTGCGCTTCTTGTCTTCCACGAGGAAGCGAGCCAGTTTTTCAGGGTCGAAATGCACCTCGGAGATGATGGCGCGATCGACGCCGGCGAGGTACGAAGTCAACAGCGAGGTCTCGCCGCTGTTGCGGCCAAACAGCTCGATGACGGCGATGCGCTCATGGCTGCCGATGCTGGTGCGCAACTGGTGGATGAACTCGACGCTGCGCGTGACAGCGGTGGAGAAGCCGATGCAGTAGTCCGTGCCGTACACGTCGTTATCCATCGTCTTCGGAATGGCGACGACGTGGAACCCTTCGCGGTGCAATCGCTCGGCATAGCTCAGCGTGTCATCGCCGCCGATGGGAGTCAGGGTGTCGATGCCGAGCTTGTCGAGGACGCGCAGCACGTGCGGTGTGAAGTCGAAGCGCCCTTTGTCATCCTCTTTGGCGCCGGCTTCGCGCAGGAAGTCGGGCACTTCGTGACTGCGCACCTTGCCGGGGTTGGTGCGGCTGGTGTGCAGGAACGTGCCGCCGGTGCGGTCGACGGTGCGCACGCGCTGCTTGTCGAGCGGCACGATGTACTGCGCCACGCTGGCCGGGTCATCCGGGTTGCAGTACAGCAACCCGCCCCAGCCTTTGCGGATGCCAAGCACTTCATAGCCTTCATCGACGGCGCGATTCACCAGCGCCTTGATGCAGGGATTGAGACCGGGCACATCGCCGCCGCCGGTCAATACACCGATTCTCTTCATCTGATTCTCCTGTTGGTCTTGTTGTGATTTCGTGTTGCGCGACAGGGTCGAAGATTGAAAAGGGATGGAGGCGCAACACAGACCGCAACTCGGCAGCAGCGCGTCCTTACCTTGTTCTTCCTCGATCTCTGTCAGCGTTCGATTGCGCTCGATGATTGCGGCGTCAGGCCGGCAACCAGCGCCATTTTAGTGTAAATGCCGGAACCGGGGCCGGCTTCGTCAGGTCGCTCCGGTCGTTCTGACCCCTGCGGTCGCCGTCTTGTAATCCACAAACCGGTAGCCGACGCCGCGCTCGGTCAAAATGTACTTTGGGTGCGCAGGGTCCGGCTCGATCTTCTGGCGCAGATAGGTGATGTACAGTCGCAGATACTGCGTCTCGTCGCGGTATTCCCAACCCCACACTTTGGACAAGAGCGTCTCGTGCGGCACAACCCAGCCGGCGTTTTGCATCAGGTGGTACAGCAGCCGCCACTCGGTCGGGCGCAGCTTCACCGGCTTGCCTTCGACAATGACCTCGCGCCGGTTGAAGTCCACAGACAACCGATCGTCAATCACGATGGGCGCTTTCTCCACCTGGGCGGGCAATTCGGCCCGCCGGATGACGGCTTTGACCCGGCTGATCAACTCGCGCGGGCTGAACGGCTTGGTGATGTAATCGTCGGCGCCGAGATCCAGCCCCTTCACCTTGTCCGACTCTTCGCTCCTGGCTGTGAGCATGATGACCGGCACGGTGCTCTCTTCGCGAATGGCTTGCAGCGTTTCGTAGCCGTCCATCTCCGGCATCATGATGTCGAGCAGCACGGCGTCGGGCAACATCTCGCGCGTCTTGCGCACCGCGTCCAACCCGTCTGTCGCCGAAATCACCCGGTAGCCCTCCAGCTCCAGATTCATGCGGATGAAGTTGATCATGCGCGGCTCGTCGTCCACCACGAGCACCAGTTTCGAGTCTTCGCTTGGCATGGATGTTGGCCTTGTGCAAACGCCGGCTGTCACTTGACAGGGCATTATAACCAGCGGACGCTCCCGAACGCCGGAACCGCTATACTCAACCCGCGCCATGAGCCGCACACATCCGATTGCAATCGTGAAAGGCGCCGGCGATCTCGGCACCGGCGCGGCCTATCGCCTGCACAAGGCCGGCTTCCGCGTGCTGTGCCTCGACCTGCCCAAACCGCTGGTCATCCGCCGCATGGTGGCTTTCGCCTCCGCGTTGTACGATGGCCGGATCACGGTGGACGGCGCGCAGGCCGAGCGGGCGTTGTTCGCCGATGAGGTGATGTACATCTGGCAGCGCGGCTGCGTGGCGGTGATGGCCGACCCATCGCTGCGCACGCTGGACATTTTCCAGCCCGACGTGCTGGTGGACGCCATCATGGCCAAACGCAACACCGGCGCCACCATCCATGACGCCCCGGTTGTCATCGCGTGCGGGCCGGGCTTCACAGCTGGCGAGGACTGCCACGCCGTCATCGAGACGCAGCGCGGGCACGACCTGGGGCGCGTGTTGTGGCATGGCAGCGCCGCGCCGAACACAGGCGTGCCGGGCAAGGTTGGCGGCGAGGATGAGCGGCGGGTGGTGCGCGCGCCATGCGACGGCGCGTTCTATGGCCGGCGCGCCATCGGCGACACCGTCAAGGCCGGAGACATCATCGCAACCATCGGCAAGACGCCGGTGCCGGCCACGCTGGACGGCGTGTTGCGCGGTTTGCTGCACGACGCTGTGCCGGCGACCGCCGGCCTGAAAATCGCCGACATCGATCCGCGCGGCGAAGTCCGCTACTGCTTCAGCATCTCCGACAAGGCGCTGGCTGTCGGCGGCGGCGTGCTGGAGGCCGTGTTCACCTTGCGCGACAAGTGGCGCGGCTAATTGCCGGCGCGCCTGCGGCTGCGCGGTTTGCGCGGCGCCGAGAGCCGGGGCATCTCGCGCTGGCCGGCGCCGAAGACCGTCAACCCGGCGCCCGGCGACTTGCGCGGCGTTTTCGCCCGCGCGGGTCGTTTGGGAGCGGGCAATGCCTTCGGGCGCACGCCAACCACCCGGCCTGTGGCTTCCTGCATATCTTTCAGCGCCGCCATCCGAATGGCCTCATTCACATCGTCCCGGTTGGCGGCCTCGCGCATGTGCAACGCCATAGCGTCCATCGACGCCGACTCAGCCGCCGCGCGCGCGTCGTGAATCTTCTTGGATGGATCCAGGATGAAAATGAAGGCGATCCCCACGCCGATGAGCACCGGCGTGGCCGGCACAATGAAGGTGGCGTACAGATGCAGCCAATCCGGCATCGCCTCTGCGCGATTGGTCATCGCGTCCAGAATCGTGTTTAGCACAACGATGGTGAAGTTGGCTGCATAGAGCAGATATCCCACCAACCGCTGCGGCCCGGGCGCAAGCCAAAAGTGAATTGCCAACGGCAGGAAAATTGCCGCGCCTTCCAGACAGAGCAGCGCAGTGATGGCGAATAGCTGTTGATCCGGCGCGACCGTCCGACTGATCAGGTTGAAGTTGTGCACGCCGGTGTACAGCAGGACGGCCCCATAGAGCACCACGGCCATGAACATCGCCGCCGCTTTCACCGCATCGCGCCGCTGCGAGCGCATCAAATCACCCAGCGTAACCGGCGTCGCCGGCAGGTTGTTTCGTGACTGCATGGATTACCTCCAGATTCGTGTTGGGCAGACGGCACCAGATATAGAACATTTGTTCTGACTCGTCAAGGGGCTTTTGCGAAAAACGACCGACAGTTTCCGATGCCGCCGCGCAAGGGGCGCAATTCGCCTGTGGCACAATGCGCAGAGTGTCCGATTGGGGAACGCCGGCTGATCACCGCTCGTACCCGCCGCCAGCCACGTCGTGGCTGATGCGGCAGGTCTGGCACGATCTGTTGTTTGCTCACTGGCCGATACCGCCAGACACCCTGCGCGCCCTCATTCCGCCTGGGCTATCGCTCGACACGTTCGACAGGCAGGCATGGCTGGGCATCGTGCCGTTTCGGATGAGCGGCATTCGCCCGCGTTTCCTGCCGGCGCTGCCCTGGTTGTCCGCTTTTCCAGAGTTGAACGCGCGCACCTACGTAATCGCCGGAGACCGACCGGGCGTATGGTTCTTCAGTCTGGACGCCGGGAATCCCGTTGCAGTGGCCGTTGCGCGCCGCGCCTTTCATTTGCCCTATTTCAACGCCCGAATGGGCCTTGCGCGCGAGCCGCTCCTCTTCAACGTGAGCAGCCCTCTGGACTGGATCGCATACACCAGCACGCGCACCCATCGCCATGCGCCACCGGCATCCTTCACGGCTCGCTATCGCCCGATTGATGACATGCGACCGGCGCAACCAGGGACACTGGAGCACTGGCTGACCGAGCGCTATTGCCTGTACGCCACCGATCGCGCCGGCCGGCTTTACCGGGGTGAGATTCACCACGCGCCCTGGCCGTTGCAGCCGGCAGAAGCCGAGATCACCACCAACACAATCGCCGCTGCCGCCGGCATCTCGCTGCCCGACACCCAACCCCTGCTCCACTTTGCCCGCCGGCTGGATGTTCTCATCTGGGCGCTTCGGCAGTTGAGGGTTGAGGGTTGAGGGTTGAGGGTTGCATGCCGAGTGACATGTTCCGTATTGCCTATTGCCTATTGCGTGTTGCGTATCGGGCGCGCCCATCTTTTGACTCCTGTCTCCTGACTTCTGACTCCTGACTCCTGACCCCTGCCCATGCTGCCCCTCGGCCTGTACCTGCACATCCCCTTCTGCCGGTCGCGCTGCTCCTATTGCGACTTCAACACCTACGTCGGCATGGAGGATCTGTACACATCGTATGCGCAGGCGCTGTGCCGCGAGATCAGGGCTGCCGGCCAATCTCCCCACATCCTGCGCTCCCCCGCTCCCCTGTTCCCCAGCTCCTCTGCTCCTCCGCTCCCCCGCTCCCCTGCCGGTGAGCCTGTCGAATCGCCGCCCACCCGCCCCGGCGCAGCCACAATCTTCTTTGGCGGCGGCACGCCGTCGATCCTGCACCCCCGGCAGTTGGGCGACGCCATCCGCGCCTGCCGCGAGACGTTCGAGCTGCCCGACGACGCCGAGATCACCGTCGAATGCAACCCCGGCACAGTTGACCTGAGCTACCTGCGCGCGCTGCGCTCCGAGGGCGTCAACCGGCTCAGCTTCGGCGCGCAGAGCGCAGACCCTGGCGAACTGAAACTGCTGGGCCGCGAACACGGTTTCGCCGATGTCGTGGCTGCGGTCGAGGCGTCTCGCGCAGCCGGCTTCGACAACGTCAGCTTCGACCTGATCTTCGGCCTGCCGCGCCAGTCGCTCGACACATGGCGGCGCACCTTGAACGCGGCGCTGCCGTTGCAGCCCGATCACATCTCGCTGTATGCGCTGACGGTGGAGCGCGGCACACCGCTGCACGACTGGGTGCGGCACGGCGACGTGCCCTACCCGGACCCCGACGCGGCGGCCGATATGTACGATCTGGCGGAGGACGTGTTGGGCGAAGCCGGCTACGTTCACTACGAGATTTCCAACTGGTGCAAGCCGGGCCGCGCGTGCGCGCACAATCTCATCTACTGGCGCAACGAGCCTTACTTTGGCTTCGGCCCCGGCGCGCACTCATCGTCGATCCGCCGGCGCTGGTGGAATGTGCGGCGACCGGCCGAGTACGTCACGCGCATTGAGCGGGGCGAGCCGGTGGAGATGGGCGCCGAGGACATCGACGAACGCACCTCGCGCGGCGAGACGATGGTGATGGGGCTGCGCCTGCTGCAAGAGGGCGTGACCTATGCGCGCTTCGCGCAACGGCACGGCGTCGAAATGCGCGAGGTCTTCGGCGAGCCATTGCGGGCCGGCCAGGAGAAAGGTCTGCTTGAACTGCTGCCAGATCGCGCGCGCCTCACCGCCAAAGGACGCTTCCTCAGCAACCAGGTGATGGCGGCGTTTGTGTGAGCGCGGCCGCGTCAGCCGGCAAACGGCTTTGCCCCCGGCGGGCCGGGCGGCAACTCGTCTGCCATGAACTTGCGCGGGTAGCGAATGACGTTTGGCTCTGGCCGCTCCAGATACTTGTACGCCGCCTGCGCGCCCAATTCCAGCATCGTCTCGATCTCGGCAAAGTCGCCCAGCGCCACGTCCTGGTAGTCATAGATGGGAATGTGATGCAGTTTGATGCCGGGGCGGAAAGCAACCGACTCCAGTTCCCACAGCGCCTCGCGGTACAGGGCCGGGTACACCGCGTGGCGAATGATGGACAGGCTGTTGCCCGGCTTGCGCGGCACATCGGTGCTGTAGGCCAGATCAAT
>Ga0308419_1002418_pt1 | contig 12086 bp, 9 predicted proteins | sample HotsprSampleMS50_FD_203674 | JGI IMG/M metagenome (GOLD analysis project Ga0308419, IMG submission 203674) | Hot spring phototrophic mat microbial communities from Mushroom Spring, Yellowstone National Park, Wyoming, United States - 20090730_MS50 ... | reverse complement strand
GCCTGCCTCCCCAGGACGCCCCGATCCCGATACAATCCGTATCCGGCCAGCCGGACCGACTCCCCCAGCCGTGTCGTCATCGGATAGGAAATCTCCGCCAGAGAAGGCTCCGGCTGAGTATGTGTGACCTGCACTTCCCCGAAGGGGACCGGTTCTCCATCGGGCGCGCGCAGTTCAAAATGATACCATCCGGCGGGCAAGCAGGCCGTCACCGGGAACTCCAGCAACTGATAGGTGACCCGGTCAGGCGGACAAAGGGTCAGCAGGGTCGCCCACATCTCTCCCGATGGCCCCACCAGCACCACTCCTGGCAGAGACGACCGCGTCATCCAGTACCAGTAGCACTTCTCCCCGGTCAGTCCTGTCGGGACCAGCGGCGGCCCGACCCGCAGATAGAGCCCCAACCGCAACGGGTCACCCGGTCGGACCTCCCGGACCGGCAGATCGTACCCCAGCACCTCCAGTCCGGCAACGGGCGCAGCGGAGAGGGAATACTGGGGTCCGGCCCCTTCGGCGGTCACCTCCTCCCCGGTGGGCCCGAAGAGATGCAGGCGGTTATAGCCGAACTCCAGCATGAGCAGGCGGGCATATCGTTCGGCCAGCCAGGCCTCTGCAACCCCTTCGGGGTCCTGCAGGTGACGCTCCACCTCCGCCAGCCAGAGGCGAGAATGCTCCCCGGCGACCGGCGCCAGTTCGGCATCCGCCCCCGTCACATCCAGTATCAGGGACCTCTGGGGCACCTGATAGACCGGCGGGCGGTCGGCGGGGGCCGGCGCCCGGTCATAGTAGTAGAGAAAGAGCGGGTAGCGGTCACCGGAGACCAGCACGACGGCATCCTCTGGCCGCGCCTGGGCCCAGATCGCCCGTACCATGCTCTGCAGGTCGTCCCGCAGACGGCGGTCGGCGTAGTGGCCGGGGAGGGCCCAGAGCATCAGGGCCAGTACCAGCGCGGCCCTCACCCCCACCCCCAACCCCCTCCCCTCAACGTTGGCTTTTTTGTCCGTAGCCCCTCGGCATAGGCTCTTGGCCGCCTCCGTGGCCCCAAAAAGAAGATTGTTTTTCATTGCGGCGGCGAAGCCGCCGCAATGAAAAACATTTTCTTTTTGTTCTTCCGGCCTCGTTGGAGGCGGGTTTTGAAGATTTTCCCGCCCTCGCTCCGAAAAAGGCAAAACTTCATGGGAGGGGGCAACGGGGAGGGGGTGAGGGCACACCGCCCACGCCAGCCACGCGTAGAAGAGCGGCGCGAAGGAGAGAAAGTAGCGCGCCTCCACCCGCGGGGTGTAAAAGAGCATCCGCGGCTGAGTGACCAGCCAGACCATCAGCGGCGGGATGAGCGTCCCCAGCAAGAGCAGCCATAACCCCTCAGCCGTCCGGCGCGCGGTTCCCGCCCGCCGCGCCTCAACGACCAGAGTGACCGTCCCCCAGAGAAGGATCAACCCCACCAATAGGACCGCTCCCAGGTAGCGCTCCACGTTGGTAGAGAGGCCCAGGGTCAAAAGGACACCGTCCAGCAGGAAAGCGAATCCCGGCGATACCGGCTCCTGCACCACCGACCATGAGCGCATGCGGGGGAGGGCCAGGGCCAGCCAGGGGGTCCAGAGGGCCAGCGCCGCGCCCTGGGCCAACAGCCACCGCCGCCACAGCGCCCACCGGTCCGCCCGCCGCAGGCTCACGACGAAGACGTAGAGGTTCTGCACAACCAGCAGCAGGGCCGAGAAGTAGAGGGTGTAGAGCGCCGCGACGGTTGCCAAGACCCACCCCACGTAGGGGCAACCCCTGCGGTTGCGCCCTTGCGGCTGCCCTGGGGCAGGATGTAGGGGCAACCCTTGCGGTTGCCCCCCTTGCGGTTGCCCCCTTTGCGGTTGCCCCCTTTGCGGTTGTCCCCCGTTGGTGTTGCCTGAAACGATTCGGGCCAGGAAGTAGAACGACAGGGTTGCGCCCAGCGCGGCCAGCGCGTACATCCGCATCTCCTGCGACCACCAGACGTGGAAGCGGGAGAGGGCCAGCAGCCAGAGCGCGGCCGCGCCGACCGCCCGTCCCCCCAGCCGACGGCCCAACGGGACCATCGCGGCAACCGTAAGCATCGCCACCATGACCGTCAGGTATCGGGCCGCGAATTCACTCTCCCCTGCCAGCCGCGCCCAGGGCCAGAGCAGCCAGAAGTAGAGGGGCGGATGGACGTCCCCCGCCGTCCACAGCGTCGTCTCCACGAAACTATGGCGGACGGCCCAGACCGCCAGCCCCTCATCCCACCAGATGTTCTGGTCGCCCAGACGATAGACCCGGAGGGCGAAGGCAACCCATAACCCGGCCAGCAGGAGCAAGTAATAACGCTTCATCCACGCTTCACGCTTCACGTTTCACGTATTCCGTATCGCGTGTTCCGTTTTGCATCCCAGGCATTCTGGTCTATAATCCAGTTGCCGACCGAAAAATCCCCCAGGAGGTCAAGTATGCTGCGACCTTTTGACCCCACGTTGCCCCTCCCGCCCCAGGAGGCGGGATGGGATGAAAACCTGCGTTTTGCCTACACCGAGATAGACGCGTTCTGGCTGACCCGCTGGACGGCGGGAACCGGCTGGGAGCCGGGCCGCCTATACGAACACCGGGGAGCAACCCTGGAACTCTCTCCCGGCGCGAACGTGCTGTACTACGGTCAGGGAGTCTTTGAGGGACTGAAAGCCCGCCGGACTCGGGCCGGGAAAATTGTCCTCTTTCGCCCGCTGGATAACGCCTGCCGTCTCCGGGCCTCGGCGGCCCGGCTGGCGATGGAGCCGCCCCCGGTAGACCTCTTCATGGAGGCAGTTACAGCAGTGGTGCGAGCCAACGTCCGCTGGGTCCCCGCGCCCGAAAAGGGCAGTTTCTACCTCCGTCCGGTTCTCATCGGTACGGAACCCGTTCTGGGCGTCCGGCCCTCCCAGGAATACCTGTTCTACGTCTTCGGGTGCCCGGCGGGCCCCTACATGGGCGGAGACCGACTCATTGTCCTCTCCGATGTCCACCGCTCCGCCCCTTATGGTACCGGTGCGGCAAAAGCCGCAGGCAACTACGCCGCCTGTCTCCGCCCCCAGAAAATCGCCAGAGAACTGGGCTACGTGGACGCCCTGTATCTGGACGCCCGGGAGGACCGGTACATTGAAGAACTGACCGGCGCCAACTTTTTCGCCATTTTAAGGGACGGCACCCTGGTCACCCCGGCGTTGGGGTCCATCCTGCCCGGCATCACCCGGGATTCCATCCTCACCATCGCCCGCGAAGTTTTCGGCTGGGTCGCCGTGGAACGGAAACTGTCCATAGACGAAGTCCTCAGCGACGCTGTAGAAGCCTTCTACGTGGGTACCGCCGCTGTCCTCTCCCCGGTCACCGTCATCCACTACCGGGGAACAGACCACCCCATTGGCGATGGCAAACCCGGCCCCCGGGCAAGGATGCTTCGTCAGGCATTAGACGAAATTCAACTGCAGGAACGGCCCGACCCCTGGGGCTGGGTCGTAGAGATAGCCTGAAACAAAAACTCCCGTCCCCGAAGGGACGGGAGTTTTTCTTCCCGCGGTACCACCCTTCTTGCCCCATGCCAGCAAAAGGGGCCCCTCTGCCGGCGACCCACGATCGCCGCGTCCCGATAACGGAGGACGACTCCGGCCGAGTCTACTGAGTTGGTAAGGCGGTAGATTGGTACCTGGTAGACTGGTATTTGGTAGACTGGTATCTGGTAGACTGGTGTCTGGTAAACTGGTATTCGGTAGAGTAAGGGGAAAGACGCCTCTCCAACTCCCAATTTACCAATTTACCAATTTACCAATCTACCAATCAACCAATCAACCAACCCCCAACCCCACCAACTGTTCGGTCGGCGGCTCCGGAGGGATTTTCGGCCGGCTCCCGCGCCCGGCTCTCACCTCTTCCGGACTCTCTGGAACGGTACCCCGCGCCTACTCGTCTCCATCGTCGCCTTTTCCTAAATTCGTTTTTCTTATACCACAACCGGCACAATTTGTCAACATGCCCCCACCCCACAGCGCGTTTCAGTTTTTGGGCGAACCGCCCCGCAAGGAGAATTGGGTTTGCCGGGTTGTGTTGCCCAAAGCAACCTGCCAGGAAGTTGAAATGCACCCCACACTTGACATTCCCGATATGTCGGTTATAATTGTAAATGAGAATTATTTGCAACAACAAGGTTTCTGCGAAGCATTCCGACTGCTGGCGAACGGACCTCTCTCATCCCCCCGGCCCCTCTTTTCTCCTCACAGCGGGGAGAAAAGGGGGGAAGAAGAGAGGGTTTGGGGGCGGTGGCTTCGCCGCCCCCAAACCCTCTCTCCCCCCTCCCCGCGCCGCGCAGCGGCAGCGGGGCACGAATGATTGAGCGTTTGAGTGAACCTGGGGGCTGGGGGGAGGGACAAATAAAAAGTGTCAGGTAGCCAGATCGTATAATGAAGAGCGCAATTCCCTGCAAACCATACTGTGGAGAACAAGAACATGGAAGCCAGTCCGCTCATTGCCGCCCTTCAGGCCAGCGGTCACCGCATCACCCGCCAGCGGCGGGTCGTCCTGGAGGTGCTGGAAGAAAGCCGGGAACACCTGGACGCTGAGAGCCTGTATCAGAAGGCTCGTCAGCGAGCCCCTCGCATCAGTCTGGCGACCGTATACCGCACTGTCGCCGTCCTGAAGCAGATGGGACTGGTTGCCGAATGCTCGCTGGGAGAGGAACATGGACATTTTGAGACCGTTCCGGAGACACCACACTACCACTTTACCTGTCTCGGCTGCGGGCAGGTGGTGGAGTTTGATGCCCCGCAGGTGGCCCTGGCGATTCAGGAACTGGCCGAACAGGAAGGTCTGGAAATCCATGCGGTTCAGTTCTCCCTCACCGGCTATTGCGCCCGTTGCCGAACCGGAGGAAGAGATGAGCAGTGAGCCAGCCCCCCCTTCTCCCAACTCCGTCCCGCTGAGCGCGCTGCGGACCGGGGAGGTAGGGGTCGTTGCCGCCCTCTCCGGTGGGCACAGCCTGTGCAGTCGGATGCTCACCCTGGGCCTCACCCCTGGTGCCGAGGTGACCGTTCTGCAGAACTACGGGCGTGGCCCGATGATTGTCCGGGTGCGGGACGCCCGGGTGGCGCTGGGACGGGGCGAGGCCGAGAAAGTCCTGGTCCGACGGAGGGCCGGATGAGCGTTCGCGCCGTCCCGGAGACGGTGGCTCCGCCAGTCGTCGGGGAGCGCCCCATCCTGGTCGCTCTGGCTGGCCAGCCCAACGTAGGCAAGTCCACCCTCTTCAACTTCCTCACCGGCCTCCACCAGCACGTGGGAAACTGGCCTGGCAAGACGGTGGAGCGGAAAGAGGGACATTTCACTTTCAACGGCGCCTCCTACCGGCTGGTGGACCTTCCCGGCACCTACAGCCTGACCGCCAACTCGCTGGAGGAACTGATCGCCCGGGAATTCATCCTGCGGGAGCGGCCCGATGTGGTCGTGGCAGTGGTGGACGCGGCGACGCTGGAGCGGAGCCTTTACCTGGTGGCAGAACTCCTGCCGCTCCCGGCGCCCGTCATTGTCGCTCTGAATATGATGGACGTCGCCCGGCAGGAAGGCATCCAGATAGAGCCGGAGGTCCTCCAGGCCGCGCTGGGGGTGCCGGTGGTCCCGATGTCAGCGACGCATGGGGTGGGGATGCCGGAGTTGTTGGAGACGGTGGAACGGATGGCGCGCGGCGAACTCCCCTACGCTCCGCGCCTTCCCCAGATTCGCCCCGACCACCAGGAAGTGCTGGAGACCATCGGGGAGCGCATCGCCGGATACGTTCCGGAGCCGTATCCCCGGGAGTGGGTGGCGCTGAAGTTGCTGGAAGGCGACCCCGAGGTGACCCGGATGATGAAGGAGGCCCTGCCACCGGAGCGCTGGGCGGAAGTCCACACAGTCTTGCGGGCCCATGACGACGCGCAGGTGGCGGTCGCCAGCGGGCGGTACGAGTGGATCGGGCGGATGGTGCGCGCCGCCGTTACTCGCCCGCGCATCGGGCAGATTGGGCTGACGGAGCGGCTGGACCGCTGGACCACCCATCCCGTCTGGGGGCTGGTCATCCTGGCGTCCGTCCTGGGAATGCTCTTCTGGCTGACATACACCGTCGGTGCGCCACTGCAGGGATGGCTGGAGAACGGGGTCGGTGCCCTGGCGGAGGGAGTGCGCGGCCTGCTGGCCGGCGCGCCGGCCTGGCTCTCTGGCCTCCTGGCCGACGGTGTCATCGGCGGGGCCGGGGCCGTGCTGACCTTCCTTCCCATCCTGGTCATTTTCTTCGCCGCAATGGCCTTCCTGGAGGACGTGGGCTACATGGCCCGCGCGGCCTACGTCATGGACGGCCTGATGCACCTCATCGGGCTCCACGGTAAATCATTTCTCCCTCTCTTCCTGGGCTTCGGGTGCAACGTCCCGGCCATCCTGGGAACCCGGGTGATTGAATCCCGCCGGGCGCGCTTGCTGACTATCCTGCTGGCCCCTCTGGTCCCCTGTACAGCGCGGATGGCAGTGGTCGCGTTCCTGGCGCCGGCCTTCTTCGGCAACGCCGCGCTGCTGGTCTCCTGGGTACTGATCCTGACCTCCATCCTCATTCTGGCGCTCACCGGTGCGGTGGTCAACCGCCTGATGTTTCGGGGACAGCGGTCGGCTTTCATTATGGAACTGCCCCTCTACCACCTTCCCAACTGGCGGACCATCGGCCTTTCTATCTGGCAGCGGAGCCTCTCCTTCGTCCGCAAGGCAGGGACGATGATTCTGGCGGTGTCGGTGGTCATCTGGGCGCTCTCCATCTTCCCCGGCGGGAATGTGGAAGGGAGTTACCTGGCCCGGGTGGGCCGGTGGCTGGAGCCGGTGGGGCGGCTGGCGGGGCTGGATTGGCGGCTGACGGTGGCGCTATTGAGCAGTTTTATCGCCAAAGAGAATTCCATCGCCACCCTGGGCGTGCTCTTCCGGGCCGGGGAGGAGGGGCTGGCGGGCATGCTGGCGGCGACCTATTCGCCCCTCGTCGCGCTGGCCTATCTGGTGGTGCAGACGTTGTTTATCCCCTGCGCGGCGACGGTGGGCGCCATCCGCCAGGAGACGGCCTCGTGGCGCTGGACGCTGTTCAGCGTGGGGCTGTTGCTGGTGATTTCTCTGCTGGCGGGGATGGCCGTCTTCCAGGTCGGCGCATGGGTGGCGAAGGGAGTTTGAGGGCGGCGGCCCTCGGCCGCCGCCCTCAAACTCCCTACCGCCATCCCGCAAAGTGCCAGTGCCAGGGAGTGAACGGTATGCTGGAGCGGTTGCTGGAGATTCTGCGGGCCGGGGGCACCCACCGGGTGTCCGACTTGGCCCGCGCGCTGGATACGACGCCCGCGCTGGTGGAGATGATGCTGGAAGACCTGTCCCGCGCCGGGTATGTGAAACCGGTCGCCACCTGCACGGAAGCCTGTGCCTCCTGCCCGCTGGCCGATTCCTGCATCTCTACTCAACCAGGGAAAGCCTGGACGCTGAATCCTGACTGACAAAACGGCGACGGCGTCGCATTTGTCGGGCTTGGCCGTCCTGTAGGACAACTGCGAGCAGTTGTCCTACATCTGGGACACCCCCTGCAATGTTCCACCGCGCTTGACAACTTGCCACTTTGCGATACAATAAAAAGCAATCTTGCGGGGGGCCTCCTGAGTTCACTCCATTCCCCTTGGCAAGAAATCCACGCCAGAGGAGGTGAGAGCGAGGAGAAGAACATATCTCTTGCCCAACCGTCTCTATATCCACTCTTTTATCCCCAATAGTCCACGAAGAAGAAAATGAAGGAGGAGAGAAATGGCTAAGCGTTCGTTCGCTATTCTCGCCGTATTGGTGGTGCTGGCCACCATGGTGGCGGCCTGCAAGCCCGCCCCCAAAGCCCTCAAAGTCGCCATCCTGGCCCCCCTGAGCGGTGACGTCGCCACCTTCGGTGCATCCACCCGCGATGGCGCCCTGCTGGCAATTGAAGAGTGGAACGCCAAGGGCGGCGTCCTGGGGCGGCAGATTGAGGCCGTGGTGGAGGATAGCCAGTGCGAGGCGGAGCCCGCGGCCAGCGCGGCCAACAAGGTCATCAGCCAGGACCAGGTGAAGTTCATCATCGGCGAGGTCTGCTCCAAGGCCTCCATCCCCGTCTCCGAGATTGCCACGGCCAACAAAGTCGTCCAGATCAGCCCCACCTCCACTAACCCCAAGGTAACGATTGACGAGGCGGGCAACGCCAAGCCGACGGTCTTCCGCGCCTGCTTCATTGACCCCTTCCAGGGCACCGTAGGGGCCAAGTTCGCTCTGGATGAACTGGGCGCCAAGACGGCGGCCGTCCTCCTGGACCAGGGCAACGACTACGTGCGCGGTCTGGCGGAGTTCTTCCGGGATGCCTTTGAGGCCGGCGGCGGCAAGGTGGTGGTCTGGGAGACCTACACCGCGGGCGATACGGACTTCACCGCCATCCTGACCAAGGTCAAGGACGCCAACCCGGATATCCTCTACCTGCCGGACTACTACTCCACCGTCAACGTCATCGCCGCGCAGGCGAACCAGATGGGCATCAAGGCGGTCAAACTGGGCGGCGATGGCTGGGACTCCCCGAAACTGGACCAGGTGGCCACCGCGGGTGGCTTTTTCACCAACCACTACTCCTCTGAGGACACCCGCCCGGTCGTCCAGGACTTCGTGAAGCGCTACCAGGCCAAGTACGGCTCGGTGCCGGACGCGCTGGCGGCCCTGGCCTACGACGCGGCCAACATTCTCTTCATGGCCATCCAGCAGGCCGAGACGGACGACCCCGTGAAGGTGGCCCAGACGATGGAGAAGGGGAAGTTCTCGGTGGTCTCGGGGGACATCGTCTTTGACGCGCAGCACAACCCCAAGAAGTGTGCCGTCCTTCTGGAGGTCAGCCCAGAAAAGGTCTCCTACCGGGCCACGGTCTGCCCGTAGCGGCCGGATACAGCGGTTTGCTGGCCGGGGAGCCGCAACGGCTCCCCGGCCAATCTGTAAAAGAGAGGGGATTTCCGTTTTGCGGCAGCGGCTTTGCCGCTGCCGCAAAACGGAAATCCATCACCTTTCTAACAGGGGGTGCAATGAGTATCACTATAGAAGCCCGGCGAATGGAACAGCGGATGCTCCAGCGACGCAACGGGGTGGTCCTGAACCGGATCAGCCAGGTCGTGTTCGCGCTGGCGGGGATTCTGGTGCTCTACGTCGTGGGCCGTGCAGCAGCCGCGAACCTCGGCGTCTTCTTCCAGCAGGTCCTGAACGGATTGCAGTTAGGCTTCATCTACGCCCTCGTTGCCCTGGGCTACACGATGGTCTACGGCATTGTCCGGCTCATCAACTTCGCCCACGGTGACGTCTTTATGGTCGGCGCTTTTGTCAGCTTCTTCACCATCTCTCTTCTGAACCTGCACCAGTGGCCGCTGACCGTCTGGCCCGGGATGAACCCGACGGCGGCGATGGTGATCGGGACCGTCACTGTGATTCTGGGCTCTATGCTGACCTGCGCCCTGCTGGCGGTGACGATGGAACGGTTCGCCTATCGCCCCCTGCGGGCCATGCCCCGTATCGCAGCGCTCATCACGGCCATCGGCGTCTCCTTCTTCCTGGAATACTTCGGGGGACTGCCCTTCGTCTTTACCAACAACTACATTACGTACCCCCGTCCCTTTGAGGTATTCGTTCTGAACGCCGACATGGTTCCCCCCGCCTGGCTGGGCATCCTGTGGGGAATGTGTGCCCTTGCCGCGATTGCGTATGGAGTTCTGAAGGTGATGGGGAACCGGGGGAATGCCCAGGCCCAGGCATGGCAGCGTAACCCGCTATTGCAGTTCGGCATGCTCTTCGGCGGGTTTCTGGGGGTAGCGCTCACCATCATCTGGCTGACACCTCAGTTGGCCCGCACTCACTTTGAACTGACTGCCTCCAACGCAATGCTCATTATTATGGGCATCTCGGTCGTCCTGCTGGTTATTCTCCAGTACATTGTCCGGTATACCCGTATCGGTAAGGCGATGCGGGCCTCTGCCTATGATAAGCCCACCTCCCGGCTGATGGGGATCAATGTGGATCTGGTCATCGCGGCCACCTTCGCCCTGGCCGGCAGTCTGGCGGGAGCAGGCGGTGTCCTCTATGCCACAGCCTACAATCGGATTCACCACTTGATGGGGATCATTCCCGGCCTGAAGTCCTTTGTCGCTGCTGTCATTGGCGGTATCGGCAGCATCCCCGGCGCCTTTGTCGGCGCTCTGACCATCGGGTTGGTAGAAGTCCTTAGCGCCGGATTCATCTCCTCACCGATGCGGGATGCCGTCGCGTTCTCACTGCTCATCATCGTCCTGCTGATCCGACCGCAGGGCATCTTCGGCGAAGCGCCCGGCGAGAAGGTATAGCATAGGGTGTCATCCTGAGGAGGCAAGATGCGACAACTCCTGCGGAATACGAACTTCACCTTTATCCTGGGAGCCGTTCTGGTCTTCATCGTGGTCCAGGCCCTGATCAGCCTGGGCATTCTGAATGCCTACTGGCAGGGCATTATCTTCTGGGGTGCGGCCATCACGATGGTCAGCCTGGGGCTCAACCTCATCTACGGCTTCAACGGTCAGTTCTCCCTGGGACAGTTCGGCTTCTACGCCATCGGGGCCTATGCCTCCGCTGACATCACCTATCGCTGGGTGCGGAATGATCCCTCGGCACTGGTGGTCGTCATTTTCGGCTCTCTCCTGGCACTGGTCTTTATGTTGGGAATCAGCGCGTTCCTCCGCCGCTTCTACGGCGTCGCCACGCTGACCAAGTTCCTCTTCAACTTCCTGGCTGCCGTCCTGGGCTTCTTCCTGGCCGTGCGGTTCGTCAATCCGGCCATCGGCCAGGCCGTCTACCGGGCCCTGAACGGACTTCCCCAGGGAATCAGCCAGCAGATCGTCTTCTTCCTGGCTCTGGTCGGCGGCGCCACGCTGGCTGGCATCATCAGTTACCTCTTCGGTATCCCGGTGCTGGAACTGGGTTCGGACTACTTCGGCATTGCCACGCTGGGGTTCACCATCATCGTCAAAGTGCTTCTGGATAACACAGATACCATCCTTCCCTTCCCGGAGATGAAGGGGGCGCGCGGGATGGTCGGCATCCCCAAGTGGACGACATGGCCGTGGGTATTTTTCACCTTCATGGCCATTGTGCTGGTGATGCGGAACCTCCTCCATTCCTCCACCGGGCGGGCCATTCTCTCCGTACGGGAGGACGAGCGAGCAGCAGAACTGATGGGCATAGATACGGCTTCTCAGAAAATCCTGGCTTTCGTTATCGGGAGCGTCTTTGCCGGTCTGGCCGGAGGCATCCGCGCCCACGATATGGCTTTCCTCCACCCCACGATGTTTGGATTCCTCCCCTCTTTTAACCCGCTCATCATTATCGTCTTCGGCGGGTTGGGGAGCATGACCGGTACCATCATCACCGGCTTTTTCTGGATTTTCCTCCTGGAAGGTCTGCTGCGGCTCTACCTGCCGGAGGGGTTTGAGACCTGGCGGTTCGTTGTCTATCCACTGGTTCTGCTCCTCATGATGCTCCTGCGCCCCCAGGGGCTGATGGGGCGGTATGAGATCGCTTTCCTGCGCCGCCCCCTGCCCTTGCTGCGGGTGAAGGAAACCCCGCCAGCCCGGGAAGCGACTCCCAAAGCCGGGGAGGTGGTGGTATGAAGGGACGGCCTGAAAATCTGAGTCCGGAAGTGGAGGCCCGGCCCGTCATCCTGGAGATTGATGGGCTGACGCACTACTTTGACAGTCTGCGGGCGGTCCACGACTTCTCGGTCACCATCAAAGAGGGGGAACTGGTGGGGCTGATCGGCCCCAACGGTGCCGGAAAGACGACCGTCTTCAACCTCATCACCGGCGTCTATCGGCCGACGGCGGGGAGCATCCGCTACGAGGGAGCCCAACTAATCGGCCTCCCTTCCCATGAGATTATCCAGATGGGCATCGCCCGCACGTTCCAGAACATCCGCCTCTTCTCCAACCTGACCGTTCTGGATAACGTCCTCATCGCCTACCACCCCCACTCCGGCTACGGGCTGACGGACTCCATCTTCCGTT